>OKSH01000201.1_pt1 | contig 63091 bp, 59 predicted proteins | sample 1601231 | NCBI WGS metagenome assembly OKSH01 (sample SAMEA3541596, study PRJEB24748) | human gut metagenome | biome: human gut; feature: human-associated habitat; material: faeces | place: China | collected 2012
TGCTGCCATCGCTGTTGCTCTCGCAGTTGGTATCGGTACAACCGGAGTAATATCAAACACAACTTATAAAAAGCCAACACAGATCATAGCAGCTGCCAAAACAACAACTTTAACTGATTATCATTCCAATACAGAATTCACAAAATCCTCTGATGTGAAGAAGATCATTTCCACTTATGGTTTAAAAGATTCTGATAAGACAAGCAAGATCGTATACATTCCAATCAATAATTATTCTGTGAACGATGCAGATGGTCAGAATAATGAAGTTCCCGTTGATACAAGACTTGCGAACTATTCTGTAAAGAAAAAAGGATACAAAGATCAGGTTTCTTATGTAAGATCAATCACTGCTAATACTTCTTTAGCTCAGTCGATCAAAGAATCTGTAACAACAACTTATGATTTCTCAAATATCGTATCTGTATCTGGAAAAAATGCGGCATTAGAATCATGTTTAACATCTGCATATGGTTTTTCTGTCTCAAACAGATCAAATATGAATGAAACTTTTAAACTTTCCTCAGAAAACGGTGCTGATTTAAATATCTATGTTTTGAATCGTACTTATGACTATCAGCTTTGGGAAACTGATCTGTCTCATGATATTTCTTCTGACAGCTATCTTGGTAATGGAACCATAAAACGTCCAGTTGGTCTCATCATTACTGTTAGCAAAAATTCATAAAATGAGTTAATACTTAGTCCCATTTCAGATTGCATTTACAGCGTTTTTTTTGTATAATTATTCTATGATATTAGTGTGTGCAGATACCCATTTGTATCTGCATTTCCTTATATCTTTCATTTTATATTTATATGGACTTAAGGAGGATTTATTTATGGTAACATGGAACAATCTTGATACTTTAACATCTTATGCTAAACTCAAAGATCTTAAAAATCATGTAGACATCAAAGAAGCTATGGCAGGTGAAAACGGTGCGAAACGTGTCGCTGAATATTCTGCACCTATGGCTTCTGGTTTAAGTTTTAACTACGCTGCAAAACAGGTAGATGATGAAGTTCTTGATGTATTAGCTGAATTAGCTGATGAACATCAGTTAGTTGACAAATTCGAAGAATTATACAACGGAGCGATCATCAACACAGGAGAACAGAGACTTGTTCTTCATCATTTAGCCCGCAGACAGCTTGGAAAAGACGTTATCGTTGATGGTGTCAACAAACGTGATTTCTACGTTGAACAGCAGAAAAAAGCAGCTGACTTTGCAAACAAAGTACATGCTGGTGAGATTACAAATGAAGCTGGTGAAACATTCACTACAGTTGTTCAGATCGGTATCGGTGGTAGTGATCTAGGACCTCGTGCTTTATATATCGCTCTTGAAAACTGGGCTAAGACAAACGGATGCGCTAAAATGGAAGCAAAATTCATCAGTAACGTAGACCCTGATGATGCAGCCGCTGTTTTAAATTCTATCGATGTTTCCCGTTCTTTATTTATCGTTGTATCTAAATCTGGAACAACATTAGAGACATTAACAAATGAAGCTTTCGTTAAAGATGCTTTAGTAAAAGCTGGATTAAATCCTTCTAAACATATGTTAACTGCAACAAGTGAGACTTCTTCTTTAGCTAAGAGTGATGATTATCTTGCTGCATTCTTCATGGATGACTTTATCGGTGGACGTTATTCTTCTGTATCTTCTGTAGGTGGAGTGATCCTTTCACTTGCATTTGGACCAGACGTCTTTGCAAGAATCCTTGATGGTATGGCTGAAGAAGACAAGCTTGCTACTAACAAAGACATCAAAGCAAACCCTGACTTATTAGATGCCCTGATCGGTGTTTATGAAAGAAATGTACAGGGATATCCTTCTACTGCAGTTTTACCATACTCACAGGCATTAAGCCGCTTCCCTGCTCATCTTCAGCAGTGTGATATGGAGTCTAACGGTAAATCTGTAAACCGCTTTGGTGAGCCGGTGGATTATGTGACCGGACCGGTGATCTTTGGTGAGCCAGGAACCAACGGACAGCACTCCTTCTACCAGCTTCTGCATCAGGGAACTAATATTGTTCCGCTTCAGTTCATCGGCTTTAAGAAGAGCCAGCTTGGTGTTGATGTTGATATCGAGAACAGCACAAGCCAGCAGAAGCTCTGTGCAAACGTTGCAGCACAGATCGTTGCTTTTGCATGTGGAAAAGAAGATGAGAACCTGAACAAAAACTTCAAGGGCGGACGTCCTTCCAGTATCATTATTGGTGAGGAACTTACACCGAAGTCTCTGGGTGCGCTTCTTGCACACTTTGAGAACAAGATCATGTTCCAGGGCTTTGTATGGAACCTGAACAGCTTTGACCAGGAGGGTGTACAGCTTGGTAAGGTTCTTGCAAAACGTGTTCTCGCTCATGATACAGACGGAGCACTGAAAGTTTACAGTGATCTTCTTGATATCTGATAAACAGATAGGTACCGTCCCGGAAAATGTTTTTTCGGGACGGTTTTTCTGTATATGTGACCTTAACCGGGAAAGGAAATCTTAAATATGCAGCAGATAAAAATGATCGGTCTTGATCTGGACGGAACTCTTCTGAATACAAAAAAAGAACTCACAGAAAATACCAGGCGCGTTCTCAGGGAAGCTATTGATGCAGGTATCCTTGTTCTGATGGCTACCGGCCGGCCATATACCGGCATTCCCGCGGAACTGAGAAATTTTCCGGGAATTCACTATGCTCTCACCTCCAACGGAGCCAGAGTCCTTGATACAGACCATAATAAACTTCTTATCGAGCAGCTTCTTCCCATGGAAAGTGCAAAAAAAGCTCTCCGTATCTTTGAAAAATATGATACTTTAAGTGAGATCTATTTTGACGGCCAGGGATATGCAGACGCTGCCAAGCTTGATAATGTAGGAAAATACCATCACGACCCTAATATGTGGAATTATGTCCGTACTACCCGTATCGCGGTTCCAGACATCCAGGATGTCATTACAAAAGAAAACAGAAGCATGGATAAAGTCCAGGCGCTTTTTGCAGACATGGAGGAACGTGCCGCCGCCTGGAAGGAATTAAGTGAACTTAAGGAGCTGGAGCTTGTAGGCTCCTTAAGCTACAATATTGAGATCAACGCCGCCAGTGTCAACAAAGGAACCGCTCTTGTTGCTCTTGGCGAAATGCTGGGAATCCCAAGGGAATCCATTATGGCATGCGGAGACGGTGACAACGATGTCCATCTTCTGCAGGAAGTCGGTTTTGGCGTAGCCATGGCCAATGCACAGCCCCAGGTAAAAGAAGCAGCCGATTATATTACTGCTTCCAATGACGAAGACGGCGTAGCACGCGCCATTGAAAAATATGCGCTGCACCGATGAGATATTCTATTATGTATAACCAAAAGGAACCGACAGTTTTTACGCTGTCGATTCCTTTTTTAGAATGGGATTGAATGGCGGAGCATTCATATTCGATCAATATTCATAGTTTCCTGCCGGCTGTTTGATCCTGGTAAAAAGATCATGCCAGGACTGATCCCAACCTGAAGCTGTCTCACATCACCTTTATTCATATTTAAGGTGGTGGCACTTAAAGATGGTTTCGGCACCGGTGTCGGTGTCGGCTTCGGCAGCACAAAACACAACAGATTTTTTTTCTTTTTCATTCTGATTTCCCCCTTTCCGGTAAAACGTATATTTACGTCATATATTGCTTTAACCACATTTTAGAGGAAATCCATGATAAAAACACTAGCACTTATGATAGTATCCTTGCAAATATGATCATTTATATTCTTTCGTCTCCCATACCAAGGCTTATTATCAGGAAACAAAAATAAAACAGGACTGATTTTTGATACAGATACTTGAATTCAAAAGTTTCATCTGTTTAAAAATCAGTCCTGTTATATAAAAAAATATTATGGTTGATCTGTAACGCCAGACAGATGATCAAGACATTCGCTATCTGCTCATAATGATACAGTCACGTAACATCGCCAGCGCATGCGCTGTAGTCTGCTCGCGGATCCGCGTGCGGTTTCCTGTGAAATGGAACTCTTTGGCAATGGCCTTGCCCTTATAGCAGCAGCCCATAAATACAGTACCAACCGGAGTTTCCTTTGTTCCGCCTCCCGGTCCTGCCAGACCCGTCACGGAAATACTGATATCTGCTCCGGATGCTTTGCAGGCACCCTTTGCCATTTCTCTGGCACATTTGGCGGAAACTGCCCCCTGCTCCTTCAGAGTACGCTTCTTCACTCCCAGACATTTATGCTTGGCCTTGTTACTGTAAGTCACAAAGCCATAGCCAAACACCTCCGACGCACCGGATACATTGACAATGCGCTGGGCGATCATACCGCCGGTGAGCGATTCCGCCAGGGATAGCTTCAGATCTTTTTCTTTCAGAAGATCGATCACTGCTTCCTCAAGTGTCTTACTCTCATCTGTGGCAAAAACATTCTCTCCAAAACGCTTCTTTAGCTCCTTGACAACCGGTTTGATCAGCTTTCTACAGGCCTTTTCATTCTCTGCGCTTGCTGTCACACGAAGATGCACTTCACCGGTTTTTGCATAAGGTGCAATGGTAGGATTGGTCTGGCTTTCGATCAGATCCTGGATTTCCTCTGCTACCTGACTCTCACCGATCCCGCTGATCTTTACCATCTGGGACACAATGATCTCCGGCTGGTTTTTCTGCAGATATGGGACAACGTACTCCTCGAACATGGGCTTCAGCTCATTGGGAGGTCCAGGAAGAAGGATCGCGGTTTTTCCTTTTTTCTCAAGGATCAGTCCCGGAGCAGTTCCGTTATGATTATCAAGAACAATGGCTCCCTCAGGAACCATGGCCTGTTTATAGTTGTTCTTCGTGATACGTCTCTGAGGATTGTTTTTCTCATATTCCTTCAGATATTTATCGATCAGTTTCCTTGAGTGGGAATCTTCCTTAAGAGGCATTCCCATCAGATCCGCAGTTACTTCCTTGGTGATATCATCCTCTGTTGGTCCAAGGCCTCCTGTGAGGATCACAACATCAGAACGGTCCAGTGCGGTACGGATCACGTCACGCATACGGCCTTCATTATCACCTACTACATCCTGATAGTAAACACTTAACCCAAGCAGGGCGCATTTTTCAGAAAGATAGGCACTGTTGGTATTTACGATATTTCCAAGAAGGATCTCGGTTCCTACGGATATCAGTTCTGTGATCATGAAAAGAAACTCCTTTCGTATACTTTGATCCCTACTCCTGCATGGAAAGGACCTTTCTGTTCTGCATGATATAAGTCAGCAGGGAGATAATGGTCAGTGCAACAGACAGCCAGATAAATATCTGTGTCAGCACTGCAAAAATACCTCCGAAATCCAGCATCAGAAGTATGATCATGATCATCTGGGAAACGGTTTTAAATTTTCCCCAGTAGTTTGCGGCAATGACAATTCCGTTCTCAGCTGCGATCAGACGGAAACCACTGATGATAAATTCCCGTCCGATGATAATGATCACAACCCATGCCGGAAGCTTGTCAACCTCGATCATACAGATCATGGCAGAGCATACCAGAAGCTTGTCAGCCAGCGGGTCCATAAATTTTCCAAAATTGGTTATTAGGTTATATTTTCTGGCAAGATGACCGTCAAACCAATCTGTCACACTTGCTGCGACAAAAATCGCAAAACAGATCCAGCGGTTTGCTTCTCCTCCCCATCCTGTCAGTAAGAAAACTACAAGAAATGGTACAAGTATCATTCTTGCAACTGTAAGTTTATTCGGTGTATTCATCGCTCAGCACTCCTATCAAATCATACTCAAGCGCACCTGTCACACGTACCTTTGCAAAATCACCTGTCATAAGCAGTTCGCCTGTCTGAACGAAAATATATCCGTCAACCTTCGGTGCATCCCCATAGGTACGTCCGATATAGGCACTTTCATCTGCAACTTTTCCTTCGATCATAACAAGAAGTTCCTGTCCGATACGATCCTGACCTCTGTCGTAAGAGATTTCCTGCTGAAGTTCCATCAGCTCGTCTCTGCGTTCTTCCTTCACTTCTTCCGGAACCTGGTCTGACATCTCTGCTGCCGGGGTATTCTCCTCCGGAGAGTAAGTGAAGACACCGAGACGGTCAAATTCCATCTCATCTACGAATTCCTTCAGTTCTTCATGGTCTTCCTCCGTCTCACCCGGAAATCCGGTGATCAGAGTTGTACGCAGTACGATATCCGGAATCTCCCTGCGGAGCTTTCCGACAATATCGATCAGTTCCTGTTTGGAAGTACGTCGGCCCATTCTCTTAAGAATACGGTCCGATGCGTGCTGGATCGGAATATCCAGATAATGACAGATCTTCTTCTCATCACGAATGGTTTCGATCAGTTCATCGTAAATCTCCTCCGGATAACAATAAAGGATGCGGATCCAACGGATACCTCTGATCTCACAGAGCTTCTTTAAAAGAATATGAAGAGATTTTTTGCCATAAAGATCTCTTCCGTAAACGGTGGTCTCCTGTGCTACTAGGATCAGTTCTTTCACTCCCTGTTCAGCCATATCCTCTGCCTGGGCAATGAGGCGCTCCATAGGAACGCTTCGAAATTTACCTCTGAGCTTCGGGATGATGCAGTAGGTACAGTGCTTGTCGCAGCCTTCCGCGATCTTCAGGTAGCCGAAATGTCCACCTGTTGTAAGGACACGTTTGCTTCCTGTATCCGGCAGATAATCAATATCACGGAATTCTTCGAAATGATTTCCGGCTACTGCTTCTTCCAGAGCCTTTACGATGTCGCCGTAGGATGTAGTTCCAAGAACAGCATCGACCTCCGGAACCTCCTCAATGATCTCTTTCTGGTATCGCTGTGCCATACAGCCGGTAACGATCAGTGCATGGCAGCTTCCTGTTTTTTTGTACTCTGCCATTTCAAGAATGGTTTCCACACTCTCTTCCTTGGCATCCTTGATGAAACAGCAGGTATTGATCACGATTGCATCTGCCTGCGTTTCATCGTCTGTGATCTCATGACCTCCGGCTGTAAGAAGTCCCAGCATTTCTTCGGAATCCGCCAGGTTCTTGTCACAGCCAAGAGAGATGAATAATATTTTCATAAAATTACTCCGCTTCTGTCTGAGCTGCTTCTGCAGTCTCAGTGCCTTCTGCGGTCTCGCCCTCTGCTGCCTCAAGAGCTTCCTTCTCAGCTTCAAGAGCCTCCAGCTCTTCCTCTTCTTCCTGCCCGGGAAGGATCTTTACCTTACCCTTGTAGAGCTCATCAATGGCAACAGAAAGCGGTTTCTTTCCTGCTGCACCCGGTACAAGCGGCTCTGCTCCTGCGATCAGCTGGCGGGCACGTTTGCTAGCTGCAAGTACAAGAGAATAACGGCTGTTCAGCACGAGAGCCTCATCGTCGTCCTCGTTGTTTGTGTTGATAGCCTCAATTAATTCTGAATAAGATGGATGTATCATATCTTTTCTCCCTTCTGTAACGGCAGGGCCGTATTTAACTTATTAATTGGTATTTATAAAAAAGCTTCCGCTTCTTTCTGGATCCTGGATACAAAATCATGATTCCTGGATGTACGCATGCGCTCACACCGGATGGTCTCATGAAGTGTATCAACACATTCCTCCAGATCATCATTGATCAGGAGATAATCATATTTATCCATTCCTCTGGATTCTTCAACCGCTCTTCTGAGACGCCCGTTGATCACATCCAGAGTCTCTGTTCCGCGACCTACCAGACGGTTCTTAAGCTCCTCCATAGACGGCGGACATACAAATACCAGCAGTGTATCCGGAAACTTCTCACGGATCTTCATGGCACCCTGGATCTCGATCTCAAGAATCACATCTTTCCCTGCGGAAAGCTGCTCCTCTACATATTTGCGGGGTGTGCCATAATAATTCTCCACATACTGTGCATACTCGATCAGTCCGTCTTCCCGGATCAGCTGTTCAAATTCTTCTTTTGTGCGGAAGAAATAAGCCTCTCCGTCCTTCTCACCCGGTCTTGGATTTCTGGTAGTAACAGAAACAGATAATGCATAATTGTCATATTTTTCCATCAGCCGTTTCATGACAGTACCTTTTCCGGAACCGGAAAAGCCCGAAACAACAACTAAAATTCCCTTACTCATTTCCTTCCTCCCTCATTTCCTCTCCATACGCTTCCGAAAATCTCCTGGCAATAGTTTCCGGCTGCAGAGCGGAAAGGACAAGATAATCATCGGAAGTAACAATCACTGCTTTTGTTTTTCTTCCCTGTGTGGCATCGATCAGAGTTCGGGTCCCCTTGACACTCTGTATCATGCGCTTTACAGGAGCGGCATCCGGACTTACCACAGCCACGATCTTGCGTGAATTGACAACATTTCCAAAGCCTACATTAATAAGTTTCGCCATTTACGCTCTCCCTTTCTGTCTGTGTACAGCCTGTTTCCTGCCCGGTTACTCGATATTCTGGATCTGCTCACGGATCTTCTCGATCTCTGTCTTCAGATCGATGGCCGCGTTGGATACAATAAGATCATTGGATTTAGACAGGATAGTGTTCGCCTCACGGTTCATCTCCTGTGCCATGAAATCCATCTTACGTCCCACGCCCTCGTTCTCGTCCAGGATCTTTCTCATTCCGTGGATGTGGCTTCGAAGACGTACCGTCTCCTCATCATTGCAGATCTTATCTGAAAAAAGTATCACCTCTGCGGCGATCCTGGAATCATCGATCTGGTTATCTTCAAGTAGCTCGTGCATCTTGGCTTCCAGTTTCTCCCGATAAGCCTTCACTACTTCCGGAGAACGTTTTTCCACTACATCGACCTTTGCTTCCAGTCCGTCCAGCTTCCCAAGAAGATCCTGTTTCAGATTAGCACCCTCACGCTGGCGGGTCTCCACAAATTTCCGGCAGGCCTCATGAAGCGGACCTTCCAGAAAATTCCAGAGCTCTTCCTCATCCGGAGCCTGCTCTTCCATTGTAAACACATCCGGATATCTGGAAAGTGTGGAAACACGGATATCATTCTCGATCCCCAGTTCCTCACTCATCTGGTTCAGATAGCCCAGATATTCCTTTGCCAGCTCTGCATTGTATTTCAGAGCCATTCCGCCCATTGTATAGTCTTCATAGGTGATGAACACATCGACTTTGCCGCGGCGGATATAAGTCTTCATCACATTTCGGATCTCTCCCTCAAAATAGCTGAGTCTTTTCGGCATTTTGATGTTCAGATCCAGATATCTGTGATTGACGGATTTCAGTTCAACAGAAACCTTACGTTCTCTGGAAACTGCTTCTGCCCTGCCAAAGCCGGTCATACTTTTTATCATGTTATCCTCCAATACTGCCTCTTAAGTTTATCAGCTGCTGATAAATGCAGCCAATGATTGCATACGGATTTATTATAGTTCATTCCAAAACCCTAGTCAAACTCTTTTTTTACTGTTATAATGATCGATGTTGAAATGAGTTGCTGTGAACGGAGTGAACAGCAACTGAAATGGAGGTAAAATCATGGCATTTGACGGAATTACAGTTTCTGCTCTCGTGGCAGAGATTGATGATAATTTAAAAGGCGGACGTATCAATAAAATCGCCCAGCCGGAAAACGATGAACTTTTGATCACAGGAAAAGGCGCAAATGGACAGAAACGTCTTCTCTTAAGTGCAAGCGCATCCCTTCCTCTGATCTATTTTACAGATAAGAACCGTATCAGTCCTTTAACTGCACCGAACTTCTGCATGCTTCTTCGAAAGCATATCGGAAGCGCCCGAATCCTGGATGTAAAACAGCCGGGAATGGAGCGTGTGGTGGAATTTGAGCTGGAGCACCTCAATGAACTTGGCGACCCCTGCCGGAAGCGCCTGATCATGGAGCTGATGGGCAAACACAGCAACATCATCTTCTGCGATGAAAAAGGCATGATCCTGGACAGTATCAAACATGTCTCTTCCCATATGAGTTCTGTCCGTGAAGTCCTTCCAGGAAGAGAATATTTCATTCCAAATACCCGAGATAAAGAAAATCCGCTGACAGTTTCCGAGGAAGAATTTACCGGACATATCTGCAAAAAACCGGTAAACATTTCCAAAGCGCTTTATACTTCCCTCACCGGTATGAGCCCGGTAATGGCTGAGGAGATCTGCTACCGTGCATCCATTGACGGAAGTGATGCAGCGCAGTCCCTGGATGAAACGGCCTGCACCCATCTTTATCATACCTTTCTCCGCCTTATGGAGCAGATCCGGAACAGAGAGTTCACCCCGAATATTGTCTACCGCGGAGATGAGCCTGTGGAATACGGTGTCTTTCCTTATCAGCAGTTTGGCAGTGAATACCGCAGTGAAACCTTTGACAGCGTTTCTGTTATGCTGGAGACCTATTATGCTACCAAAAGTCTGTTGACACGCATCCACCAGAAATCCTCCGATCTTCGCCGTGTAGTACAGACCGCCCTGGAACGTAACCGAAAAAAATACAACATCCAGAAAAAGCAGCTGAATGATACTTCAAAAAAAGATAAATTCAAGGTCTACGGTGAACTGATCAACACCTACGGATACGGGCTTGAGGAAGGTTGCAGATCCTTTAAGGCACTGAACTATTACACCAACGAGGAAATCACTATCCCTCTTGACCCGACACTGACTCCGGCACAGAATTCCAAGAAATATTTTGATAAATACGGAAAGCTGAAGCGTACAGAGGAAGCCGTCACCGAACAGATCGCAGATACGGAAAGTGAGATCTCTCATCTGGAATCTATCTCCAATGCTCTGGATATCGCCAGATCCGAAAGTGACCTTTCCCAGATCAAGGAGGAGCTCACTGAGTACGGCTATATCAAACGTCACTACACTAACAAAAAAGGCCAGAAAGCCCAGCCGAAATCCAAACCGCTCCACTACATATCCAGTGACGGTTTTGATATCTATGTGGGAAAAAACAATTTCCAGAATGATGAGCTGACTTTCAAGTTTGCAACCGGAAATGACTGGTGGTTCCATGCAAAGAAGATGGCTGGTTCCCATGTGATCGTCCGCACCAAAGATGGTGAACTTCCGGACCGTACCTTCGAAGAAGCAGGACGCCTGGCAGCCTGGTACTCCAAAGGGCACTCTGCTCCCAAGGTAGAGATCGATTATATCCAGAAAAAACATGTAAAAAAACCTGCCGGTGCAAAACCCGGTTTCGTTGTTTATTACACCAATTATTCTCTCATGGCTTCTCCGGATATTTCGGATCTGAAAGAGGTCACGGAGTAAACTTAAAAAAACCTTCCTGTGTTCTCGTATTTCTCCAAGACAGGATACCTGTATCTCTGCAAGTATCTGTCCTGAGAAATTTTTCTGTAAACACAGGAAGGTTTTTTATGTTTTCAGTGGACATTCGCACTCCGCTTCGTTATATGCTCATGAACAAAAATCACAAAACGATTTTTGTTCAGATCTCCAGTTTTTTCTCCACTGCCGGTGCAATGGATGTATCTGCTTTATGATACGGGATCAGTGTGGACTGCAGCGCATGATACAGATCGGATTTTCCCGGCCATACAGTTCCCTTCAGATGATTTGTCTCATCCAGTTGGTGAAACCAGGAACCGTTTTCGTGATCCATGACCACTTCATCCAGGTACTTCATAAACTCAGCATAATCTTTCGCATATTTCTCCTTACCGGTCACATGATAAAGAACTGCAGAGGTATTGATCGCTTCTGCAAGAGTCCAGTGCATACGGTCACGTACCACCGGTTTGCCATTCCAATCTGTCGTGTATACAATTCCCGGTGCACCATCTGCATTCCAGCCATCTTTTATTGCTGTTGTGTAAAGTTTCTCTGCTGCCTGGAGATATTTTTCCAGTTTTTCTTTCTCTTCTCCGCAGTTTGCAAGTGCCCACTGTGTGATCAGTCTTGCCCATTCGATTCCGTGGCCCGGTGTCGCTCCATATGGCTTGAACGGATCATCCGGACGGTCACGGTTGCAGTCAAGATCTGCCACCCATTCCTTCGTAAAATGTTCCGGGATTCTCCAGTTATTATCTTCTGCCCATCCAATTACATGATCAATGATCCTGCCTGCACGGATATGATATTTCTTATCTCCAATAACATCTCCAGCTGCCAGAAAAGCCTCTACCGTGTGCATATTGGCATTTAATCCACGGTAATCATCCAGCACGGTAAATTCCGTATTCCAGGTATCGCAGGCCAGCCCCTCCTCTTCATTCCAGAAATACTGATCATAAACAGCCAGAGCCTCCTCAAGGAGTTCCTCCGCCCCGGACCTTCCGGCTGTCAGTGCGGAAGATGCAGCCAGGATCACAAATGCATGGGCATAACACTGTTTATTGGGCACAATATCTCCTTCCGGTGTTACACCTGCATACCAGCCACCGTTTTTTTCATCGTGAAGCTCTCCCCTCAGACCTTTCAATGCCGCATCCGCAAGTTCTCCGCTTCCCTCATGGCCAAGCATCAGACCCAGACTGTATACATGAACCATACGACAGGTGATCCAGGTTTCCCGGTTTCTGTCCTTCCATGGTGTTCCGTCGTCCCCCAGATAATAGGAACCTCCATTCGGTGAAGGAAACCGATGTCCAAAATTCAAAAGATCCTCACAGGATGCTTTCAGGAATTCCCGGTTTTCTTTTGTGTTAATCTCATATTTGCTGTTCATTTCAACCACCCCATCTGTTTTTCTTTAGGATATCATTCTTTTTGGGGAACTTCAATTCTTTTAGATTATTCTGGCAGACTAATAAAAAAGGAGAATGCCACATACGCATTCTCCTCATATTCAGACTTCTTAATTCCATTACCGCAGCGGTCGCAGACAGTCCTGTATTAATCTTCAAAACAGGTGATCACATAACGATCACTTTCTGTGATCACATCGGAAACATTATCCCTGTCCCAGATCGCATCACTGATGATATCTTTCAGCTTATCATCCATAACGATATTAAAATTCTCCTCGATCACCTGAAACGGAACTCCCTCATTCTTCTGTGCATACTCCATGATAAAATCAAGAATCTTCTCTTCCATACTTCAAAATCTGCCTTTCTGTAAATACTAACGTTTAATATATTACATCAGATTTCCGCAGATGTCCAGATATTTTCCAGACATGTCCATGCGGTATTCCATAGGATATTATGCCAGTATACACACGCCCTTCATATTTCGCTCTATATCAAAATCTGGTATGCCGGTTCACATATTTTGCTTTATATTTTGAGTACACAATGGTCTGGTCCTTATAAAGGCCATAATACCCCGATGCCGCATAGCTGATAGATACTGCGATCAGATAGAAGGATACTCCTTTAAATCCAAACATTTCAAAAGCAATCAGGATCGAAGTGATCGGACAGTTGGTCACACCGCAGAAAACTGCTGCCATTCCGCAGGCTGCACAGATTGACGGAGAAATTCCCATGAGATTACCCATCACACAGCCAAAGGTGGCTCCGATGCAGAAAGAAGGTACGATCTCTCCCCCACGGAATCCTGCACGCATAGTCAGTGCAGTAAGCACCATTTTCCAGAAAAAGGCGAAAGTACACGCCTGTCCGTTTTCCACCGCTTTTTCAATAAGCTCCGCACCAGCGCCCATATATTCATCTGTTCTCAGAATAAAGGTGACAACAATGACCAGGCAGGCACCCACTGCAACCCTGACATATTTATTCTTAAACCATCTGCCATAAAGTCCTGCTGCACCATTCAGGGCAATACAGAACATAATGCTGACAACTGCACAGCCCAGAGCGATCACTCCCATTTTCAGGCCAGTTTCCACAGTCAGTGCCGGAATATCTGTCACATGAAAACTTTCCGGCGTGACTCCCATTCCGGCTGCAAATCCGGAAGCGACCAGTGACGCGATCATACATGGCATCAGTGCCGCATAGTACATCACTCCCACACTAACCACTTCCAGCGCAAAAACTGCCGCTGCCATCGGTGTTCCAAACAATGCGGAAAACGCCGCGCTCATGCCGCACATGACAATTACATGACGGTCCTCCTCGTCCAGATGGATCCATCTTCCAAGCTGGTTGGCAATACTTCCTCCAAGCTGGATCGCTGCTCCCTCACGTCCCGCAGAACCACCGGTAAGATGAGTCAGTGCCGTTGTGATAAAGATCAGTGGTGCAGAAAGGATCGGCACATTATCTCTGGAACGCACGGTAGAAAGAACCTGATTGGTCCCTCCATCCTCTTTTCCAAGCTTCTCATACAAAAATACAATGACAAGGCCGGATAACGGAAGCAAAAGAAAAATCCATTCATGAGCCTTCCGGTAACCGGTTACTGCCTTCAACGTAAAAGAAAACAGTGTGCTGGCAGCTCCTACGATACATCCTGTAATGACAGCAAGAACCAGCCACTTGATCAGATTTGACATATCCCGGCTGATTCTTGCACTGTAATAATATAAATGTTCCTTTAATCTTTTGTTATGATCTATCCCCATGTTCTTTCCCTTCTTTTCTTTACTGTCTGCATTATACTACATTTTTCCTCTCAGTAAAAGCAGGAAGAGAAAGCACTGTTATTTTTTCTTCCGGGAAATATGCCTGTGTATCAGGATCGAGAATACACTGATCATCACAAGAAGCACTGCGGAGAGCCAGAATGCCGGAGACTTCGGATTTTTGATATTTGCTCCAAATATTGTAGCGAGAATAACTCCCGGCAGCGTTCCAAGCATGCCACCTGCCATATAGGTTTCAAATGGGATCTTTTCAGCTCCGAGAAACAGACTCACAGCATCTCCCGGTAAAAAGTTCAATGTCCGCATAAAAAATGAAATATACAGGGAATTTCCGTTCTGGTAATCTACTACTGTTCTCAGCTTCGGATATTTAGATGTAAGATTTTCCACCATGGATGCACCTGAGAAGCGTCCCATCCAATATGGAAGTGCCAATGTGACTGCTCTTCCCAGAAAGTTCACCAGAAGTGCTGTTCCTGTAGAAAACAGATGCCCTACAGCAAGCTGCAGAATCGCAATTGGAAATATAAAAGAAACACTTTTCACTGCATAAAGCCCAAGCATAAGTAATGCAGCCTTAACAGGTTCCTCCGGTGTATAGCTTAAGATCCTTCTCACAGACAGATCCTCTCTATAATGGATACAGAAAAGGAGAAATACAAGAAAGAGCACCGCCGGCAGATATTTTCTGATGTTATCAATCATTTTTTTCATGGTCTGATCCCTCCGTTTTCAAAAAAAGAGCACCGGCACCTGTTTCCGGTACCGTGCTCTTTCATAAGTTCTGCTTTTTTAAATTTCAGGATCAGCAGCCTTTCTTCGCTGCCTTTCTCTCCTGGTCTTCTTTCCACATTTCCTCTGCTACCGGCTTCCAGTTTTCAGCATACCGGTCACATTTCGCACAGAGATGCTCCGCACTCTCCGGTGACTGAAGATCTGTGGAATGTGCTCCGGATTTTTCTACCATTTCTCTCAGCTTCTGCGGATTTTCAAGCATCGGGCATGGACGGTACATATTGTCATTAAACGGCTGTCCGTCATGATATGCCATCATCATCGGAGACTGCAGTGCTTCCAGAAGTGTTTTTTCGCGGATATTGGAATCAGAATAGTGGATAAACACACATGGATCGATATCGCCGTTTGCATTGATATGCAGATAGCGACGGCCGCCTGCAATACATCCTCCCACAAACTCTGCATCATTCTGGAAATCCATGGCAAATAACGGCTTTGTTGCACGGTATCTACGGATACGCTCATAAGTTTCTCTTCTCTGTTCAGGTGTTGGGAGCAGCTCCGGTGCAGCATCATTTCCAACCGGCATGTAATGGAAATACCAGATGAAATACGCTCCAAGATCGATCAGGCTGTCATAAAACTCCTCAGATGTAATGGATGCAAAATTCGCACTTGTGTAACATGCGGAGATACCAAAAACAAGCTTCTTTTCTCTGAGGAGATTAATTGCCCTGATAACCTTCTGGTATACACCATTTCCTCTTCTGCCATCTGTTGCAGTCTCAAATCCTTCCAGTGAAATCGCAGGAACAAAGTTTCCTACCCGAAGCATATCATTTGCAAAATCCTCATCGATCAGTGTTGCATTTGTGAAAGAAAGGAAGATACAATCATTATGCTTCTCGCAAAGACGGATCAGATCTTTTTTTCTTACAAGAGGTTCTCCTCCTGTATAAATATACATATAAACACCAAGCTCTTTACCCTGGCGGATAATATCATCGATCTCATCATAAGTGAGGTTCAGCTTGTTTCCATACTCTGCTGCCCAGCATCCTGTACAGTGCAGATTACAGGCACTTGTAGGATCAAGAAGGATTGCCCACGGAATATTACAGCCATATTTTTTACGGCATTCATCCTGTCTCGGCCAGCCTGCAAGGTTTGCATTGATAAAGAAGTTTGCAGCCAGAGTTTTCATAACATGTGGATCAATATCAGTTACCAATCTATGAATAAATGGATAATACGGATGTTCCGGATTGGAAATGGCTTCGCGGATCATCGCTCTCTGTGTAGGAAATCCACCACCGGAAAATTTATCTGCCCAGTCCATGATCTTGATAAAATTCTTATCCGGATCTTTGTAAACATAGTTGAATGCCTGTTCAAGTCCGAATTTCTTAAGTGTATTCATTGCGCTCATACTATCTCTCTCCTTATTTCTCTCAATATGTAGATATGCAGATCCAGCTAAACGGACATCCTCATTCCGTCACACTGCATTTTGAGCAGCAAAGCCATCTCTCGGTCTTTGCCTGACTCATGGTGTTACTGTACGTTTTTTTCATTTGAATAACAATAGACAATATAATTGGTATGACCAAAAATTAGGCAAATCTGTTAAAATGCCTAAATATTATTAACATCTTCGCTAAATAACATTTGTTATTTTTGTGCATACTTACTGTTTTCATGATGTTTCTCCACAAAAAAACACCCTGGCAAAGGCAGAAAAAATATTCCGCCCTGCTTCGGGTGTTTTTAATATATCTTATTTCTTTACTACGATATTGATGATCTTCTTCGGTACATAGATCTCTTTGATGATATTTCCGGAGATCTTATCTGCAACTGCCTTCTTTCCTTCGGCAATCGCATCTTCTTTGGATATCTCTGCCGGAATACTGATAACAGCCTTGGTCTTGCCGTTGATCTGAACCGGAACCTCGATCTCATCATCCTTCATAAGCTCCTCATCGTGAGCCGGCCACTGTGCATGGAAAATGGAATCCTCATGACCAAGCTTCTCCCAGATCTCCTCTGCAATATGAGGAACAAATGGCGCAAGAAGAATGGTAACTGTCTCGATGGTTTCTTTGTCAACAGCACCGTCATTCTGCTTTGCGATAGCGATCAGCTTGTTTGTGTATTCCATAAATCCGGACACTACAGTATTCAGGCTGAATGCTTCAAGTCTGCTGGTGATATCGTATACCATCTTATGACGAGTTTTCTCCATCTCCTTGGTAGCCGGGATATCTTTCTCAATGCTGTCAAGAGCCAGTGTCCAGAAACGTTTCAGGAATCTGGATACACCATCGATTCCTCTGTCATCCCATTCTGCATCCAGTTCCGGCGGTCCTACGAACAGCTCATACATACGTAAGGAATCACATCCGTAATCATTTACAAGATCATCCGGTGAAATAACATTTCCTTTGGATTTACTCATCTTGATTCCGTTTTTACCTGTGATCATACCCTGGTTGAACAGCTTGACAAACGGCTCATCGAAATCAATAGCTCCGATATCATACAGGAACTTGGTGTAGAATCTGGAGTACAGAAGATGAAGAACAGCATGCTCTACACCACCGATATACATATCTACCGGCAGATATTTATCAGCTTTCTCTTTGGAAACCAGTTCTTTATTATTCTTACTATCTACATAACGGAGGAAATACCAGGAAGATCCTGCCCACTGAGGCATAGTGTTTGTCTCACGTTTTGCAGGAGCACCACAGCATGGGCATGTGGTATTTACCCACTCGTCAATAGCTGCAAGTGGTGACTCTCCGGTTCCTGTCGGCTGGTAGCTTTCTACCTCCGGAAGTCTTAACGGAAGCTGATCCTCTGGTACCGGTACCGCACCGCATTTCGGGCAGTGTACGATCGGGATCGGCTCACCCCAGTAACGCTGACGGGAGAATACCCAGTCTCTCAGTTTATAGTTGACAGTCTTACGTCCGATACCCAGCTTCTCGATGATATGCGGTGCTTCCTTCTTCAGTACGGAAGATTCCATTCCGTTCCACTCACCGGAGTTGATCATGGTTCCGGAAGCCTCTGTGTAAGCTTCTGTCATATTCTGAATTTCTTTACCGTCTTTTGCGATAACCTGGATGATTGGAATATCGAATTTCTTTGCGAACTCAAAGTCACGGTCATCATGAGCAGGTACACACATGATAGCACCTGTACCATAATCAGCAAGTACATAGTCAGAAAGCCAGATCGGAAGCTTCTCACCGTTCAGCGGATTGATCGCATAAGTACCTGTGAACACACCAGTCTTCTCTTTATCCTGAAGACGGTCTACATTGGATTTCATGGAAGCATCAAAGATATATTTCTCTACAGCCTCTCTTGTCTCGTCTGTTGCAAGAGATTTTGCAAGAGCATGCTCCGGTGCAAGTACCATGAATGTTGCTCCGTGAAGAGTATCCGGTCTTGTTGTATAGACAGTGATCTTCTCTTCTCTTCCCTCAACCGGGAAATCGACCTCTGCGCCGTAGGATTTGCCGATCCAGTCTGTCTGCATCTTTTTAACCTTCTCCGGCCAGTCCAGTTTATCCAGATCACTTAAAAGTCTGTCTGCATATTTTGTGATGCGAAGCATCCACTGACGGAGGTTCTTTTTGGTAACCGGAGTACCACAACGCTCGCAGCATCCGTTTACAACCTCTTCATTTGCAAGACCTGTCTTACAGGAAGGGCACCAGTTGATCGGGAACTCCTTCTCATATGCAAGACCCTCTTTGAACATTTTTACAAAGATCCACTGTGTCCATTTATAGAATTCCGGATCTGTTGTGTTAACCTCCATATCCCAGTCATAGATTGCTGCGATATCGTTGATCTGACGTTTGATATTTTTGATGTTTGCTGCTGTAGATACTGCCGGATGAACACCCATCTTGATAGCATAGTTCTCAGCCGGGAGACCAAAAGCATCCCATCCCATCGGGTGGATCAGGTAATAACCCTGGAGCATTTTATAGCGGCTCCATACATCAGAGATCACATAGCCTCTCCAATGTCCTACATGAAGACCGTTTCCGGACGGATACGGGAACATATCCAGACAGTAGTATTTCGGTTTTTTGCCATCATTGACATTTACCGGCTTTTTCTCCCAGTTTGTGCGCCATTTCGCTTCGATGGCTCTATGGTTATAAGGTGCAGCCATTTTTTTATTCCTCCTGACAAATTACTCAGTATTAATACTTTAATGCTTTCACACACTGCTATTAATTTTAACTACTTATGATGTATTTGTCAAACAGAAATCCAAAAACAGCCCTTTTCCATTAAAATATACATGAACCTGCAATCCTGGCCTGGTTTAGTTGACGCTTCTTTTTTCACATGATATAATTTCCTGCATGTATTTTCCTATATTATACATACATATTTATCTTAGGAGGGAACGCATAAATGAAATCTTTTTATTCCTGGTACCGGAAGCATATTACCGGTGCGATCTTTACAGGACTGATCCTGGGTATTCTCACAGGGCTTTTCCTGGCCGGACGGTTTGAACCTGTCCTCACTGTGACCAGTCTAATCGGAAGTATCTACATGAACGCCCTAAACATGATGATCTTTCCCATGGTCTTCTGTTCCATTGTCATTGGGATCTGTTCCATCGGAAACGCACGTACTACCGGCAAGATCACTGCAGCATCCATGATCTATTTTCTCTGCACAACGGCACTTGCCAGCCTGTGCGGACTGATCATCCCGAGACTGATCCATCTCGGAGAGGGAGTCAAATTTGAGATGGCAACGGCAGACATCCAGGCTACAGAAATGAGCAGTATCCTTGATACCCTGAAAAACCTGATCCCTTCCAACCCAATCGCCGCATTTGCTGACGGAAACATGCTCCAAGTTCTGGTGTTTGCCCTGATCATCGGTTTCACACTGATCGCAGTCGGTGAAAAAGGAACTCCATTCCTGAATCTGATTGATTCCGTCAATGAAGTATGCCTGAAGATCATCACAACCATCATGTACTTTACACCCATCGGTGTTTTCTGTACCATCGTACCGGTTGTAGAAGCCAACGGAACTGAAACGATCATTTCCCTTGCAACACAGCTTGTTATTCTGTATGTGGCATTCTTTGGCTTCGCTATTGTAGTGTACGGTCTCTCTGTAAAGCTGATCGGCAAACAGAGTCCGCTGAAATTCCTGAAAGCGATCCTGCCGGCAGCACTGAACGCCTTCGGAACCTGCTCAAGCTCCGCAACCATTCCATTAAGCAAGCAGTGTATGGAAGAAGAAATGGGCGTATCCAACCAGATCACCAGCATCGCCATTCCTCTTGGTGCTACCGTTAATATGGATGCTGTATCTATCCTGATGTCCTTTATGATCATGTTCTTTGCAAACGCCTGCGGAATCCATGTAAGTATTCCTCTTATGATCATTATCCTTCTTGCAAACGTACTGCTTTCCGTTGGTACTCCAGGTGTTCCCGGTGGCGCTATCGCATCTTTCGCAGCACTGGCAACTATGGCCGGACTTCCTGCCGGAGTTCTTGGTGTTTATATCAGCATCAATACCCTCTGTGATATGGGCGCCACCTGCGTCAATGTTATCGGTGACATGGCATGCTGCTCTGTACTGAAAAATGTTATCAAGATTGAGGAAGAAGCATAAACAGATTTTTCTGAAGTGTTATTTAAACAGAACACAAATTACTTTACATAAGATATTTTATGTAAATCAATAGTAGAAAAGCCGTAAGATATATGTTTAAGAAACTTTCACATATACTTACGGCTTTTCTGTTTATCAACTGTTCACATCCTATATTCTTTATAATGTCTAACGTAAATGATGTAACACAGAAATTTATATTTCATTTTGCTGACTTTATTTTTTCAGAACACGGTAATTTTCTTCTCTGTCGTAATCCTTATGGATTCCATCGTCTTCATATAAGGTATACTCCGCACCTTCATATCCGAAAAGCTGCATATTTTTTGTATCCAGAGCTGCCACACATTCCGCTGCTTCTGCAACCGGAATACATTTCCCCTTCCGGATAAACAGCGGGATCTCATTCAGTGCCACTTCCACATAATGTACACCTTTTCCCAGGATCTCCTCTGCAATGGTTCCGTCCGGAAGGAATTTCACAAATTTCATCTCCTCCGGAAGATATACATAACGGCCTCTTGCGTTCTGTTCATAAACCGGAGCGATCATGATCTCATTTCCAAGGAGCAGCTGATCCTCCACATGTACGGCAATCTTATCCTCCGGGTAAACAAAGCCTAACGGCCGGAAATACATATCATCGTTCAGAGCAGCCTTCATATATTCACTGTAAAGATATGGAATAAGACGATATCTTACATCGATCACATGACGGAAATCTTCCACATTTTCGAACTGGTAGCATTCCTGCTCTCTGGTACCAATCGCTGTATGATCACGCATCAGCGGTGTGAATACTCCAAGCGCCAGGAAACGAAGCAGCAGTTCTCTTGTTGTATCAGCGCCAAATCCGCCCAGATCTGCTCCCGCATACAGGAAACCACACATATTCAGAGATGGCATCATCTTCAGGTTCAAAAGGATATGAGCCCACCAGGATTTATTATCGCCGGTCCAGATTCCTCCGTAGCGATGCATACCAATATAAGATGATCTGGAAAACATCAGAAAACGTTTTTCCGGATCGATCCGTTCAAAAGCCTCCCCTGCTGCTCTGGTCATATTGTAGCCAAACAGGTTATGGACTTTGTCATGGCGGATCTTTCTGCCATCCACATTATGGTAAAATCTCCGATAATCTTCAGGATTGTTTGCTGCATTGCGAAGTGCGCTCTGCATCTTCCAGATATGGATCTTTCCTTCCGTATCTTTTGCAAATTCTCCTGCAAGCTCTTTGACCTCGTTCATTCCCTCTGTGGAATAGAAGATCGCCGGCTCGTTCATATCGTTCCAGAAACCGTCGATTCCCTTCTCAATCAGGAAACGGTATTTGTCACCGAACCATTTTCTGGCATCTTTGTTCAACACATCCGGAAAATGAGTATCACCCGGCCATACAGCAGCTACAAAATCACTGCCGTCCTCTCTCTGGCAGAAGTAGCGGTTTTTGACACCCTCCTCATAAACATCGTATCCCGGCTCTACCTTGACGCCGGCATCGATGATCGGGATCAGACGGATATCCTGATCCTTCAGTTCCTTTACGAATTCCGGAAAATCCTGAAAATTCTCTTCACTTAATGTAAAGTCCTTATAAGACTGCATATAATCAATATCCATATAGATCATATCAATAGGAATATGATTTTCACGATATCCAGCTGCAACCTTCCGGAAATCCTCTTTTGTAGTATAGCCCCATCTGCTCTGGCCAAATCCAAAGGCAAATTTCGGCGGGATATAGCTTCTTCCGATCACATGACGGAACTGCTTTACAATATCATAGGGACTCTCCCCTTCGATCACATAAAGCTTCAGGTCTGCATTTTCGCAGGTTACCTTCATGGTATCCATTCTGGTATAGCCAATGTCAAAGGTGATCGCCGCCGGATAGTCAAAAAACATTCCAAAGGTTTCTTTTCCGGACACAATGATAAGATTATGTGCACCGTACAGGGAATGTTTATCCTCTGTATGCTCCGGATCATCGGTACAGTTACTGGTGTAAATGAATCCTCTCTTGTTGATACCGCGGTTGGATTCTCCCAATCCGTAGACGATATCCTCTTCATCCATGATATAAGTAAAAGAAAATCCATCTTCTGCACAGATTTCTCCATATCCTGGCTTTCCTTCTGCTGTCTCAATGTTTTCTGTCAGTGCCTCAGTCTCAAAGGGCTCTCCATATACATATTTTTTTATCATTTTCCCTCTCCTGTTACAGATTTTTGTAAAGAACAAATGCCTCATAAGGTTTCAGGACCACTTTCTTTCCAAAATCCTTTCTTCCAAGATTTGTGATCAGACATTCTGCATTTTTCTGAAATTCTTCCGGAATTTCCATTTCTGCCACATGCTCACTGAAATTGCAGACTGTGAGAAGCTTCTCTCCCTCAAGGGTTCTGGTATATGCAAAAATCTGATCATGATCTCTGTAAAGTGCCTCAAAAGTGCCGTAAACGATCACCGGTTTTTCTTTTCTTAAACGGATCAGCTTCTGATAATAATGGAAAATAGAATCCGGGTCTGAAAGCTGCTGCTTCGCATTGATCTCCTTATAATTGGAGTTTACCCTGATCCATGGCGTTCCCTCCGTAAAGCCGGCCTGATGAGAATCCTCCCACTGCATTGGTGTTCTGGCATTGTCACGTCCTCTCAGCATCAGGCACTTCATCATGTATTCCGGTGTATAAATACCTGCTTCTGTATATTCATGGAAATACTGAATGCTCTCGATATCGCGATAATCCTTAAGCTCTGTAAAATAAGCATTGGTCATTCCAAGCTCTTCTCCCTGATAAACATAAGGAGTTCCCTGCATCATATGAAGACAGGTTGCCAGCATCTTGGCTGAAGTTTCCCTATATGCCGGATTATCATTTCCAAATCTGGAAACACTTCTTGGCTGGTCATGATTTCCAAGAAACAAACTGTTCCATGCTTTTCCCGCAAGCTCTTCCTGCCATTTGATCATAACCTTTTTAAATTCCTGGAAATCGTATTTCTCGGTAGTCCATTTACCATGTTCTGATCCCTGTCCCTCTACATGCTCAAACTGAAACACCATGTTCAGCTCATTCCTGTCCTCACCTGCATATTTCTGTGCCTCTTCGATAGTCACACCGGAGGTTTCTCCAACTGTCATCACATCGTATCGGGATAAAACCTCTCTGTTCATTTCCTGAAGAAACTCATGGATCCTCGGGCCATGGACGCAGTAAGGACCGAAATCACCGTATAATCCTCCGTTCATTTCTCCATCCGGATATGACTGATCCTTGGAGATCATGCTGATCACGTCCATTCGGAAACCGTCGATTCCTTTTTCACACCAGAAATTCATCATATCATAAACTTCCTGACGGACCTTTTCATTTTCCCAGTTCAGATCCGGCTGTTTTCTGGAAAACAGATGAAGATAATACATCTCTGTCTGAGGATCATACTCCCATGCAGGTCCTCCGAATACACTTCCCCAGTTATTCGGTTCTTTTCCATTCACCGGCTCTCTCCAGATATAGTAATCCCTGTAAGGATTATCTTTGGATTTTCTGCTTTCAATAAACCAGTTGTGTTCGTCGGAAGTATGGTTTACGACCAGATCCATGAGGATCTTAATGCCCCGTTTATGCGCTTCTTCAAGAAGTTTTTCATAATCCTCCATGGTTCCATATTCTTTATAGATCCTACGATAATCGGAAATATCATAGCCATTGTCATCCTGCGGAGATTCCAGCATGGGTGAGATCCAGAGAACATTTACTCCCAGTTCTTTCAGATAGTCCAGTTTTTCTATAATCCCGGGAATATCACCAATTCCGTCTCCGTTGCTGTCCTTAAAACTTCTCGGGTAGATCTGATATACCACACTTTCTTTCCACCAACTTTTTTTCATGATAAATGGCCTCCTTTTTCTGTTGATTCTGAAATCAGCATATCCTATCCACCCTTTAAAATCAACAGGTTTCTCGTGAAACTTAAATTACTGCCAAACTTTTCTGTTTTTTTTATGCAGTTTTAACAATAAAGCACTGCTGTCCGGCGAAAGAATTCCCACCACATTCCGGAAAGGCGCCAGGAAAAGTCATCACAACATAAAAAAAAGAGATCCTGCTACTCTTTTACAGAATCTCTCTTTACAAGCCAGACAGGGCTTTTTACATTTTTTTCAGCAGGTTCCTTTCCCTCTGCCATAAGAAGCAGCTTCCGCAGGGCCAGAACTGCTTTCTGATGAATATCCTGATGAATAGTGGTCAGCTTTGGCCTGACGATCTGCGCATAAAAATTATCATCAAAGCCGGTAATGGAAATCTGATCCGGAATCCGGATTCCTTTGTCTGTAAAAAAATTGATGGCTTCCACAGCTGTGTAATCCGAAGAAAATGCCAGTGCTTTTGTCTCCAGAAAATGAGGCAGCAGCTCTTCATATTTTTTCAGTCTGCGCCGGGGTTCCTGGGGAACCACCACATAGCGGGAGCGGCTGCAGAAGCCGCCATTTTTTTCCATAGCCTGTTTGAATCCAAGCCATCTGGCATAATCACTGTCCTGCTCTGTTTCCGCAACAAAAAGTGCCCGGTGGTATCCACAGGAATACAGATATTCCCCGATCTGATATCCGCCGGAATAATCATCCACTCCTACATTCTGAAAGCTATATCCGCCCTTCGGATAGGCATCGATCAATACCATTTTTTTATTCAGCTTTCTGGAAAGCTGGTGATACTGTTCTTCATTATACCCTATAATGATAAGACCTTCCACATTCCAACGGGATGCCATATCTACCACATTATCGATCCGTTCACCGCCAATGAGCATAATATAATAGCCTCTGTTTTCTGCTTCGACCTGCAGCGTTCCTGTGATCTCTCCCACAAAAGAATCCTGCAGAGACTGCATACCATGAATGAAGGAAAAACCAAGAACCACTCCAATGATCCTTGAGCCGTGTCCTGATAGCATCACAGATCCCATGTGAGGAACATAATTCTGCTCCTTCAGAATCGCCGTGATCCGGTCAATGGTGCTCTGTGAAACCCGTTTTGTATTTCCATTGATCACATTAGATACGGTTGTACGACTGACACCTGCCATATCCGCGATATCCTGCAGCCTTATCATTTCATTGAATACTGCATCAGCTCATAATGAAGCTCACAGCCCTCATAGATTTCTGCCGGAAGTAATGCTCTGGCAACCACTTTCAGTTCCTCCTCCGGCTGATCCACACGCTTCAGATGTGCATAATCTCCGTCAATCTGTTCCACGATATAATCACATACTAACATTTTTTTGTCCTCTCTCTTTTCTTTTTGCTCATGCTTCAATAATCTGTATGAGCACAATTCGTTTCTCTGACTGCTTATTTTAAAATGCACCTAAAAACAGGCTACAGCAAATGCTGCAGCCTGTCAACTCTTTATTCTGCCTTAAAGGATCTCTCTGTTTATTCGTCAGCACTGTCAATCTTGCTTGCGCGTGCCGCGATCTCTTTCTCCTGGATATCATTAGGAGCCTGCTCATAGCGTGCAAATTCATAGGAGAAATCTCCGCTTCCACCGGTCATGGAACGAAGGACAGTGGAATAACCATAGATTTCAAGAAGCGGAACATCTGCCTCAATGATGGTATTTCCTTCGTGGTCCGGATTCATTCCGAGAACACGACCACGTCTCTTGTTCAAATCTCCCATAACATCACCGGTATATTTATCCGGAACTGTAACCTTCATGGAGATGATCGGCTCAAGAAGTACAGGAGACGCTTCCATAAAGCCCTTCTTGAAAGCAAGGATAGTTGCCATCTTAAATGCCATCTCAGAAGAATCTACCGGATGATAAGATCCATCGTAAAGGGTTGCCTTCACACCAACAACCGGATATGCAGCCAGAGGTCCCTTGAGAACACATTCCTGAAGTCCCTTCTCAACAGCCGGGAAGTAGTTCTTCGGAACTGCACCACCTACAACTACCTGCTCAAATACATAAGGTGTCTCCAGATCGCCAGATGGCTCAAAGCGCATCTTAACGTGGCCATACTGTCCGTGTCCGCCGGACTGTTTCTTATGTTTGCCTTCTACATCTGAATTCTTACGGAGTGTTTCACGGAACGGAACCTTCGGTTTGGAAAGCTCCACATCCACTTTATAGCGCTCCTTCAGCTTGCTGACAACGATATCCAGATGCTGATCACCCATACCGTAGATCAGACTCTGACGGTTTGCACTGTCATTGACAACCTTCAATGTTCTGTCCTCTGTCATCATCTTGGCAAGGGACTGTGCGATCTTATCCTCGTCACCCTTCTTCACTGCCTTAAATCTCTTGTATGTATATGGCGTGGAAAGTATAGCCTTTGGATAAAGGATCGGATTCGCCTTGGTTGCAAGGCTGTCACCGGTCTGTACACTGCCAAGCTTGGCGATGGCACCGATATCCCCTGCAAAAAGCTCCGGAACTTCGATCGGTTTGGAACCTTCCATGACATAAAGCTTGTTTACACGCTCCTCTGTTCCCTTCTCTACATTAAGAAGTGTATCATCGGATTTCAGCACACCGGAGCATACCTTGATCAGAGAATATTTACCAAGGAACGGATCCGCGATGGTCTTAAATACATAGGCAGATTTTGCCTTGGCAAAGTCATAATTGGCCTCAAATATCTCGTTAGTCTTCTGTGCGATACCATTGCAGGAACGTCCGCTTGGGCTTGGGAAGTAACCGCAGATATCATCCAAAAGGTTAGATACACCGCGAAGGTTCACCGGTGATCCCATGCATACCGGAACAATACTTCCATCCTGTACATTGGTTGCAATAGCTGCGGAAATCTCTGCTACGGAGAAGGTATCTCCCTCGAAATAACGGTCCATAAACTCTTCGCTTGTCTCTGCAACAGACTCCATCAGAGTTTCATGATATTTCTCAAGATATTCTGTCAGATAATCCGGAACCGGGCATTCTTCCTTGCCGGCCTTGTCAATATATCTTCTTCCTGCCTGCTTCACAACATTGACATAACCTACAAACTTACCATCCTCACGGATTGGGAAATGAAGAGGAGCGATTCTCTTGCCGTACAGCTCTGTCAGCTCTTCCACGACCTCACGATAGCTGACATCATCCACGTCCATATCTGTAACAAAGATCATTCGCGGAAGCTTATATTTCTCGCAGAGATTCCATGCTTTCTGTGTTCCTACCTGGACACCGGCCTTACCGGAAACAACGATGATCGCTGCATCTGCGGCGCTGACTGCCTCTTCAACTTCTCCCACAAAATCGAAGTATCCGGGAGTATCCAGTACATTTACCTTCATCTTGTCCCATGGTACCGGGATCAGAGAAGTTGTGATGGAAAAATGTCTCTTTATTTCTTCCTTGTCATAATCGCTGACAGTATTGCCATCCTCAACACGTCCGAGTCTGCTCGTCATACCTGCCAGATAAGCCATTGCCTCAGCCAGTGTTGTTTTGCCTGCGCCACCATGACCTAATAGGACTACATTTCTGATTCGGTCTGTTCTGAAAACGTCCATATGTAATACCTCCCTGTTTGTCTTACTTAATATGTTCACATTTTACTAAATTTCCATGCAAATTTCAAGTATTTTATTCAATTTTGACAGCTTTTTTTCAGAAAATTTTTCGCATTACCGTCAATTAATACAGAACAGTCGTCTTTCTTTCAGAATTTCCGGTTTACATACTTTTTCACGGCATCCACAGAACGGTTCAGTACCAGCTCTTCCGGAAAATCCAGTTTGGTCAGAAGGTCTCTGGCAAGATCAAACTCCCCGATCAGAAGGTCAAAATGGGCATCACTGTCCATAACCACAGGTACCCGATATTTTTTGCAGTATTCCAGCATGATGGTATCATTCTCCACTGCATTCTCACGGTTACAGTCAGGGTCCATGGAGTGGTTGTTCAGTTCCAGGACTTTACCGTATTCTCTGGCTCCCTGTACAAGCGCCTCATAATCGATATCGTATCTTCCGTCATCCGGATGTCCGATGATATTGACACACGGATTCTTCATAGCATTAAGATAGGCCTCCGTATTCTCCTGCCTGCTGCCTGGTCTGATGCATGGAACATGAAGACTTGCAATGACCACGTCCAGCTTCTCCAGGGTTTTCTGCTCAAGATCTACCGTTCCCGCCGCATCCAGGATATTTACCTCCGAACCCAGAAGCAGCTGGATCCCATACATTTCACGGGGTACTACCTTTATATTCTGAAAATAAAACTTATGACAGGTTCCCGGCATTTTCGGTGCATGCTCTGTGATCCCCAGGAGTTCAAGACCTTTATCGGAAGCAGCCCTGGCCATCTCGCGAAGTGTGCAGTATGCATGTCCGCTGGCTACGGTGTGTGTGTGAAGATCCATTACTGACTGATATTTCATGCTAAATTCTCCTCTGTATCTTATATTGTTTTTTCTTATTATATTATACGTCCGAAATCTCTGATTTCTCAAGCCTTTTTCTATTGTTACTGTTCACTCCGTTCTCAGCAACACGCTTCGCGGAATATTACCAATGAACAGTAACTTTCTATTACTCTTCCCTATTCGCAAAACATTACGGTAAACAGCTATAAAAATGGCCTTCCTGTTTCCTCTAACATTTGTTGACATTTTTTACACTTTCTTTTACAATATAGCCGTGATTTACACTATTAAAGAATAAAAGTAAAAAGTAACCTGAAAGGACTCTGAAGTACTATGAAAACCATAGGTTTTATCGGCCTTGGACTGATTGGCGGCTCCATTGCCAAAACCATACGAAAATTTCACCCGGATTATCGCCTGATTGCCTTTGACAAAGACAGAAGCGCACTGGCAGAGGCGGTCAGTTTAAACGTGATCAACGGGATCTGTGATATTGAAGATGAACAGTTATATAACTGTGATTATCTTTTTCTCTGCGCACCTGTAGAATTCAATGTGGAATACATGGAAAAGATCAAAGCTTCTCTTGGAGAGAACTGTATCCTCACAGATGTAGGCAGTGTAAAAAACGTTATCCACGAAAAAGTAACCGAGCTCGGACTTGAAGGACGCTTCATCGGCGGTCATCCAATGGCAGGCTCCGAACGCAGCGGTTTTTCCAATTCCAGTGATCATCTTCTGGAAAATGCTTACTATATCATCACTCCGGGAGGAGAAGTTGCTTTGGAAAAGATTTCTGATTTCACAGAACTGATCTCCTCTCTTGGTGCGATCCCCCTTGTTATCACTGCAGAAGAACATGATTTCATCACGGCAGGAGTCAGCCACCTTCCTCATATTGTAGCCTCCGCTCTCGTAAATCTTGTAAATCTTCTGGATAACGACGCCCAGTATATGAAAATGATCGCAGCCGGCGGTTTCCGTGATATCACACGTATTGCCTCTTCTTCACCTGTTATGTGGGAACAGATCTGTCTGGAAAATCAGAAAAACATTTCCACGGTTCTGGATGAATTTATCCGTATGCTGATCCAGATCCGCTGTTCCATTGACAACAAAGAAGCTGACAACATCTTTGACATGTTTGCAAGCTCCAAGGATTACCGTGACTCCATTGACATTATAGACAACAGCCTGATCCCCCGCTCCTATGTCCTTTATATTGATGTGGCAGATGAGGCCGGTGCCATTGCAACCATTGCAACCATCCTTGCAACAGAAAAGGTCAGCATCAAAAATATCGGTATTATCCACAACCGAGAATTTGAAGATGGCGTTCTGAAGATCGAATTTTATACAGACGCAGCCCTGGAGCAGGCTAAAGTGCTTCTTACAAAACGTAATTACAAGATCTGCGAACGCTGATATATAAACGGCAGCAGATATCCAATCTGCTACCATGTATTTCAAAAATAACAATACAGGCAGGTACTAATATGGAAATCAAAAAAGCTAAAAAATTATCCGGCTCTCTCGCCATTCCCGGAGATAAATCCATTTCTCACAGAGCTGTCATGTTCGGCTCTCTTGCAGAAGGCACTACCAGGATCACAAATTTTCTGGAGGGTGCAGACTGTCTCTCCACTATTTCCTGTTTTCGGAAAATGGGTATTAACATTGAAAATACAGAAGGAGAGATCCTGGTCCACGGAAAAGGTCTACATGGTCTCAGTGCTCCGTCAGAGACTCTTGATGTTGGCAACAGCGGCACTACCACCCGTCTCATCTCCGGGATCCTTGCAGGACAGAACTTTGTATCAGAGCTTACCGGCGATGCTTCCATCCAGAAACGCCCTATGAAACGGATCATGACTCCGCTTTCCCAAATGGGTGCCGATATCATAAGTCTCAACGGAAACGGATGTGCACCGCTTAAGATCTCCGGAAAAAAGCTCCATGCCATCCACTACACTTCTCCGGTAGCATCTGCCCAGGTAAAATCCTGCGTACTTCTTGCCGGAATGTACTCTGACGGCATTACTCGTGTAACAGAACCGGTCCTTTCCAGAAATCACACGGAGATCATGCTGAATTACTTTGGCGCCGATGTAACCTCAGAGGGAACAACAGCATCTATCAAACCGGATCCATCTCTTTACGGACGTGAGCTCCTGGTTCCGGGGGATATCTCTTCTGCAGCTTATTTTATCGCAGCTGGTCTTCTTGTTCCCAACAGTGAGATCCTTCTGAAAAATGTGGGAATCAACCCGACCCGTGACGGCATCCTTCGTGTATGCAGGGCCATGGGAGCAGATATCACTCTTCTTAACAAGACCACAGAGGGCGAACCTACTGCCGATCTTCTGATCCGCTCCTCTGCTCTTCACGGGACCACGATAGAAGGTACGATCATTCCTACTCTGATCGATGAACTTCCGATGATCGCCGTTATGGCAGCTTTTGCAGAAGGAACCACGGTTATCCGGGATGCACAGGAGCTTCGTGTCAAAGAGTCCGACCGCATCCAGGTTATGACAGAAAATCTTCGGAAAATGGGCGCAGATATCCAGGCAACCGAAGATGGCATGATCATTCATGGTGGAAAAGCCCTTCATGGCGCAGAGATCGATTCTCATCTGGATCACCGTGTAGCTATGTCTTTTGCAGTAGCAGGACTGCTTTGTGAGGGAGCACTTTCCATCAAAAACGGAGAATGTGTCAACATCTCCTATCCGGAATTCTATTCCGATCTTTATAGTCTGGCAGAATAATTATCTTTTATCCAGACAGAGAGCATTTTCATGTATCACAACATCTGTTCCATCAGATGACAGTGCATAAAATGCTCTCTTTTTTTGTATTTCGTATAATTTTTATTTATTATGGATACTATAATCCCAAAACAAAACCATTTTTTTGATAAATTTTATTGCTTTTCCCACTTTCCAAATTCCTACTATTATGGTATTATTTTTTCGGAAAATAATTATTTCCAGAGAGGAGCAACGATTATGAAAATTTTGTTTTATGACACCAAGAGCTACGATAGGGATTTTTTTGAGAAGCTGCTTCCATCTTATCCAGGTATTGAAATTAAATTCATTGAAGCAAATATCCATGAAGAAACCGCAGCTCTTGCCCACGGCTACGATGCCATCTGTGCATTTGTAAATGCAGATCTCGGCGCACCGGTCATTGAGGAGCTTCACCGCCAGGGTGTAAAACTGATCCTGATGCGCTGTGCCGGATACAATAATGTTGATCTGGAAACTACAGCAAAATGTGGAATCCAGGTGGCACGTGTTCCCGGTTATTCTCCGGAAGCAGTTGCCGAACACGCCATGGCACTGGCCCTTACCGCCAACCGGCACACCCACAAGGCATATATCAAATGCCGTGAAAATAACTTTGCACTGAACGGTCTCATGGGCGTTAACTTTTATCAGAAAACTGCCGGCATCATCGGCACCGGAAAAATCGGTCAGGCAATGGCAAAAATCTGTCGCGGCTTTGGCATGAAAGTAATTGCTTATGATCTTTTCCCTAATAAAAATCTTGACTTTCTGGAGTATGTTTCACTGGACGAACTCCTTTCCACCAGTGATCTGATCAGTCTGCACTGTCCGATGACTCCGGAAACAGAGCATCTGATCAACTCCGAAACTATTGCAAAAATGAAAGATGGTGTGATCCTTGTAAATACCTCCAGAGGTGGACTGATCAAAACAGATGATCTGATCGCAGGTATCCGTGATCACAAATTCTTCGCTGTTGGTCTGGATGTTTACGAAGAAGAATCCGCATATGTATATGAAGACATGTCAAGCAGCATTCTTCCTACTTCCACGATCCAGCGTCTTCTGTCCTTCCCAAATGTGACCATGACCTCACATCAGGGATTCTTTACGGTAGAAGCACTGACCAATATTGCGGAGACAACCCTGGAAAACGCAAAAGCTTTTATGGATGGAGCTGAAATGAAGAATCTGGTCCACTGATCAGTCTCAGCCCTGACACGCAAAATCCCCCGGATACTGATCGTTTATCTGTATCCGGGGGTCTTATTTTGTTCTTTTAGTTTTAATAGATCTCGTCAAAAGACTGTCCGTCATCGTCTGTGTAATAAATGCGCTTTGCATCCTGAGTAAAGATCAGCTTCTGTTTCCCTGCATCATCAAGGCTGCACTGCTGATAGGTGACACCCTCCTCTACCGGAAGCATACTGTCTGCATTATCATAGTCTGCAGCAGTCAGATTGGAGGGTACATGGCCATACTCATAAATGTACTGGGCCACTTCATCTTTATCTGTATAAGTGCCATTTTCATCCAGTTTCTTTTCGCTTTGCGAGTCTGCTGCATCCGATGAAGCGGACCCATCTGTATCTCCTGATCCTGCAGCACCTTCAGAATCCTGCTGCTGCTCCAGGTCGCTTTCATCAGCTACTGCCATCTCACCATCACCATTCTGGTCCATGGCTTCCACTTCATCCTCACTCAGAGGTTCCAGGTCATCCTGAAAAGCGGATTCGTCATATTTTTCCTTATCTTTGCAGCCTCCCAGCATAACCGCCACCCCGGCAACCACCAGAATAAAATATCTGAACTTTTTCATGGATCAATCTCCTTTCATGGAATATCGTTCTCGTAAAAGTGAAATTTCTCTTTTCCATCCTTCATCATCATTTGGTGTCTCCAGAATAAAGGGAATTCCCTCAAGAGCCGGATGGCACACCACATTCACAAGTGCATCCAGGCCGATCTGACCTTCGCCGATCTTTGCATGACGATCCTTATGACTGCCCAGTCCATTTATACTGTCGTTAAGATGAACAGCCTTCAATCTGGAAAGGCCGATCACCTGGTCAAACTCATCAAGAACACCATCCAGATCATGTACAATGTCATAACCGCCATCCCATACATGACAGGTATCCAGACAAACACCCAGTTTATTATTTTTTTCCACCCTGTCAATGATATCACGAAGCTCCTGAAATGTTGCTCCTACTTCCGAACCCTTGCCGGACATGGTTTCCAGAAGGACGATCGTACTCTGTTCTTCTGTAAGGACATCATTGAGGATTTCCGAAATTTTGGCAATTCCCGTCTCAGTTCCCTGTCCTACATGACTGCCCGGGTGAAAATTATAATAATTTCCCGGCGTATATTCCATACGTTTCAGGTCATCTGCCATAATCTCTCTTGCAAAATCTCTCAGATTTTCTTTTGCGGCACAGGCATTCATGGTATACGGTGCATGTGCCACCAGCTTTCCAAAATGATTTTCCCCGGAAAGCTTCAGAAATCTTTCCACATCTGCGGGATCGATCTCTTTTGCCTTGCCTCCTCTGGGATTGCGGGTAAAAAAAGCGAACGTATTTCCGCCGTTTTTCAGCATCTGACGTCCCATGGCGGCATAGCCTTTGGACGAACTTGTATGATTTCCGATATATAATACCATGTCAGCACCATCTCCCTGTAGTTTATATTTCTGCTTCTGGCTTAACTATTATATCAAAAACTTCTTTTTCTGAAAAGTCCGCGATTCTTTCTTTACAATACTTACCATTCTTTCTATAATAAAGATATCTTTACATATGAAGGAGAAAAAGAATGGCAAACGACAATCGAAGGCGGCCGCCTCATGGCCATGATCCGGAGCAGGCACGCAGGGAAGCCGCCAGAGCACGAGAAACACGTCAGAAGCAATCTGGTTCTGCATCCCGAAATTCCCGTTCACATTTCACTGGGACTCGCAGGAATGACATCAGCAAAAAATCCAGATATTACCAGGTACGCCGTCAGAAAATGTTTCTTGCAGCTGGCGGGATCCTGATCATACTTATTCTTGTGATCATTTTTTCCGCACGTGCATGCATTTCTTCCCGTAAAGCTGCAGAAGCCGCCGCACTGCAGAAGGCACAGGAAGAGGAGGCCGCAAAAAAGGCAAAAGAAGAAGCTGCTGCTGTGAAAGATCCCGTTTCACTGACGCTCAGTGTAGTCGGTGACTGCACGTTGGGTACCGATGAGACCTTTGATTATGACACAAGTCTGAACGCATACTACGACAACAACGGCAAAGATTATTTCTTTAAAAATGTAAAAAGCGTCTTTGAGGCAGATGACCTGACAATTGCCAATTTTGAAGGAACCCTCACCGATTCCGATGCCAGAGAAGATAAAACCTTTGCATTTAAAGCACCTGCCGAATATGCTCAGATACTCACCAGCGGTTCCGTTGAAGCCGTAAACACTGCAAACAATCACAGCCATGATTACGGAGAGCAGAGCTACACGGATACTCTGACTGCTCTGGATAATGCAGGCATTACGCACTTCGGTTATGATGATACTGCGGTTATGGATATCAAAGGGGTCAAAGTTGGCCTTGTCGGAATTTATGAGCTGAAGGATCATCTTGGACGCGAACAGCAGCTGAAAGATAATATCGCAAAGGTCAAAGCAGATGGAGCAGAGCTTATAGTTGTGATCTTCCACTGGGGCAATGAGACCGAAACAGTTCCCGATACCAATCAGATGACCCTTGGCCGTCTTGCTATCGATGAAGGTGCAGATCTGGTATGTGGCCATCATCCGCATGTACTCCAGGGAATCGAAACCTATAAAGGAAAAAACATCGTCTACAGTCTTGGCAATTTCTGTTTTGGAGGAAACAGTTCTCCAAGTGATATGGACACCATGATCTTCCAGCAGACCTTCACTATCACTTCAGAAGGCGTACAGTCTGATAACGTGACCAATATCATTCCCTGCTCTATTTCTTCCGCAGATGGCTACAACAACTACCAGCCAACTCCTGCTACCGGTGATGAGGCTACCCGTATCAAGGCGAAGATCCAGGAACGAAGCGCAGCAATTCCGGCAGCTGATTCTTCTGCTTCTTCCGGTACAACAGGAAGTACCGACAGTTCCGACAGCAATTCTACTGACAGCACAGATAGCGGCTCTTCCGGCAGTGCAGATGTTTCGGACGGAACAGATTACTCAGATGATAATTCCGATTATGGAGATGATTCTGATTTCACCGACGACAGTGAAGAATAGCCCTATAAAAATCTTATAAAGTTATAAAATAAAAAGAAACCGGGAAAGCTCGTATTCAGAACTTTTCCGGTTTTTGTAATTTTACGATTTGTATATACTTTTTTATTCGATCATCATCGCATCGCCAAAACTGAAGAAACGATATCTCTCCTTCACAGCCTCCTCATAAGCAGCCATTATGTGCTCTTTTCCTGCTAAGGCAGAAACCAGCATCAACAATGTTGATTCCGGTAAATGAAAGTTCGTGATCAGTCCGTCAATTGCCTTGAATTTATATCCCGGATAGATAAAGATCTCTGTCCATCCGCTTCCGGCCTTCACGATTCCATCCTCTCCGGCTGCGGACTCCAGGGTACGGCAGCTGGTAGTTCCCACAGAAATCACTCTTCCGCCGTTTTTCTTTGTATCATTGATCAGTTTTGCCTGATCTTCTTCCACAATATAAAACTCCGAGTGCATGTGGTGCTTTTCTACATCATCCACCTTTACCGGGCGGAAGGTTCCGAGACCTACATGTAAAGTTACATGTGCAATATTCACACCCTTCTCCTTTACTTTCTCAAGAAGCTCCGGCGTGAAGTGAAGTCCTGCGGTAGGTGCGGCAGCAGATCCCTCATTCTTTGCATATACAGTCTGATAACGGTTCTTATCCTTCAGCTTGTGGGTAATATACGGCGGCAACGGCATTTCTCCCAGCTGATCCAGGATCTCTTCGAAAATCCCCTCATAATGGAACTGGATCAGACGGTTTCCCTCATCTACAATATCAATGATCTCACCCTTCAGGATACCGTCACCAAAAGTGATCTTTGCACCGGGACGTGCTTTTTTTCCCGGCTTTACAAGACACTCCCAGATATCATTTTCGCGGCGTTTCAGAAGCAGGATCTCGATCAGCGCTCCAGTTTCTTCCTTGTGACCATAAAGACGTGCCGGGATAACCTTGGTATCATTGATCACAAGACAGTCTCCCTTATGCAGGTAATCCAGTATATCGGTAAAATGACGATGTTCGATACTTCCATCTTTCAGGGACAGATGCATCAGTCTGGAAGAACTTCTGTCCTCCAGCGGATCCTGAGCGATCAGTTCCTGCGGCAGATCATAATAAAAATCTGATGTTTTCATAATTATTTTTCCACTTCCTCTTTCCACTGTTTGCGAAGCCTGCGGACCTCGTTCCACTCTTTGTTGGTCAGATCAGCTTTTGGTAAAAGATCCGGCCTCCATTTGGCTGTACGGATGATAGACTGCTCTCTTCTCCATTTATCCACATTGGCATGGTGTCCGGAAAGCAGCACCTCCGGAACCTTTTTTCCATGCCATTCCTCCGGGCGGCTGTACTGGGGATACTCCAGAAGATTCCCGGAAAAGGATTCCGTCTCACCGGATTCCTGATTATTCAGAACACCTGGTACCATTCTGGAAATAGAATCCATCATGACCATAGCCGGAAGTTCTCCACCGGTAAGTACATAATCACCAATGGAAACATAGTCTGTTACGATTTCTTCCAGAACACGCTCATCAATTCCCTCATAATGACCACAGAGGAAAACCAGGTCTTCTTCCAGGGCAAACTCTTTTGCCATATCCTGATTGAACGTTTTTCCCTGAGGAGTCAGAAAGATCACGCGGGGTTTCCTTCCAATACGTTCTGCAATGGATTCATAAGACAGATATACCGGCTCCGCCTGCATCAGCATTCCGGCTCCGCCGCCATAAGGATAATCATCTACCTTCTGGTGCTTATTGAATGCAAAATCCCGTATATTGATCGCTTCCAGTGATAACAGTCCCTTTGTAATGGCACGGCCTGTAATACTTGTGTTCATTCCGTTCTCGATCATTTCCGGAAATAATGTAAGTACATGATAATTCATTTAAACAAGCCCTTTCATCAAATGTACAGTCATGGTATTTTTTTCCACATCCACATCAAGAACACAGTCATGGATCGCAGGAAGCAGGATTTCCTCGCCATCCACACGATCTACAATATAAACATCATTGGCGCCGGTCTCCATCACATCACGGAGCACTCCGAATTTCTCCCCATTCTCCAGAAGTACCTCCATTCCGATGAGATCCGCCACATAATATTCGTCCTCGCCAAGCTCCTGTGCCTCTTCACGTGGGATCCAAAGCTCACGGCCCTTATACATTTCAATATCATTGATGTTGTCAATGCCTTCAAACTTCAGGATCGCAAGATTTTTAAAAAACTTTACATTCTGAATATTCAGTCTGCGAAGCTCTTTTCCTGTATCCAGAAGCACATATTCAATATCAAGAAAACGCTCTGCGTCATCCGTTGTCGGAAAAACTTTTACTTCACCACGGACGCCATGGGTCGTTGTAATAACTCCTACCTTTAATAAATCTTCCATTTTTGCTCCCTTTCAGAGTAAAAACAGGAGCCATGGAATCCACAGCTCCTGTCTCTTTTTCATTGCAGAATATCTACAATCACTTTTTTGCTGCTTTTTGAAGAAGCCGCTTTCACAACAGTACGGATTGCCTTGGCAATTCTGCCCTGTCTTCCGATAACCTTACCCATATCGGCTGGTCCGACCTTCAGTTCAACAACGATCGCGTCGTCTTTTTCAGTCTCAGTAACGACTACTTCATCCGGATTTTCAACAAGAGATTTTGCAATTACTTCTACAAGTTGTTTCATTACATACCTCCTTGCTCCTGCCTCATTGAGGTCACAGATCCAAATCTGTCAGGTATTATTTCTCGATTCCGGCAAGTTTAAGAAGCTTAGCAACTACCTCTGTAGGCTGAGCACCAGCTGCAAGCCATTTTTTAGCTGCCTCTTCATCGATTTTGTATACGCTTGGGTCAAGATTCGGATCATATGTTCCGATCTCTGCGATACATCTTCCGTCACGTTTGCAGCGGGAATCTGCTACTACGATTCTATAGAAAGGTGCTTTCTTCTGTCCCATTCTTCTTAATCTGATCTTAACTGCCATTTTTGTTTTCCTCCAATTATCTTTCTGAAAATTTATTGTTATTTATTAAAAGGGAAGCTTAAAGCCGCCTCTTTTTCCCATGTTCATCTTGCCGCCTGTTAATCCCGGCATCTGTTTCATCATCTTCTTGCTCTGCTCAAACTGCTTCACAAGACGATTTACTTCTGTAATATCCACTCCGGCACCTCTGGCGATGCGGTTCTTGCGTGAAATGTTCAGAATGTTTGGGTTACTTCTCTCCTGAGGTGTCATGGAAAGAATGATAGACTTGGTACGGTCCATAGCCTTCTCATCGATCATACCCTCGATGTCCTTCATCTTGCCACCCATTCCGGGAAGCATATTCAGGATACTGGAAATACCACCCATCTTGTTCATCTGCTCCATGCTGGTAAGATAATCATTGAAGTCGAAGTCCATTTTTTTCAGCTTCTTCTGCATCTCCTGAGCCTGTTCCTGATCCACAGATGCTTCCACCTTTTCGATCAGACTCATTACATCGCCCATTCCAAGGATTCTGGAAGCCATACGCTCCGGATAGAACTGTTCCAGATCTGAAAGCTTCTCTCCCATACCAACATAGAAGATTGGTTTGCCGGTCACGGCTTTAATGGAAAGCGCAGCGCCGCCTCGTGTATCACCGTCCATCTTAGTCAGGATCACACCGTCAATGCCAACTTTATCAGAAAAATTCTGCGCCACATTTACCGCATCCTGTCCTGTCATGGCATCAACTACAAGCACTGTAGCATCTACATTCACATTCGCTTTGATATTCTCAAGCTCCTGCATCATATCCTCATCAATGTGAAGACGTCCTGCCGTATCGATGAGCACAACATTCTGCTGATTGGATTTCGCATGCTCGATAGCTGCTTTTGCAATATCCACGGGATTCTGCTTATCTCCCATGGAAAAGACCTCGACGCCCTGTTTCTCACCGTTTACCTGCAGCTGTGTGATCGCTGCCGGACGGTAAACATCACAGGCCACAAGCAGTGGTCTCTTTCCCTTGGATTTCAGTTTGCCTGCCAGCTTGGCAACCGTCGTTGTCTTACCTGCACCCTGAAGACCAACCATCATAAGAACGGTAAGATCCATTCCCGGTTTGATCGGAAGCTCTGTTGTCTCACTTCCCATCAGGTTGACCAGCTCATCATTTACGATCTTGATCACCATCTGTCCCGGATTCAGACCATTCATAACATCCTGTCCGATAGCCTTTTCCTGAACGGATTTTGTAAACTGCTTAACGACCTTAAAGTTAACATCCGCCTCCAGAAGCGCCATCTTAACTTCCTTCAGTGCCACCTTGACATCAGCCTCCGTGAGACGGCCCTTGCCCTTCAGTTTCTTAAATACATTCTGCAGTTTATCTGTTAAACTCTCAAATGCCATTGATCATAACTCCTCTAATATCACATTGGAAATCGCCGCAATATCTTCGGCGTGGTACTTGTCAGCCAGTTCATGGATCTTTATGACCTGACTGCGGATGTTCAGGAATTTCTCGACCAGATGAAGCTTCTCTTCATATTCTTCCAACGTCCGATTGCACCGTCTGATCATATCATGTACACCCTGTCTGCTGATGCCAAGTTCCTCAGCAACCTCACTTAAGGAATAGTCCTCAAATACCACACTGGTGTACACCTGCCGCTGCCTCTCTGTCAGAAGCTCTCCATAAAAATCAAATAAAAATGTCTGCTCTACAAATTTCTCCATCTGTAATCACCTTGGCTATCATACACGATTCCATCATACCTGTCAAGGGTTTTTGCTTTACAAATTTATTTTTTTATGAATTTCACAAAAAAAGGCCGAAAAAGAACTTTTCTGCTGGGTTTTGCAGGCTTTTCCGACCTTTATTATTCTATTTACTTCTTATTAACAGGCCTTATGTTTCGATCAAAACATTTCCTTTGTCATTTTATCGATTTCCTGATCCACTGCCTCATATACACCCGGGATACACGAGAAATTCAGGCCATGGGTGGTGCATGGAATAAAATAAAGCTTACCACAGTCTCTGCAAAGCTGATCTGTTGACTCTTCGATCATTTCCTGATTCCAGTCAAAGCGATCTACCTTACCGTTGTCGATACCACCCATAAATGTGATATCTTTTCCATATTCTTTGCTCAGCTTCGGAAGATCATTAACTGACATACAGCCCTGCCCTTTTTTCCGCACTTGTTTTTTCCTTATGATTCCATTATACTGTAAATCAAAAGAATCACAATTCCACATAATATGGCTATTATTCCTGTTTTTTCCTACAAAATATAGGAAGGAGGATTTTCCTTGAAACTCAGTGCAAAACTCATCTGCTATCATTTACAGAAATCTTTTACCCTGCATACATCCAGGCTGGATACATTCCCCGCCCTTTCCTGCCCCTCCTGCTTTGAAAAGAACATTTCTCTTCAGGATGGACGTGTTTACCTTATCACAGATCCGGATTTTCAGCTCACTTTTCATCATCCTAAAAATATTCTGTTCCTGATGATTGGAAAAATCTATCAGAACTACGAATTAACTCAGCCAAACATATGTATCATCCCTGAAGATATTCCGGTCAATATTGTCTTTAACAGGCTTCAGGATATTTTTATCCTCTATGATCAGTGGAATCAGTCCCTGATGGATTCCCGTCTTCAGAACGCTTCTATCCAGGATCTTCTGAATCTTACAGCTTCCGTTATTCCTAATCCAATAATGCTGATCGGTATGGATTTTACTATCATTGCCTCCAGAGACTGGAATCTAAGTGATCTTTCCAATTCTGTTTTGGGTTCCACTGAAAATTCCTGGGCCATTGTGGACAGCCTGAAGCAGGATCCTCATTACGAAGAGGCTTTTTATAAAACCGGATATTTTTATTATCCGGGAAATGGCCTTACTGCTCCTTCTCTTTGCGTAAATATCTCCAATAATGATAAAGCAGTATACAGGCTGATGTTTTCCGAAGGTGAGGTTCCCCTGGATGATACGTTTGGTTTTGTTCTGGAGTACCTTTCCCAGATGGTATCCCATGCACTTTCCACAGGTATCATGCACAGTCGGGATAAAGCTTTTCCTCTTCATCAGATTTTTATGTCCATTCTGACAGATCCCGGAGCTGATTATGTAAAAATCAGTCAGCAGCTGACAAATGCGGGATGGCTTTCTTCCCATATGTATCAATGCATCCTGATCCAGACCGGACTGATCGACCAGAAAAATCTGACCCTTAATGCCATCTGTAACTATCTGGAAAATACAATTCCCGCCACCTGTGCCACGGAGCACAAAGGCAATGCTGTGCTTTTTATCAATCTGGATCTCTGCACTCTGACTATCCATGAGATTTCCGATAAGATCGAGGGCTTTATCAAAAGCAGCATGTTAAGCGCCGGATACAGCCGAAAGATGCTGGGACATTTCAATTTCCACCGGCAATATACACAGGCTTCTGTTACCCTGCAGGTTGGAAAACGCAAAAATCCCGCAGAAAGTATCCACTATTTTGACTCCATCGCTCTGCCCTATATTCTGGAACAGGCTACCAGAAAGCTTCCTGCTTACATGGTCTGTCACGAAAAGCTTCTGTCAATGAAATATAAGGATGAGGCAAAGCAATCTCATCTCTATGAAACACTGCGTTGTTTTCTGGAGCACAACCAGAACATTTCTCATACTGCCAGCGCTTTATTTATCCACAGAAGTACTCTTCTTTATCGTCTGGATAAGATCAAAGCTTTTCTGGATTCAGATCTTACAGACAGAAACGAGATCCTGTATCTGCTGCTTTCTTTTCATCTGATGGATATGGAAGAAGAAAACCGAAATGCAAGATCATAAAAAACGGGAAATCTCTTAAATGTTCACCGTTTTCCCATCTGCCAAAATGCAACTGCACTGGCTGCCGCCACATTCAGTGAATCCACGCCGTGTGCCATTGGAATACATACTGTATAATCACAGTCCGCAATGGTCTCCGAAGCAAGGCCATCCCCCTCTGTCCCAAGAACTACTGCCAGTTTTTCTTCTGCCATCAGATGAGGATCATCAATATCAAAGGAATCCTCCCTAAGAGCCATGGCTGCCGTCTTAAATCCCATCGCTTTCAGAGACCGGATTCCTTCCGTTTTCCACTCCGTTTTTTCATCAAAAAAAGTCCATGGTATCTGGAATACGGTTCCCATACTGACACGGATCGCACGGCGGTACAGTGGATTGCTGCACCCCGGTGTCAGCAGCACCGCATCCATCCCAAGAGCTGCAGCAGAACGAAAGATCGCGCCTACATTAGTAGGATTTACCACATTTTCCAGAACTGCGATTCTGTGGGCGTTTTTGCACACATCGACTATATCAGGAAGCGCCGGCCGACGCATTGCACAGAGCATTCCTCTTGTCAGCTTGAATCCGGTCAGCTGCGTCAAAACCTCAAATTCTGCCGTATAAACCGGGATGTCTTCACAACGACGGATCAGTTCTTTTGCCTCACCCTCAACATGTTTATGTTCCACCAGAAAAGAAATCGGCTGGCACCCGGAATCCAGCGCTCTCTCAATAACCTTCGGGCTCTCCGCAATAAAGATCCCCTTCTCCGGTTCTGCCCGGTTCAAAAGCTGTATCTCCGAGATCCTGGCATATACATCCAGCTCCGAAGCGTTGAAATCTGTGATTTCTATGATATTTGACATGGTTATTTTTCTCCTGTTCTGTCTTCTTGTTTTCATCCTGCTATTGTAACAGAATCTCTTTGCAAAAGAAAGCCAGGTGTTATATGTTTCCACCTGGCTTTGCTGCTACTTGTAAAACAATTTGTTTATATTCAGATTCTCACTTCCATCCACCGGATCATATCCCCGATCACTTCATCTTTACAATACTCATTCAGGATCTCATGAAAAAGTCCGCCGTAGATCTTCATCTGCTTGTCTTTTGATCCTGCTTCTTTAAAGAAATCATAGGTATCCTGTACACTTACCAGACCGTCTTTCTCGCCGTGTGTCATAAGGACCGGATAATGGAACTCTGCTTTTTTCTCTTTGAACCAGTCAAGTCCGTCGCAGATCGCATAGCATAACCCCGCTGTAAAGGACTGTTTATTGTATGGATCTTTTCCGTACCAGTCTACCACTTCCTGTACAGAGCATACACCTGAACCCAGCTGATTGGCAAGGCGCGTATGTACATCCATTTCTCCCGGCACACCACGTATCAGATTGCCGTTATCTGCGGTCAGCGCACCACTGGTAATGATCCCCCGGAGCTTTTTGTCCGGATATTTGGCTCCGTACAGAGAAACTGTAAAGCCTCCCATGCTGTGTCCAAGAAGAAATACCGGGATATCCGGATTTTCTTCAATTGCCATATCCACAACTACGTTGGTGTCGTCCAGAAGCTCATTGAAATCTGAATAAAAAGTCTCTTCACCCTCAGACCGTCCATGTCCTCTGTGATCAAAACGATAGGTTCCGATTCCCGCCTCATGAAGTTTTTCCGCAAAATAATCGTACCTGCCCTGGTGCTCACAGAGTCCGTGGACAATCACGATCACCGCTTTATTGTCTGCTGCCGTTTCTTTTTTCAGATACAGTTTCGTTCCGTCAAACGATGTGATCATACTTTCACCCATAATAAAACCCTCCCTTTTCTTTCTGCGAGATACATATCCCCATTATACGTCTCACGCTATCTGATAGGTTTATCATATCATGAAATCTGTATTTTGATAACCCTTATTTGTAATTATCAGCAATTATATGTTTTTTACAAAAAGTAATAAAAAATAGGGGGTTGACATATTTTGTTCTCTGAACTATACTCATCTCATATTGCGTAATCAAATTGATACAATTTAAAAATCGGAGCTATCGTTTTTTGAGTATACGAAAACGCCCATGGTTAGGGCGTTTTCTGTAATGCTGGATGCATCCTCGTAGGTGCGGTTATCGTTTTTCGAGTAGGGATTGTACCTTTTTCGTGAGTAGGAAGGCAAAAATTTAACGATACTATCGTTTTTTGAGTAGGAATCGTTAAATTTGCACCCTTGGAGTTGAAAATGCACCCTACCGTTAAATTTTAGAGTGGTAAATATTCCTCACTGTAAACATAGAACTCATTTATCGTGAAAATTGCTATTTACTACATCAATGATTTTCTCATAAGGTTCAGCACGTACTATAAACTCTTTTCCATGAAAATCTTGAAGCATTTTAAAACATTTAATTCCTTTATTCTTGCAAACCTCATATAGTACACTCTCATTTTCCTTAGTTATTTTTGCTCCCATATACAACGCTACTGGTCTAAGAGACGCAATTTTTCTATATGGTTTATACTCATCATTAAAATTGGGTGTAAATAATCTCCATTCATTTTCATACTCCCAATCTATTGATTTTGTAAGCATACATTTCGATACAATTAATATATCCTCATAATATAGATCCATAGGAATTTGATTTTTCTCATATAATAATGCTTGCATCACAGTTGAAAAATAAGCCGTTGCGTCAAAACGCTCTTTCGTATAAATAATTGGTGCAAGTGAATAATTCAACATAAAATTATTACAGCATCTAATATCTATACAATTTTGGGTACACTCCTTAAGTATTGACTGAAAATCATATTCTAAACAAAAACCCTTATGGCTATCTGCATAATGCCCCCACATAAGCGTTGAATTATTTTGTTCTGAGAAACATGCTATTTGCTTTTGTGCTTCTTCTGCCTGAATGCCAATATAAAACCTATGTACCATTTCCTCAAAACTGGTCCCTATAAATATACTCAAATATTTTTTTAATATATCTAATTTTTCTTTCACATCCTTTTCATCAATAACATCTGGAATATTTTTAATCATCTGTTCTATATCTATTGATGGATATGCCCTTTTAATCTCTGGCAGAATCCCCCCTTCTTTTAAAACGTTAATTAATTGAAAAAATTTCTGGCTTTCCAATGACTGGGTAATTTTTCCCCAAAGCGTTTCAAAATTGTAACAAGGCACACATTCATATGGATCGTTAAACTCCCAAATACTGGTCCCCCAGATTTGATCTTCTTTCAATGCTTCTATTGAATATTCATTACATCTTCTAAACCGGAACAATCTTTTGGGAGTATTTGCTAAAAGCCAGCCACGTATTTTACTCAATTTTTCAAACGCATTTTCCTTTGAATTTGTACTATTGATTATTGTTCCATATAATAATTCAGCAAATTCTTTTCTATCAACCATATTATAAATCCTCTTATACTCAAACTTTACCTCCAGCAAAACCTCCGGAATTACTACTTAGAGTATAATCTTCCATATTCTTAATAACATAATACTAAACAATCTCACTGTATCCATGCCCTACTTTGTGTGGAAAAACAAACCATCTCCAGCAGTTTCTTTTCTGCCCGGACTTTATCTCCTGAAAAGCAGTCTGATAATAGGTCTGTTGTACTATTGAAAAACATTCTAAATCATCATTCATTTTAGCTCCCATCTAAATATACCATCACTTTATTGCCAAAAACAGTCTGAGAGCAGTATTTCATAATCCCTTATGTCCAGTTCCAATTCATTAACCGCTTTTTTTGCAGCGTTATAATCTTCCGAACTGTGATAATAAAATTTCCACTTTGCATTCTTTGAAATACAGCATTTCAAATATGTAAAATATGGCATATCTACCTCTCCGAAAGAATGTCCAATAATTTCAACATTATTAACTCCCGTTAGTTGCCGAAAAAATTTTCCTCTGAAGGCCATACATTCATTTGTATTCTTAAAAGTTCGCTCATAATAGTTCGCAACTGCATTGTATATACTTTCTTTTCCTTCGTCATATTCTTCAGCAGCCCTTTCAGCTTTCTCACGATATTCTTCTATTTTCTTCACATTTCCATGTCCCAGAATTGGAGGTTCATCACAATATGGATATAATCCGCCATGAATATGTAATATATGGTTAGACGGTACACGATATATACGTTCCAATACGCTGGTATAATTAAATGTAAAAAAATAATCCTCGGAGTTATCAATAAAAGTATCCTTCCATCGTGGTACACCGTCGCATAATCCACCAGGCTGTGGAATAGCTTCACATCAAACTCCAGCGGTAACTCCTCCAGCTCACTCAGTTCAAACAAGAACCCGCTGAAAATATCAAACTTGATTTCCCGGCTCTCCCGGTCTTTCTTCAAACTATCCATCCGGCTCTCCAATGCCGCATACTTATTGACATATCCCTCATACTTCCTTCGGTAATCGTTCTGGTCCAGTTTCCGGGTTGCGTTCTCCACCACCAGCTTCTGGATCAGCCCGGTGACTACCTCCATCTCGCCGCTGACCGTTTCCAGCTCTTTTTCAATGGAACTGCAATCCCCAAGCACATCCATCACCGCCCGGCAGTCATCGATAATCGTCTCCCGGTTTTCCAGCAACCGCCCTAACGCCTCCAGAAATAATTCCTGTATCCGTTGTTCATACAAATGCGGGGTGGTACACTTGCTCTCGCCCTTAAATTTGGCATTGCACTGCCAGATAGTGCGTTTATACTTGCTGTTGGAATGCCAGACCTTGGAACCAAAGAATTCCCCGCAGTCCCCGCATTTCAGCTTTGCAGAAAACGGCCCGCAGCAGTTATGGCTCCGCCCCATATTCCTCCTGCGTTCCATCTCCAGCTGTACCATATGCCACTCTGCAGGTGCGATGATGGCGTCATGGCTGCCTTCCACATAATACTGCGGAACCTCGCCCTCATTCACCTTCCGCTTCTTGGAAAGGAAGTCCACCGTATAGCACTTCTGGAGCCTGGCATCGCCCTTGTACTTTTCATTGGTCAGTATGTTCTCAATCGTCCGGTGCTGCCACCGCTGTTTCCCGGTCGGTGTGGGGATCTTCTTTTCCATCAGGTACTTGGCAATGGCGTAAGGCGTCTTTCCCTGCATGAACATCCGGTAAATAAGCCTTACAATTTCTGCCTCCTCCGGCACGATCTCCATCTGCCCGTCCTCCCCTTTCTGGTAGCCGAGGAAAGAACTGTAGGCGATGCTTACCTTGCCGTCTGCAAACCGTTTTCTTTGTCCCCAGGTCACATTCTCTGAAATGGACCGGGATTCTTCCTGCGCCAGGGAGGACATGATGGTGATCAGCAGTTCCCCCTTGGAGTCAAGGGTGTAAATGTTTTCTTTCTGGAAGTACACCTCCACGCCCTTTTCCTTTAGTTTCCGCACCGTAGTAAGGCTGTCATTGATACCTACGGTCCTGCTATCAAAGACATCATTCACGAACAGGGCGGAAACGCAATCATGAGCGCAATCGATTTCGGACTGGATGTAGATGTAACCGAAGATGCAGAAGGAAATCATCGTGTCATCATCAAATTCGATGGTAAACTTCTACCTTATGCTAAAAAGGGAAAATACCCATGGTAGAAATAAAAAAGAAGAGGCTGTCAATAATCAGCCCCTTCTTTTTCATTTCTTATTCTACTTCTTCCGGCTCCATGCTGAGCATATGGCCTTCCTGATTTCCAATATCATATTTCTGTCCGTATTCCTTGAAATACTGGTAGTAGTCCGCACTGTTTGTGGGATAGATCTTGGAATCGTGAATATGAAGATCAGATCCTGTCTCTCCACTCTTCATAAGTGCCACCATAGCACTTGCACAGTGAGTTGCGATACGACAGAAACTGTTGAGGATATCACTAAATACCGTTCCCTCTTCCAGTCCGCATTTGCCCTGGCTCAGTCGCTCTGCGTGACGCATCTTCAGTACATCACAAAGTCCTGTGATCACAGCTCCAAGAGGCGCTACTCTCTGTGCCATTTCTTTATCGTCTTTCATGAAAGCATTGCAGGTTATATTGATATCCTCACGAACTGCTTCCATAACAACATTCAGCTCATCCCAGGCTTCCTGTGAAAAATTTGTATGGTTATCATGCATTTCATTGGACATATGAGCAATGTAAGAAGCATGATCACCGATACGCTCAAAGTCATTGATCGTATGCAGATACAATGAAGTCTGTCTTGTCTGTGCAGAATTCATCTCTCTCTTTGTCAGTTGGATCAGATACTCTCCAAGACGGCTTTCATACTTGTCGATCAGATCCTCTTTTCGCTGAACCTTATCATACTTATCCTGCTGATAATCATTCAGAAGATTCATGGCTCTGTTGACATTCTTACGGAGCTTCTTGGACATTCCGTTCATTACACGGTGACACTGTGCAATGGCAAGGGCCGGGTAATTCAGAAGACGCTCTTCCAGGAGATCAAAATCTGCCTCATCTTCCAGGTCTTCCTTGTTATCCTTAACAAGCCAGCATACCAGCTTCTCGATCTTTGAAATAAACGGGAACAGCACGATAACCGTTGCCAGACGGAACACCGTATTCAAAAGTGCGATCGCTACCGGTGTCATGGTCATATCCATAAATGTAAAATGTACAAATGCATTCACGGTATAAAAGATCACAGACCAGAGGATCAGACCAAACAGGTCATTGATCAGATATACAAGAGCAGTTCTTTTACCGTTCTTATTTGCTCCGATGGCAGAAATCAGAACTGGACATGCAGCACCAACACCGATACCAAGAACGATCGGAAATGCACTTGCAAATGTCAGGATACCGGTTACGGAAAGAGCCTGGAGCACACCGACTGTTGCAGACGCACTCTGGAGTACCGCAGTAAAAGCGATACCTACGAGAATACCTGCGATCGGATTGGAAAACATAGTCAGCATCTTGATGAACATCGGACTCTCACGCAATGGAGATACCGCACCACTCATCATCTGCATACCTGTCATCAGGATCGCAAAACCAAGCATGATATTTCCCACGTTCTTATGTAAGGTACGCTTACAGAACATACGGAAAATAATACCAACTACAGCCACAACAGCAGAAATAGTTGCTGTGGAAAGAACACTGGCGATTCCATTGGATCCTTCAATATAAGAAAGACATAAGATCCAGCCAGTAATACTGGTTCCGATATTGGCTCCCATGATGATACCGATCGCCTGTTTCAGTTTCATCATACCGGAGTTTACAAAACCGATCACCATAACTGTCGTCGCGGAAGACGACTGGATCACACTGGTAACACCCGTACCAAGCGCGACACCCTTCAGCGGAGTATTGGTCATCTTATACAGAAACGCTTCCAGCTTATTACCTGCTGCCAGCTTCAGACCATCGCCCATTAAGGACATTCCAAACAAAAATAATGATACTCCACATAACAAAGATAAGATCATTGAAAAAATTGCCATAATTTTCTCCTTTGTCATACTCGCATCCTGCCACCTCGCGGCAGAAGCAGTGTTCTCCCGAAAATGCGATTTTGCATTTTCTTAATCTGGATTTTTCTTATTTTTAACATTTTCCCATTTATTATGCCACATCAATTCCCAGATTACAACAAAATATTATTACAGAAATAAAAAAAATTCCAAAGACTGATTGATATATTCCAAACAAAAAGCAGTTTTGCAATACCTTGTTCAAAGTACTGCAAAACTGCCTTCATTTACATCTTATTCTCACTTTTCTGAATCTGATCCAGAATCTGCTGAATCAGTATTTGAAGACTTATCACTGGAAGAGGTCGTATCTTTTCCAGCTGCATTATCCGGCGCATCAGTCGGTATTGTTATGCTGATATCTCCAAGATCTTCTTCTGTTTCATTCTTGGAAAGTTCTTCTTTATATGCATCACGTTCTGCCTGTTGTGAACGATTATGCTTTACAATGAACACAAGGCAGACCACAATGGCAATTACTATGACATAGTAACCAAAGGTCGAAAAAAAGCTTCTTCTGTGTCTGTGATTTGACATCTAATATCCCATCCTTTAGTTTCTGTTATTCTGCTTTGGAAGCAAGTGCAACAGGTCCAAGGCCATTAAATGTACCTTTGATTACAAGAACAGGCCTGTCAGATCCTTCAACTTTCTCAAAGCCAAACTTAAGACCTGTAGATACAGATGCTTCACCGCTTACTGCGTTCAGCTGTGCAAGTACATAATCTGGTGCTTCAAATTCTTCTACATTAAGAAGATCCTCGTCAGATGTATTCTCATCAACACCTGCACTCTTCAAAAGTGCTTTATAATCTACCTGTTCAAGATCCATCTGAACAGTACCTTCAAACTGGCACTCTGCATTTGTAAAATACTCATCACCAAGTTTCATGGCAACTTCTACCAGACTTCCGCATGTTTTATACTGAGAAATGTCTACATCCTCACCATTCTGATCTTTAACAGTTGTACCTTCAACACCGGCGGCTGCAAAAATGTCAGATACAGCCGTTCCCTCTTCTGCAGATTTAAACTGCTCAGCAGCTGCCTTAACCTTCTCATTTTCATACTTATCTGACTCTAAATTCTTTGATACAATCGGCGCTTTCTCAAGAATTACGACACTACCAAGAGCTGTAAATGTTACTGTAAGCTCTCCTGTTTTAGGATCAAGAGCATCAGGAGTAATATAATGAACTTTTCCATCAGCATCAATAACCATGATCAGGATATTATCTTTGTCTTTGTCTTTCAGTGACTCAACTGTAAGAGTTGTTGTAACAGAACCAGTCAGCTCATACTTAAGTTTATCAGCTTCAGATATTGCAAGATTAAAAGCAGGTGTTGCAGGCTCATAGTAAATAGGAGAAGCAGTGCCTCCATTATCTGTTGGCACCGGTTTCGTTGTATCTACTCCAAGATCTACAAGAAGTTTTTCCAGTTTATTCTTCTCATTAGAGTTAGAAAATTCATCAATAGCTGCTTTCGCTGTTTCATTTTTAACAATACTGGTATCCAGATTTTCTACAACCAGTTTCTGGCTACCACTGAGACCTGTTGTATTTTTTGTTGTCTTCTCAACATACTGGCCAATACTTGGAGCTGCAAATACCGGAACAGACATGCTGACAGTCATTGCTGCAATCAGAGCCAATAACAATTTCCGTTTCATAATAATTCCTCCTCTTTTTTATACATAGGATTATTTATACTTTTTCATAAAAAAGCTGAATGATCAGCTTTTTTAATTCAGTTTCATCGGGATAAAACTCATCATGAATTTCTCCCTCCTGATCAGAACCTGAGAGCTGAATAATATCCTCATCCGAGAAATCAACTTTTCTGATCAGCTTGATAAATTTCAGATACTGATTTCTGGTGATATTCGTCTGAAGATAATCTTTCATGGAATCCAACGAATTCCATGTATCCTCCAGCTTACTCTCGTCCAGAGATTTGATCTTATCAACATATGCAGACATATAGACTTTCTGACGTTCTATACGTCCCTCATTGCTGAACTCTGTGTCTGTATCTCGATGCTGAAGAAAATCACGGATATTACTGTCATCCAAAGTAACCTGATTTCCCTCATAAAACTCCGGATACTGATCCGAAAGATCATTATTCGGAACAGTGACTGTCACACCATCTACAAGATTATTAATATACGGCATAGAATCCTGGTTTGTTACAATATAACGGTTGATCGGAATCTCACCGAACAGAAGTGAAACCGCCTCGCATAAACTCTCACAGCTTACATCGCCACCATCTCCATATGTATAAGCATAGCCAAGATGTGTAGTGTATAATCCCTGATCATTTCCACTCATACTATATCTTCGAATCTGTGTCATGGTATCTCTGTTTATGGAAACAATGGACATTTTCTTTTTTTTCTCATCCATGACCACCAGATTAACGCTGTCTGCTCTTGCCTTATCACCATACTGTGATGTAGCTTCCATCTTTCCATCGGAATCAACGCCGGCATACAGAATAGTCGTTATTCGGTTGTTATATTCATATTTCTCACCATTATATGTGATATTTCGAAATCCACTGCCTACATTGTGGGAATTACCTGCTGATATCTGCATAGCTTTCTGACTCTGCATTTCTTTATAAATAAAAATCCCTGCCACAGCTAATATACAAACACATACCAGGATACTTACCACAACCTGATTCCTGCATAGTTTCCGTCTTCTTCCCTGATGATGCCTACTTCTTCTTTCCACGTTTTGCACTGCTTTCTGAATTACGTTTCTCGCCATAACCATATCCATAACCATAGCCATATCCGTAACCATAACGTCCTCTGGAAACCTGCGCCTTATTCAACACAGCTCCCAGAACCCGAATCCCTGCATATTCCATCTGCCGTGCTGCCTTATCTGCCTGTGCACGTTCTGTAAGCCCACTCTCAACAACAAGAACAGTTCCATCACAGTTTTTCGCAATCAGAAGTCCGTCAATTACAAGATTAAGCGGAGGTGTATCCACAATAATATAATCATAGATGCTTCTGGCAAATGCAATCAGTTCTTTAAACAGCGGACCCGAAACAAGAGCACTTGGGTTCGGAGCCACAGCTCCTGTAAACAAGATGTCCATCCAGGGATCATCTGTATGAAAGATAATCTTCTCTTTTGTAGCATTGCCGCAAAGGTACTCACTAAGTCCTACTTTTTCACCTGGAATATCGTACCTTATTGAAGTACTGGAATTACGGATATCCGCATCCAGATACAACACTCTTTTCTCCAGACTGGCCATGCTCTTCGCCAAACGAAATGCTATTGAAGATTTGCCCTCGTGAGCAAGAGCGCTGGTAATGGCAACAGTCTTAATATTGTTGCCACTGAGCTGTATGTTACCTCTGAGAATATTGACTGCTTCTTCCACAGCAAAAGGTACCTTGGGTATCTTTGGTTTAATAATCTCTTTCTGCTGTCCCATCGGTCTGTTCTCCCGAACCAGATCGTCGAACAGTTCTCTCATCCTGTCATCTGTATTCATTGCTTACTCTTTCTTCCCCTCGTAATAAGGAATTACAGAAAGCACCGGCATATGAAGGTTCTTTCTGATGTCATCCTCTGTTTTCAGTGTTGTATCTGTCAGGAATCTTACAATGATTCAGCGTATAATCTGCCAGCCATTTTACATAGGAACGACCACGCTCCCCGGTGTAAGGCCTGCGTTCTTTCTCATCGGCTTTATCAAAGATTTTTTCCCAGATGTCCTTACCTGTATTTATAATGAATGAAAAATTTTCTTCCTCCTCTTTGTTTAACAATTCGTAGAAAGACAGTAAACATCGAAATTCCAGAGAATCTGTGTTGATCTCATTGATATCTGTTATTTCTCTGTTGAAAATCTGTTCGATACAGGCCGTATTTTCATCAAGAAACGTTTTTAACTTTCCGTCTTCTCCATGCCGCCTTCTTTTTCTCCGGTAAGCCGGAGACAGATCCGCATAAGCGTACAGAACTTTCAGTGCTGCATGCCGATCCTGTTTCCAGAGAAAATCTGCAATGCAGGGTGGAAGCATTTTCAGTTCTTCCCGGTGATCCAGCAGGAGCCCTACAAGTAAAAACATGGGATTGTCCCAGTCTGCAGACAAATCTTCACAGGAGACCTGTCTGGTCAGTTCCGGAAGTACTGCATCAATGGCAGCACTTAATATATAATTTTCTTCGGACAAAAGCCATTCTCTTACTGTTATCCGCACAATTTCCATACAGCAGGTAATTGCTTCTTCGGAAAGTTTTTCCCGGAAATCACGTAAAAGTACTGCACATGTATACATTGCGATGGACAGATTCTTTAATCCTTCTGTCTCACTCTTATCTTCCAGAATTCCTGTCATTTCCACATATGCCATCTCAGGCTGTTCTTCGTATTTTGTATAGTGTGAGTATCCCAACTAAGCTCCGGTTCTGACTGAATCCAACAACACTCCAACAGTTTTATCAGTGTCTCAGGAATAGCGGCATATATCATTCCGCAATCTATTACATTGGAGGTTGCTTTTTCAATCAGCGGATAATACTCCGATCTGTGATCCAGTGCATTTGTCTGAATCACTTCCGTAAAAAGTTCATCCAGTTCTTCTTTTATTTCCTTCGCCGCATTCAGTATAATATTGTCCAGCTTTTTATAGACATCATTATTTTCCAAATCATATTTGTATTCTGTCTCCGCATATATCTTTTTCCGCAGATACAAGGCAATCAGCCCGGCAGCTCTTGTTGCTTTGCCCTCATGTACTGCCTGCGTCCATGTATACAATGCCGCTGTTACTATCTGCTGAGTTTTTTCCGACCAGTCAAGCCCATCCAGATTCTCATATATATATTTCAGAAGAGTTTCCCATGCTGTGCCTCTTGGTCTTGTATACCGGTACTGATTAACCTGTATTCCTTTCTGGCCATTGTTGATCAGCTTAAGAATTTCCGGATCCATCCCACCTCTGCAGGCCGTATTCAGCAAAAACATCATCCTCGTAAAAAGTTCCTGACCGGACTGGCTTAACAAAGTATCCCGAATAAAATATCCTTCTTCACTTTCAGAGTTTATTAATGCGATCAGTGTCTCGTCTTTCCACTCCTGTCCCAGTTCTTCATCGTCAAAAAGGTCCAGCAGAAACTGAAGAATCCAATCCTCCCCATCCGACAGTTGGCTTTCCAGCCAGATCCGGTATGATTTCCTGCTGCGAAGGGAATTTCCCAGGTCTGCGAAAAATGTTTTTTCGGAACAGGTATCCTGTTCCAAGTGTTCGGTAAAGATGTGATTGGTTACGATCTCTTCATATACATCATGACTCATCATCCAGTTTTTCCGGTTTTCCTGGTATGGTATGATAATTCCGCTGCTTTCCAGTGCGGAAACGGTCTCAAAGTCATCGGTGGCTTTCAGGGAATAGGTATATCTTTCGTGCGCCATCATGTCACTGACCATCCGCTGGACGAAGGCTTCTCTTTTTACCGGCAGGTTGTTATACTGCTGAAAATCGTTGCGGATGACCTGGTTCCAGATTGCGTCCCGGAACAAGGTTACGTTCATGTTTTCATCTTCTGAGCTATGCTCCATATTCAGATACAGGTTCAGATAAAACAGATTGCACAGCAGGTCCTGTACTTTTGGGTCTGCGGGCAGCACGAAGGGATACTGATTGTTTATCTGTGTCAGTGTTTCTTTTTTCAGTTTCGGGATTTCCTGTTGGCTGTATATAGTATTTTTCAGGTATGTATTGCAGAAACTTTCTTTATAAAAGGTGCGGATTGTGATCAGTATTTTCCATCCATGGTCCAGAAACTGACTGAGAATGTCTCCGAATACTTCCGGATATTTTGCAGTACAGTATTTTTCTGTGGAATCGATGATGCATAATCTGTGTTCTTCGTTTTTGTATAGTCTAAACAGATCCTGTAAGCCGTAATTTCCATCTTGCAGAAGCAGATTTTCTTCTTTTACATCCAGATCGGATGCGGTAAACATCAGTGTAATTTTCTCTTTCTGATTTTGGTCTGCTTCAAGAAAATCTTTTACTATAGCTGATTTTCCGGCACCTGCTGCCCCGTGGATGATCATTACCTGGGTGTCTGATTCCTGGAAGTCTGTAAGTTTCTGGTAATCCTGGGGGATTTTTACCTCTTTCCCGGTAAATTGGATTGTAGAATGGATGTGTTTCAGAATGGAGTTTTTGTGGTTTATGAGGTTTTCGTGGAACCGGTCGATTCCGTCTTTTGCATTGAAATACAGATTTTTTACGTATTTCAGCTCCTCTTCTGCCAGCATTTTTTCTATGTGGCTCTGGCCTCTCCACTGGATTTCGATTCCCAGATTTTTTCCGTATTTTTCAATTCTGATCTGATGTTCTGGTTTGTCTTTGTCTTTGGCACTGCTGGCGGAGAATTCTTTATTGATATAGAAAATTATCCGGTCGATTCCGGCATATTTGTTTTTTGCCCCTTTGATTGCATCTTTCAAGTCCTGTTCTTTGGATGACATCTGCGTTCCTGCGTCATAGTATTTGGCCTGGAATCCGACTTTATGGCCATCGTCGGTGTCTGCAGGCTGTGTTTCGATGTAGGGCTGGTTGTAGTATCGGAAGATTCCGTAGGTCTGTTTGAATTCATAGCAGAAAAGGATGTAGGCGAGGCCTTCGAATGCGGGGCGGGGATCTGTGGAAAATTTGTATTCGAATGCTTTCCAGTCGACGGGTCTGTTCATATATTTTATTTCCATCTCCTTTGTTCAATATCACTCTTCATAAACAACCGATACCTCTGCCCTTCCTTCACAGCAGTCAGCTTTCCCCTTCTTACAAGGTCGTCGATGTTCTGCTTGGAGCATCCTAGTTCTTCTGCCGCCTGGGCAGAATCTATGATATGATTGCTTATCATGCTCTGAAGTTCACTGCTGGTAAGTGGAATCTTTTTCCCTGCTTTATGAAGTGTTTCTTTTGGGATGCACAGGCTTTCGCTTTCTCCCCAGCAGATTCCGTAGCCTCCTGTTTCTACTTTGACTGAGCGGAAGATTTTTTCATTGTTTAATACTGGTACAAAGTGTCTGTCTGAACCGACCAGATCTTCTAATTTACATTTCCGGACGGAGTCATCGTAAAAGGATATCAACAGTGTGTAATCTTTCAGTGGGAATACATCTTTTACTTTTATGATATTTCTTTTTATGATATAAGCTGGAAGATTTTTTTCTGAGATGGGTGTCAGGTAATAATAGTCCTGTGCACAGCGGCCATCGGTCATGGCAAGGAGTTTAAACTCGTCATAGCAGTCCAGGCCATTGTCTTTCAGGATTCTTCCGAGATTTTGCCGGTCCTGGGGGATAATCCTCTGCTGAACCCAGATTTTACTCCAGTATGCATTTATGGTCTTTTCGCCTCGTTTCAGACGGGAAGAAAGAATTAAGGGTGTTTCCCAGATGTCTGCGTCGTCCGGGAGTTCTATATAAAATCGTTTGTCTTTTTCATAATAGATGAGATAGGCGAGATTTTTTCTTGTTTTATCTTCTTCATTTCTGATTACAAAAATCTTCATAGTATAACCACCTTTTCCAGATCATGTTCCAGATTTTTTCCTGTAAATACCGGGGAATAATTCCATCCAGTCCTTCCAATAATATTGCTTTATGTTTTTCCTGTAAGGGATGCAGCTGAGGCATTTTCTCCCGGGGAATCAGCTGCAGGTTTTGCTGTGCATAATAGGAGCCAACAAAACATTGTACCGGCCTGTCCTGCATAATATCAAATTTTTCGACTGCTTCTTCTGTATGACAACTGAACAGCAACGATAAGCCATGGTCAAAAATTGGTGCCAGACGCAGCGTTTTTTCTTCGGAATTGCGTAACACCTCGATATTGGCCCCGTGTCTGTCACGATTTAGAATAAGGAAATCAACCACCAGCATTTCATATACATATTTTTCCCATCCATTGCGTATACAGAATTCCATTGGTGTTTCATGAGCCAAATGTTCTGCTTCATAGAAAATGTATCCAGTGCTGCTTTGTTTTCTCCTATTTTCTTGAAATCTTCGGACTTGCATAAGTACGTATCTATATTTTTATCATTTACGGTTATTTCTGCATGAATCAAATCGTAATGAAGGTGCTCTATTCCCAGAATATTCAGAAGTCTGTCTGTAATTAGTTCATTTACACATTCGTGTCCTATTATTCCATTTACACCATCATAATTAGATAACTTATAGTATTTCTTTGGTTTTTGTAAGTCGTCTGTTGCTTTCAGAAAAGAACCTGCTATTCCGGATGAGGATCGGATCTGTGACCATTGAAGATATTTCAGGTCTTGTTTTTCGTGAATGATACGGGTACTCATGCATGACCTCCTTTTTATTTTATTATATGGCTTTACTTGTTATACGTCAAGTTTTTAGTAATATAAAAGGTAGTCTCAGAATGGTTTGGTCTCTGAGGCTACCTTTTTTCATCCAACAGTTTTTTCGGCCCTAATATAGTTCATATTTTAATTTTTATCTTCTGCATTATGAAGTACCTAGCACCACCCTACACTCCTTCTTATAACAAGCAATCCCATACTTAATAACCGACCGCATGCCATCGTCCTCCAATTTTGCAGCATATTTCCGCTTCAGAGATTTATCAAAACGCCGCGGGCGGGTGAAAAGATTTACTTCACTCCAGTTTCGGATGAGACTGCAGATCATTTCTGTTTTATCGACATAATTTTTTCTGGCGGATATCTTTTTCTTCAGTTTTTCCAATCGCATCAGCATATCATCCAAAATATTTTCCAGGTACTCTTCCGTTGTTTTTCCCTTCTTTTTTTATAGGAATGAAGTAGAAAGAGCCTCAGAGTATGATTTTATACACTCTGAGGCTCCTCCCATATCCACATTTTAAATTTTTTACTCCACTGTCACGCTCTTCGCCAGATTTCGTGGTTTATCCACATCCAGTCCTTTGGCTACGCTTACGTAGTAGCCCAGAAGCTGAAGCGGGATCACTGCCAGGGATGTTGCAAAGTGCGGGTCTGTTTTCGGGATGTAGACGGTGAAGTCTGCGGTATCCTCGATATTGTAATTGCCAAATGTGGTCAGGCCCATAAGGTAGGCGCCACGGCTCTTGCACTCAACCATATTGCTGACTGTTTTTTCGTAGAGATCCGGCTGGGTCAGCACACCGATCACAAGAGTCCCGTCTTCGATCAGGGAGATCGTTCCGTGTTTCAGCTCTCCGGCAGCATAGGATTCAGAGTGAATGTAACTGATCTCTTTCATCTTCAGACTGCCCTCCAGGCTGATAGCGTAATCAATTCCTCTTCCTACAAAGAAAGCATCTTTTACATTTGCCTGTTTGGAGGCAAACCACTGGATACGCTCCTTATCTTCCAGGATCTTACAGATCTTATCCGGAAGTGTCTGCAGTTCGCTGATATAATTACTGCAGGCTTCTTCTGTGATCGTCCCTCTTACCATTGCAAACTGTATCGCCAGTGTATAAGCTGCGATCAGCTGTGTGCTGTACGCCTTGGTAGTAGCTACAGAAATCTCCGGTCCGGCCAGAGTATAAAATACATTATCGGCCTCACGTGCTATGGAAGATCCCACTACATTAACGATTCCCAGTGTATGAATACCATTTTCCTTGCATTTACGAAGTGCTGCAAGGCTGTCTGCTGTTTCACCGGACTGGCTGATGATCACTGCAAGGCTGTTGGTGTTAAGGGCCATTTTTCGGTAACGGAATTCGGAAGCGAGTTCTACCCTTACCGGGATCTGTGCAAGATCCTCGATCACATACTGTGCTGCCATTCCTACGTGATAAGCGGAGCCGCAGGCTATGATATAGATCTGCTGGATGTTCCGGATGCTTTCTTCTTCCAGGCCAACTTCGCTGAGGTCGATCTTTCCATCCTTGAGCACGGAATTCAACGTATCCAGCACTGCCTTTGGCTGTTCATGGATCTCTTTCATCATGAAATGCTCATATCCGGCTTTTTCTGCTGCTTCTGCATCCCATTCAATGGTTTTCAGCTCTTTCTCGATCTCATCTCCATCAAGATTGTAGAAGGTGACTTCGCCTTTTTTCACACGCGCCATCTCCAGATTGCCGATATAATATACATTGCGGGTGTATTTCAGGATCGCCGGTACGTCAGAAGCGATAAAGGATTCATCTTCTGCCACTCCAAGGATCATGGGGCTGTCTTTTCTGGCTACATATATTTCACCCGGATAATCCTTGAACATGATCGCAAGGGCATAGGAACCACGGATACGCACCATGGAATGTGTGATGGCATCCACCGGTGTTCCCTCATATTTCTTGTAATAATAGTCAATCAGTTTGACTGCTACCTCGGTATCGGTCTCAGAATAGAAAGTATATCCTTTACGGGTGAGCTTATTTTTCAGTTCCTGATAGTTCTCAATGATGCCGTTGTGGACTGCTACGATATTACCATCGTCTGTCATATGAGGATGTGCATTGTTCTCAGAGGGTTCACCATGAGTTGCCCATCTGGTATGGCCGATACCACAGGTTCCCGGTACTGTCTCTCCGCCGTTTGTCTTTTCTGACAGAACTTTCAGTCTTCCCTTGGCTTTGATCACTTCAGTCTCGCCCTCTCCGTCACGTACGGCGATTCCAGCGGAATCATATCCTCTGTATTCCAGCTTGGAGAGTCCATCTAAAAGGATCGGAGCTGCCTGGTGTCTACCTGTAAATCCTACAATTCCACACATATTTATCTGTCCTTTCTGTCTATGCAGGTATTTTCGCAAAAGACCGGGCTGTTACATCATATGCAACAGTCCGGTCAGAAGTTTCAGTTATTGCAATATAACATGTCCTACAGTATAGCACGTACCACTCTCGGTTTGCAACCCGCTTTTTCCAGAGCTGCAACGATCTGATTCTTATGATCTGTTCCGAATGCTTCCATAGTGATCCGAAGTTCTACGGCTGCATTTCGGTTCGTACTTACAAACTGGTTATGATCCAGCTTGATAACATTACCCTGATTTTCAGCGATCACACTTGCAACACGTACCAGTTCACCTGGCTTATCCGGGATAAGTACGGATACGGTAAAGATACGGTCACGCTGGATCAGTCCGTGCTGTACAACAGATGACATGGTGATCACATCCATATTTCCACCACTTAAGATGGAAACGATCTTCTTATTCTTTACATCCAGATGACGGAGAGCTGCTACGGTAAGAAGTCCTGAGTTCTCTACGATCATCTTGTGGTTTTCTACCATGTCCAGAAAAGCCACGATCAGCTCATCATCATCGATGGTAATGATATCGTCCAGATTTTCCTGGATATATGGGAAGATATTTTTTCCCGGAGTCTGTACTGCAGTACCATCTGCGATAGTGTTTACGTGAGGAAGCGTTACGACCTCCCCCTTCTCCAGGGATGCTTTCATACATGCCGCGCCTGCCGGCTCAACACCGATAACTTTGATGTGCGGGTTCAGAAGCTTCGCAAGTGTGGAGACACCTGTAGCAAGTCCGCCCCCTCCGATCGGTACCAGGATGTAATCTACAAGAGGAAGTTCCTGCACGATCTCCATGGCGATGGTTCCCTGACCGGTTGCTACTGCCGGATCATCAAAAGGATGGATAAAAGTATAGCCTTTTTCCTCTGCAAGGGCAAGTGCATGTGCACAGGCTTCGTCATATACGTCTCCGTGAAGAATAACCTCCGCACCGTAACTCTTGGTACGCTCCACCTTGATCAGTGGTGTGGTAGTTGGCATGACAATGACTGCTTTTACTCCATATTTGTGTGCAGCATAAGCAACACCCTGGGCATGATTTCCTGCAGATGCCGTGATCAGACCTTTATTTCTCTCTTCATCAGAAAGTGTGCTGATCTTGTAATATGCACCACGCACCTTATATGCACCGGTACGCTGCATATTCTCTGGTTTCAGATAAACCTTGTTTCCTGTCATATCCGAGAAATAACTGCTGTATATCAGCTTTGTTTCCTGTGTCACTTCTTTTACTTTTGCTGCCGCTTCCTCAAAGCTTTCTAATGTAAGCATTTGTATTTAGCTCCTTTCTTCTACGTCAAAGAGGGCGTTTACAAATGCATCTGCGTCAAATTTCTGCAGGTCATCGATACTTTCGCCTACTCCGATGTATTTTACTGGTATGTCAAGCTCAGACTGGATTGCTACTGCGATTCCGCCCTTGGCTGTACCATCAAGTTTGGTAAGAATGATTCCGGTAACATTGGCGACCTCGGCAAACTGTCTTGCCTGGGAAAGCGCATTCTGGCCTGTGGTTCCGTCAAGAACTACCAGCGTTTCCAAATATGCTTCCGGATACTCACGTTCCAGAATACGGTAAATCTTGCGAAGCTCTTCCATAAGATTTTTCTTATTATGAAGTCTTCCTG
>OKSH01000204.1_pt1 | contig 62941 bp, 50 predicted proteins | sample 1601231 | NCBI WGS metagenome assembly OKSH01 (sample SAMEA3541596, study PRJEB24748) | human gut metagenome | biome: human gut; feature: human-associated habitat; material: faeces | place: China | collected 2012
ACCTTGACAGCAAGACCAGCGCCGAGGTGCTGGGGCTTATCAAGCGCACCAGTGCGGAGTTCCGGCAAACTGTTGTGATGATTACCCACAATGACGACATAGCCCGCCTTGCAGATCGGATTGTCCGCATTGAGGACGGAAAGATTGTGGAGTAAGGAGGTGGCAGACTATGACATGGCCTTTTGAGAATGATACAAGTGCCATTGTAAAAAAATTGGCAGGTAGGAGTATGCAAGCGGATAAGAGAAACAAGGCATTTCTGCTTTTGACAATCGCCATCTCTGTCTGTATGGTTTTTTCGATTCTCCTAATATCAACAGGTACACAAGAGAAATTCAAGAACACACAGAGGAATAAAGCGCAGATTGGCATTTTGGGAGTTACAGACGAACAAACGGCTCAGCTGCATCAAAACGAAAATATTACATGGGTTGGCGAATATTCCGCTATAGGTGTGTTTTATGTTGAAAATAAAACAATCACTGTTGCTTATGGAAATGAAGATTATTTTTTACATCAGGAAGAAAAAACTTTTCAGGGAAGTGTGCCGCAGAAAGCGGATGAGATTATGCTCCCCCAGAACTACCTTGATTTTTTAGGAAAATCCTATCAGACTGGCGATACAATTTCTATTGACCTGACTGGAACAGGACAGAAAGCAGAATATACACTTTCAGGTGTTTTGAATAATACGAAAGAAAGCAACGGATATTTTATTTATGTTAGTAAAGAGCTTGCCCAAGATTTGGCAAAAGATTCTTTTCAGGTTACAGCATATACGCGGTTGAATACAGACGCCATAAGTTCCACGGCTATTCTTAATTTTGCCGGCAAAGCAATACAAAATACAGGCATTGTCGAGGAACAGGTAATGCTTACAGAATATTCTGCTGTTATGTCGGGTGTGATAACATCGGGTATTCCGATTCCAGTACCACTACTGGCGGCGTTGACGGCTATTTTGGCGGCAACGATTGTCTATGGTGTTTTTTACACAAAGATTGTAAAAAATGTTCAGATGTTTGGGCAACTGCGGACAGTTGGCATGACAAAAAGACAGATTAAACGGATGGCAAGTAAAGAGGGACGTTTATATGCCTTAGCTGGTATTCCTTTGGGGCTTGTCATTGGTGTACTGATTGGATTTATTGGCTGTCCTGATGGATTCCGGCTAAAAACAACAGTTATTTATACTGTACTGATTGCCGCAGTAGCCTTTGTAACAGTGAATATTGCCATTTTTAAGCCTGTCCGAGTAGCAATGAATACTTCCCCGGTAGAGGGTGCTAAATACCTTGCGTATGCTGGAAAGGCAAAAAGCAGCTCAAAACTGCATCGGAAACTTACGCCGTTTAATCTGGCGAAAATAAATATACAAAGAAACAAACAAAAAGCAGTTCTGACGCTTTTAATGCTTGGAGTAAGCGGAGCTCTTTTACTGGTTACTTCTACGGTTGCTGGTTCTATTGATCCGGCAAAACAGGCAAGTTTCAAATATTATCCTGCCGGTAACATTCTTATACAAATAAGAAATACAGTTGGCAGCTCTTTCGATAACGAAGCGGAGCCATACGGAAGCGCAAAATTGCAACTGGAAGAAAATCCACTTGAAGATCAGGCATTGATGCAGGAATTAGAAAAGGTAGATGGGATAGAAAAAATTACCGCATTTGACAGCGTTTATATGACAGCTACTTTTTCGGGCGAAAGTGGTTCTATCACGAGCATTTCAGACTTCTTTCCAACCTTAAATCGGGAACAGACAGAAGAAAAGCAGGCGGTGTTATCCTCTGGAACAGCAGATTACGACGATATGGTTGAGAAAAATGGAATATTGGTTGCAGAAGATATAGCACAAGTTGGCGATGCTTTGAAGATTGAGGGCAGAGCTTTTGATGGTAGAACCTTTGATGTGGAAGCCGTTGTTGTAGGCACATACAATAGGTCTGATTTAATGGAGGATAGCCCGGTTGTTCCCGGAAGCCCCTACTTCATTATGACTTATGACACAGCAAAGAAACTGACAGGGATAACGGAACAGACGGGGATTCTGGCGGTTAAAAATTCAGAGGGACGTTTTGATGAAGTTTTGACCGCAGTTCAGAAGATTGCGGATAAAAATGAAAAAATAGAAGTAAATACGATTGAACAAACGATTAAAAATATTCAGCATCGATACAGTGCATCTATAAATGCTCTATATATGACTTCTGCTATTCTGTTCGTCTTTGGAAGTATCAGTCTTGTGAATATGCTTATGGTTGATTTTCAGAATAGAAAGCGTGAATTCGGTTTGCTTGAAGCTGTTGGAACAACACGGCAACAGTTGAAAGCAATGCTGGATAGGGAGATAGGAATTTACCTCGGAGGTTCGTTGGTAATAGCTCTTGTATTTGGAAGCATTTTAAGTGTAATTGTTTGTAGACGATTGGATGCGGTAAACCATTGCATTACGTTGGTATTGCCGTGGCTGTTTCTACTGGCGTTAGTCGTTGTTTTAGCAATTATATATTTGATTTTCACTGTATACGCAAAATCCGAGTTGAAGAAAACAAGCATCTTGTCTGCCATTAGGGAGGAATGATCTTTTGTATAGATATCACTTAAAAGGTAGTTAATTTCAAAATAATAGAAAAAATTATAATAAATAATGGATGACAAGAGACTTTTATTCATTATGAGAAAAAGAAGGAATCTCCTATGAACCAACAAGAAATATTCACATAAGAGAGAAAAAAGTGCTGTAATCGAAGAGGTTGCAGCATTTTTTCTTTGATATTTTTCAAACATTATAACGTACATATCCGGTCACCGCCATGCTCCGATTTGATTTCTATACCAAAAATCAGATCGGAGGAAAGATAAATGGCTTATAACAAGACAAGTGAAGAACGAAAGTGGAATTATTGGAAAGAACAGGAAGAAAAGAAACTGCGTGAACTGGGAATGGAAGAAGAGAAGATCCAAAAGCTGCGTCAGATGGACCGGGAAGATTTTCTGGAAGAGCGCAGATACCGGGAACATCTGGATGAAATGATGCAGGATATGGATTCCATAAAACAAAGGGACAGAGGACGGTTTGCACAGGATATCCGAGAACTTTTAGACAACATTGGAGATCGACGGATCTATGAATTATTAAAGGGCATAGAACATCAGACATTAGAGATACTTTTGCTTAGTACATGGGGATATTCGGGAAGAGAAATCGCTAAGATTATGGGACTTGCAGAGCAGACTGTTTACACAAAGAGAAACCGTTTGAGAAATAAATTAAAAATTTGTTGAAAATTGAATAATTATGGCGGTTTTCATCGGCTATTTAATAGGCAGGTAAATTTTGCCGGTGTACTTTGACAACTGCATACCAGCATTACAGGTACGTTCCCGTAAGTAGAAGCGTGTCAGGAAGGCGCGAGGACAAATGAAAATGACAGGAAAGAATATAAAAAATTCTTTGCTGGTGTTTTTGTTTCGAGCGAATCCACTTTAACTGAAACAGGACCGTGGCGGTCTTTTGCGAGGATCACTTACGAGGGGATAATGATACATAGGAACTGCCAGTGAGCAGGGGATGGACTTTGGGTTGTAATCAGCAAGACCTTTAGAAGATCCATGAGCGGTGCGATGCCAAGCATCCGCCTGTAATGTTCCCGTAAGGCAAAGGGGGAGTCGAGGACAAATACAATGCCAAAAATCAAAAGTATAAGAAATCAAGGAAGAATGTGTCGTTGATATCAGATACATGCGGCTGTAGGGAGAAATCTTTTACAGCCGTATTGATGTGGTATCAGCACGCATATCAGGTAACAAATTATGTATTACACAAAAGAATATTTAAAAAGAGCACATCGTGAAATTGATACAATCTTTCGTGTGCTGTTCCCGGAACATGGAATGGCAGTAAGGGAAGAACAGATTATGTTATGCCACGAAATGCTGGATAACCTGCTGGGAAGAAACATAGCACTGTGTGACGCAGGTGTCGGTATCGGCAAGACGTATGCCTATCTGGTGGCCTGTGTTCTGATGAGAAAATATTCTCTCCTTGCAGAAGGATGTTCCCCTTATGAACAGCGTCCGGTCGTGATATCCACTTCCAGCATTGCACTCCAGAAAGCAATTCTTACAGAATATATCCCTTTTCTCTCCCGGATTCTTCAGGAGAACGGGACGATTCAGGCCCCCATTAAAGCTGTGATACGAAAAGGAAAAGAGCATTTTGTCTGCGATGAGAGGCTGGAGCAACGAATCGTTGCAATCGAAGAGAAAAACAAAAATGCGTTGCAGAAAGAAGCTCTGCTGTCGTTAAAAGAACATTATGATATGGACGAAGTGTCCAACTTAAGTGGGTTTGACAGAAGGATGGTGAGTGTACCGAAGTTTTGTTCTGGAGACTGTCCGAAAAGAGGTTCATGCAGGTATCAGCAGTATCTGGAGCGTTCCAGAGATAATGAAATGTTCATTCAGATCTGTAATCACAATTATCTGCTGGCTGATGGTTATCACAGGCTGCAGGATTACCGCCCGTTATTGAAAGATTACAGGGCATTGATTGTAGATGAAGCACATAAGCTACCGGATGCGGCAAAGCAGATGTTCGGGAAGAGCCTGTGTTATGACGATATCAGGGAAATCTGCTTTTATCTTGGAAAAGAATATCAAGGACCGGAGATAAGAAAACTGTCCGGCACGATCCGGATGGTGCTGGAGATCATAGGAGAAAATCACAGAACCAGATATGGGATAAAAGAAGAATTCCACATGACAGAAGAGTGTGCAATGTATTTATATGAGGGGATACAGACCATGAATAAGATCATAAAAAAATTAGAAAAGAAGATTCCAAAGTGGATCAGAAACAAGCTGGAAGAAACCAGAAGTGTGCTGGAATGCTTTTTCCATCAGGATAAGAAGTATGTGCTGCATCTGAAGCAGGACCATGACCACCGGATTATATTGTGTGCATCCAGCAGACGGATTCCGCAGTACCTGGACCAGATGTTATGGAGCAGAGGTATGGGAGCGATTCTTACAAGCGGAACTTTAAAAACCGGACAGGGATTTTCCCACATTCGGAAAATGACAGGATTACAGAGAGTGTGGAGAGTCCGGGAATATGTGGCAGACTCCCCGTTTGAATATCAGAAAAACTGTTTGTTATATCTGCCAAAGGATTTGAAAAAATGCAGAAGAGGAAGTCAGGAAGAGGCAGAGATGATAGCAGGCCATATCCATTCACTAATCTGTTCGACTTACGGGCATACGCTGGTGCTGTTCACATCTTATCATTTGATGGGAAACGTTTACCAGATGTTAAGGGATGAAATTCCATTCCCGATGATAGAGGTGTGGAGACATTCACCGGAAGAAATCACAAGATTTAAACAGATGGATAATGCTGTCCTTTTTGCAGCCGGCTCCTGTTGGGAAGGAGTAGACTTCCCTGGAGATATGGTATCTTCGCTGATTATAGTAAAACTGCCCTTTGCTGTTCCTGATCCCATCAGCGAAGCACAGAAGAAGGAATATGCCAGCCTGAAAGATTATATTCAGGCAGTGATTGTTCCAGACATGCAGAAAAAACTAAGACAGGGATTCGGACGGGCTCTCCGCATCGAGACAGATACTTGTGTCGTGTCTATTTTAGACGAACGTGCAGGAGAAGGTGGCAGGTATCATGAGGAAGTAATGTGTGCGCTTCCGAGCTGCAAGATGGCAAAAGATATCAAGGATGTCCAGCACTTTATCCGAAACCGGAAAGGCGTGGAATACTACCTGTAACCGTTCGTGGTTCTGCTACAGGAAAAGCAGATTTTGAACGAAAAGTTTGGTGGTATTTCAAGGGCGTTTTCGGTGGGATTGTTGGTATTGATGAATAGCTATTTCGGCATGAAGTGGGTATACTGTGTATAGCGTTAGAGGAAAGGAGACAGCTTATGATATACAAGGTGGAAACGATAAAAGATGGAACAGAAAAATATTTTTTCATCAGAAATCTGGAAACAATGAGTATTGAAGAACTGCCAAGTAAATATCTAATGCATAAGATTAAATGTAAACGTTCACCAAATACAGTGAAACGCACAGCATTTTCAATCTGCTATTATATGAAATATATGGCAGAGAAAGAAATGGAACTCACAGAAGTCTATCAGTTAGATTATGAAAAACAGACAGAACACTTTGTGGAATTTTTATACTGGCTTAAAGCCGGAAACCATACAGAGCAAACGGCTGGAGAAAAGAAGTGTCCGAATGAAGGAACCTGCAACGCATACTTAAAAGATGTGTTCAGGTTCTATTTATTTATAGAGACAGAATATGAACAGTACGGAAGTCTCAAAACCTTATCGTATAACCAGATTATAGCGGTTAATCAGGTGGGAGTAAAAAAGGTACTGCGGAATCATTCTTTTAAAGCCTATCTGAAGGAAGAGGAACATCGTGGGAGAACAGCAAAAGAAAATCAGATTATTACAATTTTACAGGCCTGTACGAACCGAAGAGATCAGCTTCTGTTGCTTATGTTAGCAGAAACCGGATACAGAATCGGGGAACTACTGGGAGTAAAATATGTCAAAGATATTGATTATAGGAATCACATGATAAGGGTATGCTTCCGGGAAGATAATGAAAATGAAGCGAGAGCCAAAAATGCGGAATACAGAAGTGCCAAGATAAGTAATGATACGTTTGAATTTCTCATGGATTATCTGGCAAAATATCGGAAAATCCTGCAACATCAGGATTACCTGTTTGTGAATATCATGGGTGAGAACATTGGAAAGCCATTAAGAGTGGACAGTGTATATGATATGTTGGACCGAATGGAAAAGAAAACCGGAGTTAAAATCACACCCCACATGTTACGTCACTATTTTGCAAATATGCGAAAGCAGGCAGGATGGGAACTGGAAATGATCAGTCAGGTATTGGGGCATAAACATTTGGATACGACTATAAAGTATCTGGACTGGCTGGATGATGAACTGATAGAAGCAAGTAATGAGTTTTATGCACAACACACTGCTATTTATGGGGCGGAACGTCTGCTGGAGTAGGGAGGTGTGAGAAATACCTATATATTTATTGCAACAGGCAGAACGCATAACAGAATCTGAAGTAGATATTGAGAAGAAAAAGCAGGAATTATATTCAGAAATTGATGCACTTGGAATAAAAAGCGATTCAAGAATTAACAAATTGAAAAAGTTCTTGGCGGATAGAAAAATCTGGCATCTGGAAGAAATGGATTATCCTTTGCGAAATTCGTATGAACAATATTTAAGAGGACAGATACGATCACAAATTGTATCTTTCTATTTGAAAATATATGATACGGTAAAACAACAACATATCTATCAACAGATGCAGACGCTAAATGGAAAGCGGATATATGAATGGAAATATCAAAATAAAATTTATTTTCTGAAGTATTATCCGGAAAAGGAAATAGCTGAGACCTTTGAAATTTCTTATAAAACAAACCTATTGGTGTGGGATTTTACACAAAATTGTTCAGAAGTTTTAAAGAAACAAATTTTTTATACGTTGAGTCGTATCATTGCAAATACTTCAATGTCTAAGGCTTATAGAAATGTCAGGTTAAAATCCTTAAAACTTCTTTATGATTCTTGTGTTCAGTTAAATATTACGGATATTGGATTGCTGGAAATGGAACAAGTGGAAACTATTTTAAAGAATTTTCCCGAAACGAGTCAACGAAGTATTTTAGGTGAATGCAGAAGAGATGCGTTTATGCAGCAGGAACAGATCCAATGGGAAGCAAATGTATGGTATCTGGAACGATTACATCTTGGAAAACATCGAATAGACGAAAGTAAATCCTTAATTAGCATTTCTTTTATGGAAGTCAAGGAAATACAGAATCGAGAAATTTTACAGGCATACATGAAATATGAACTGGGAATTACTAGACAGGCAGTCAGCACGATTGTACGAAGATTTGTATGTATTAGAAATTTTATTGAACTGCTGGAACAAGAAAAGATACTGGCGATTCATGCAACTGTCGCAGAAGTAAAAAAGTATGCAGACGGCTTGCGAGAACGGGGAATACAGGCAAAGGGATTTAATGAAAGAATTTTCGGTATCGGTCATTTTTATAAATTCATGGAAGTTAAACAGTATATTACAAGAATGCCATTCCGAATTGAATATTTCCAACAAAAAGAAGTAGTAGTACATCATGATCGTAGCGTTGAGGAAACAGTATATATGGAAATTTTGAAAAAATTATATCTTTTTCCAGAGCGATTACGATGTATGTTCCTACATCTGTGGTGTCTAGGATTACGGGCGAGTGAAGTGTGTACATTGAAAGGAAATGCTTATTATCAGCAGGGCGAGGATTATTGGATTCAGGTGTATCAGGTCAAAATGAAGAATTATAAAAGGATTCCAATCCCACAGGCACTTTATCAGATTATGAAAGTATACTTGAAAAAACATGAAATTCAGCCTGAAGAATTCATTTTTAAAAACAGCAGAGGTGGTGCTTGTCTATATGGCACATTCCGAACTCAGATGATAGAAGCGTGCCGGGAAAATAAGATTGCAAATGGAGAATATTTATTTCAATCACACGATTATCGACATACAGTAGCAACTATGTTTTATGACAGTCATGTATCACTGCAAAGTATCAGGGATTATCTTGGACATACTTATGAAGAGATGACAAGACAGTATATTGATTATATGCCACAAAGGATTGCAAAAGCAAATGATGAGTTCTTTGAAATGCAAGGAAGTAGTTTAGCATCATGGCTAAAGAAAGAGGAAAAAGATGGAAAATGATATTATATACTTCAGCGATTTCCCCAATTTACAAGAAACAGGGACACGTAAGGATAATGGAAAATTTGATTTAACGTTGCTTCCAACGCAAGAATTAAAGGAAGAGTTTCGAGGTTATATTATGTATCGCTGCAAAAACGGAACGTTTAGAGCATTGATTCAGGATCGAACAGCTTATAATCATATTGCAAAGTTTTTGAACAGCAGAATAAATCGGAGAATCAAAAGCCTTGGAGATAGAAATCCAGAAAAATGGATATCACTTTTAAAAGGCTGGATGTTAGAACAGGGAATAACTATTGTAAAAGAAAAGAAGAGTGTGTATGGTACAGTAAGCTATGGCGAAGCAGTGACGATATTATATTTCAGAAACGTACTGAAATTTTTAGGGCCAGAAGATTTACGGGATGAGATAGAAAAAGATGTTTGGGAACTAAAAAATCTGGATATTAAAATCAGATCCAATCCAATTTATAATGTAAAAACACTGGATTTCAGAAAAATATATCAGCCGGATATCCGGGAAGAATGTAAGAAAGCTGTTTATATGAATCTGCAGTATGAAGCAATAGGAACTGTACAGGGAGAACTGACAATAATGAGGATATTCTCAGAATATCTCCAAAAAGAGTATTCCAAAATAAAAAGCTGCAGTGAAATAGACAGAGAAGTGCTGGAAGAATTTTTGATACATCTGTCAACAAAAGATACTTCCCATAGTGCGAATAGTTCTTATGTAATTTCATTAAGACGACAGTTAGAGACAATCGGAAAAATTTACAGCTATGAAAGATTGGAGCATTTATTTATTAATACGGATATTCCACCGGAAGTAAATGCAGAATTTAGAGTGTATTCTGATGATGAAATGAAACGCCTGAATGCGGAAATTACACAGATGGATGTACAGATTGCAAGATGTCTTCTGATACATCAGATGCTTGGAACTAGGATATCAGATACCCTTACACTGAGACCAGATTGTCTGACGAGAGAAAATGGCCAAGATATGATTGAAATATATCAAGTTAAAACTAAAAGATATAAAAAACCGATCAGTAAAGAACTTGCAAAACTGTTACAGAGTTCTATTGAATATACACAGGAAAAGTTCGGTGATACAGAATACATATTTGTTAATGAAAAAGAACCTGATCGCCCGATGCAGTATATGGCTATAAAAACAAAAGTCATGTCCATGATACAGGAAAAGCAGTTGAAAGATGATCATGGCGAATTATTCGGGTTTGGAACGCACATGTTCCGGCACTACTATGGCGTCAAACTTACAGAAATGCATCTGGATGACTGGACGATAGCGAGACTGTTGGGGCATAAAAGACTGAATAATGTACAGCATTACCGGAAAATGAGCAATCAAAGAATGGCAGACGAAACCAGAGAAGTAAGACAGATGATGAGTGACATTATATATATGAGTCTGGCAGGATGGGGTGAAGAATATGAGCAAATACGACAAGATGATTGAGGAAAATCAGAGAAAAAGTAAAGAGAAAATTGAACTGGCACTGCAAGCAATACAAGATATGCTGGCAAATAAAGAACATATCAGCGTTCCAAAGCTGATGAAGAAAACTGGATTGTCGAGAGGATTCTTTTATAAAAATCTAACCGTCCGGGATACATTGAACCAAGCAGTAGAGCAACAGGCCGGAATGATAGATCCAAGAAGAGAAATCCTGAACATGGCGATGGAAAAGCAGATTGAACTGCTGAACCAGAAGGTGGCAGCTCTGAGCAGAGAAAATAAGGAACTGAAGAGAAAGAACGAAAAGTTACAGAAGGCATTACGGAAACAGGATTTGAATTTTATTAAGAACTTATAACATTGAAAATAATGAGATGGAAGAGATGTGTGCAGACACATCTTTTCATCGTTGAGGATAAAATATATAGAATGAGAATGGGATTGTTTTATGGTATACTAAAAGTGAAATGCTAACTTTGATATGAGGTATAAAACAATATGACAGAAATACAAATTAAAAATTTAATTAAAGAATATGAAAAAGAATATATTGAGTTTATGGAAATTGAGAAATTACCACAGTATAAGATAGATTTTTTTGAAATTAATGTTGAGGAAAGCGATGCAGCAGGATTCGCTTCAGCCGCCCAAGCTTACTATAATACGAAAACAGATGAACATATATTAAGGATATGCAAAAGTTCGGAAATACCAAGGTATATTGTGTTTCATGAATTTACGCATATTTTAGATACGGAAATGTATGCAAAGCAAGATTCTTGGAAATATATGGCTTTGTCTGGTTATACAGAATATCATGCAGCACAAGTTGAATTGATGATAATGTTAGGAGCAGATAGTATACAAACTCAAGATTTTTCATTTACAGTTGATGTTGAAATAGGTAATAGTACAGTTAGGAATTACCTAAACTCAAGACATCAATTAGTAGTGAATATGATGAATAGAACAGATTTTCCAAGAGATATTGAAGCATTAAAAACAACGGTAGGTGTGCTATATAATTATTTTGGAGTGCGTTCTATATGTAAAATGTATGCGAAAGATTATACTGAAGAAGTGGATAACACAATTATTATTCAGAAACTTTCAAAAGTATTATTTGAAGAGATAAATAGCTTTATGGTTGGATGGTTTAATGAAGCACAAGTAGAGCTGAGCTTTGTGTCATATATGAAAATAATGTGGCCTATGCTTCAAAGCTATTTTGGAAAAGAATGAAAGATAGTAACAGTAAACACAGTTTTGTATACAGTTAAACCCAGTAAAATCAACGCATGAGGGGAACTGGCTACATTTTAGTTCCCTATCTGGTGGTATGTTGCTCCGACGATTATCAATACGTTTCTGGAAAGCTATGATTTTTCCGGTAAGACGATTATTCCTTTTGCAACCTCCGGAGGCAGCGGTATGGGAAAGACAAATGAGAAACTGGGACCGAGCTGTCCGGGGGCAACACTGCTTCAGGGCAAGCTGCTGAATGGAAACTTATCAGAAGATTCCTTAAAAAATTGGGTGAAGAATCTGAACTTATAAAAACAATGGCAGGGAGGACAAAGCGGGATGAATGCGATGGGATATCGAATATCGCCCAACGGATGGGAAGCAATCCCTGAAGATGGACTAATAATTAAGCTTGATTTTACCGTTACTGTTCATTCCGTTCTCAGTAACACGCTTCGCGATGCACAGAAATTATGCTGATCGCATAAATTCGCGCAGTATGTATCGGGTTTTCTGTGACCTTCGCTCACAAAAAACACCTCACGGAATATTGCCAGTGAACAGTAACTTTTCTTTGAAATCCATTGACAGGGACGAGTACAAAGAGTATAATCATGACCGAAAGAACAAAAGTGGTCAAAACGATTTGGAGGTTATCACTTGGCGTTTACAGAACAGAAAAATGAAATGATCCGCAAGGATTTGTTAGACGAAGCGTTGCGTTGTGCCGTGACCATCGGGGTGCGGAAAACATCGGTGGAACAGCTCACGGAGGCGGTGGGTATTGCAAAGGGTTCGTTCTATAAGTTCTTCCCATCCAAAGAACTGCTGTTCTTTGCTGTGCTGGAAAATATTCATGCGGAAACGTATGCCGTAGCGGAGAAAGCCTTGCAGGACAATGCAGAACTTCCACCAACGGAGCGAGCAACGAAGATCATTCTTGCCGCCTGCAAATACCTTTCCGATACCAAAGCTATGACCTTCATCGAAAACAATGCGGAGTATTTATTGCGGCGGATACCATCTGACATCAAGGCTGTCCACTATCACGATGACGAAGTTCATATTCGCCAAATTCTGGAGGCAAGTGGACTTGTGCCGAAAGGCGGAATGGATCTGGCTGCCGCCACCATCCGTGGACTGATCTTAACTGTCTCCCATCAGGGGGAAATCGGCGAACTGTATCCGCAGGTGTTGGGAATGCTGGTGCATGGTGCTTGCAGGGAATTATTTGATTAAATCGAAAAGCTGCCGTCTGGCGGCTTTTCAAAAGACAGCGAGTTAGATGTAACTAATCGGCACGCAGGAGTGATATTATGAAGGTAACATTTTGGGATCGCACAGCGAAAATCTATGACCACTTTATGAAGAAAGACCACAAGGCATACAAGCAAATGTATTCTCTAATCTATCCTGTGGTGCGGCACAAGCAGGTGCTGGAGCTGGCAACCGGTACAGCAGCAATATGTTTCCTATCTGTCCGATTGGCGTACCAATCTTGGTGGGAAAAAGAATTTCCACAACAGCACAGGCGACACTTATGATTGTATTGCACTGATGAGCTATTATACCGTCTGCAAAGCGGTGACAAGCGTTGCGGAAATTACCAAACAGCATGACCTATTGGAAATTATACCTGCCATGTGCAATCCCGATCATGCTGCCTGTTGGGGCGAGTCTGTTTGTGAAAATGGCGTTTCAGAGTGCAAAGAAGCATCCGAAAGAATGCAGATCGGCTCGTGTGGATATTGATCGGCGTATCACCGCCACCATTGAATCGTGGAAGAAGGCTGCGATATGAAATTTTGATAAATTAGAAAATCGCTTCGAAGGGGAGTAAAAAAATGTGAGCACCCATCGGAAATTTGGATGGGTGCTCATTGCTGTTTATCAGGAGGGATTGATATATGACGGCTTTTTATGGAATCCTGCTCCCGTTTTTAGGAACTGTAATGGGAGCCGGATGCGTATTCTTTTTGAAAAGATCACTTGGAACGCAAGTGCAGCGGGCATTGACCGGATTTGCCGCCGGGGTTATGGTGGCGGCCTCTATCTGGAGTTTGCTGATTCCATCTATGGAACAGGCGGCGGATATGGGCAAAGGTGCGGTGATTCCTGCCGCAGCCGGTTTCTGGCTTGGCATCCTGTTCCTGCTGATTTTGGATAGGCTCATCCCACACCTGCACCGCAATGCTGACCAGCCGGAAGGTGTAAAAAGTGGATTTGGCAGGACAACTATGCTGCTGCTGGCAGTAACGCTTCATAACATTCCCGAGGGAATGGCAGTAGGCGTGGTCTATGCAGGCTTTTTGACCGGAAACGATGAAATCACAGCAGCGGGTGCGTTGGCATTATCTCTCGGTATCGCCATTCAAAACTTCCCGGAGGGTGCCATTATCTCTATGCCTCTGCGGGCAGAGGGAATGAAGAAAGGGCAAGCCTTTCTAAGCGGTGTCCTATCCGGCATTGTAGAGCCACTGGGGGCGGTGTTAACAATTCTTGCAGCACAGTTTGTTGTCCCCGCTTTGCCGTATTTGCTGAGTTTTGCCGCAGGAGCTATGCTCTATGTGGTAGTGGAAGAACTGATTCCTGAAATGTCTGCTGGAAAACATTCCAACATCGGTACAGTATTCTTTGCGTTGGGATTCAGCGTGATGATGGTGTTGGATGTGGTGCTGGGATAAGAATTTCAGCTTTGCTGCAAATATTTTTTGCCAAATGGAGCGAAAAAAGCGGATCGGATTAGAAAGTAAACTGTAAAATGAATATAATTACTACGGAAGCCGTGAAAACCGGCTTTCCTTAATCAATACGAGTTAGCCACCTATAACTTGCCTTTGAGGAGGTGTTAATTTGGAAAATGAATATAGTCCCTGGGCAATGTTTCACAGTACGGACATGGGTGACAATCTGGAAGAAATGGTGGAGACTGAGGATTGCAAGGTGCTTCGGATGAGAGATCCCAGCGGCGATGGACTTATGACCATTTATCGGGTATTTGACGGTGTGTACCTGATATATAACGATTTTCACATGACCCATTGTTACAGCCGTTTTAACAGTTCGTCCCGCATCTTCTGCATCGACCATTGTCGGGAAGGACGAATCGAGCATCGGACGGACAAAGATATGCGGTATTACATGGAACAGGGCGATTTGCGAATGGATCGCCGGGTGCATCACAGCGGCGATATGTATTTTCCTGTGTCTCACTATCATGGTATCACGGTTGGCTTCTTCCTCGATCATGCGGAACAATCCGTGCGGGAGGCAATGCCTGGTGTGTCCTTTGACTTATCGGAACTGGCAGACAAGTTCTGCGGTAAGGACAGTATCTATATCCTGCGCAAACACCCTTCCATTGAGCATATCTTCTCGGAGCTTTACAATGTTCCGGCAAAGATACGCATGGACTATTTCAAAATTAAGGTCATGGAGCTGCTGGTGTTCCTGCGGGCTTTGGAACTGTCTGAGTACAAGGATGAACGCCCGTACTTCTATTCCAGCCAGGCTGAGAAGATCAGGGCGGTACATAAGCTGCTGACCGACGATTTGACCCGAAATTACACCACCGAAGAACTGGCAAAGCAATTTGATCTCAGCACATCGGCCCTGAAAAACGGCTTCAAGGGTGTGTATGGCAGCCCCATCTATACCTATATCCGCAACTACAAGATGAATGTGGCAGCGTCCATGCTGGTAACAGACCGTAAAAAGCGGATTATTGAGATTGCGTCTGCTGTCGGCTACGATAATCCAAGTAAATTTGCAGCGGCTTTCAAGGAAATCTTTGATACGCCCCCTGCTGAATACAGAAATGACAGGAGGTAGAACATGAACACAAAAATGAAACGCTCTACAGCAACGTGGATCTGGGACTTTGCGGGAGAATATCGCTCCCGTTATGTACTCAGCGTTCTCAGTGCTGTGTGTGGCGTGATCTGTAGCATTTTGCCCTATTTCGTCATGGCAAATATGATTGGCGATTTACTGGGTGGATGCCGGGACACGAATATTTACTTACAACACTGCCTTGTGATGGCGCTTCTTTGGGTGGGGCGATGCGGCTTTCACAGCATTTCCACCACGCTTTCTCACAAGGCGACCTTTGCGGTGTTGGGCAACATCCGCAAACGGGTATGTGAGAAGCTGACTCGTGTGCCGCTGGGCACGGTGCTGGATATGCCCTCCGGTTCGGTGAAAAATGTACTGGTGGAGCGCATCGACAGCATCGAGACCACTATGGCGCATATCATTCCCGAATTTACATCAAACCTGTTGGTGCCTATTGCCCTGCTGGTGTATCTCTTTGTACTGGATTGGCGCATGGCTCTGACTGTGCTGGCAACAGTGCCCATCGGATTCGGGTGCTATGCAGGAATGACCCGTGGCTATGCGGAAAGCTATCAGAACACCGTGGATAAAACCAAGATACTCAATGATACTGCGGTAGAGTATATCAACGGCATTGAGGTCATCAAAGCGTTTGGCAAGGCACAAAGCTCCTATGAAAAATTCGTGGTCGCCGCCAAAGAGGGCGCAAGCTGTTATGTGGAATGGATGCGGCGATGCAATATCTATTTCTGCCTTGCCATGTCCGTTTTCCCGGCGACCATGGTGGCGGTTCTTCCCATCGGCGGTCTGCTGTTCCGTGCCGGTACGCTGGATGCCAATACCTTTATTCAGGTCATTTTGTTCTCCGTTGGTTTGATCACATCCCTGATTACCGTTATGTCCTACGGCGACGATCTGGCAAAGCTGAGTACCATCATCGGAGAAGTGACCGGTATTTTAGAGCAGGAGGAGCAGACCCGCCCGCAGGTTTCCGCATCTCAGCCGAAAAATAACGATATTGCGCTGCATGACGTGACCTTCGGCTACCACGAGAAAGAGGTGCTTCATGGCATCAACATGACCATTCGGGAAGGCACGGTCAACGCCCTCGTTGGTCCTTCTGGCAGCGGGAAATCCACCATTGCAAAACTCATTGCGGGACTGTGGGATGTGGACGGCGGCAGTATTTCTTTCGGCGGCGTGGATATTCGCCAAATGACCCAGCAGGACTACAATCGGTACATTGCCTATGTCTCTCAGGACAATTACCTGTTCGACACCACCGTCATGGAAAATATTCGTATGGGCAACCAGAGCGCAACGGACGAAGAAGTCATTGAGGCGGCCCAGAACAGCGGTTGCCATGACTTTATTATGAGTTTGGATCACGGCTACCAGACTATTGTGGGCGGTGCCGGTGGGCATCTCTCCGGTGGCGAGCGTCAGCGTATCGCCATTGCCCGTGCCATGTTGAAAAACGCTCCTATCGTCATTCTGGACGAGGCAACAGCTTTTACCGATCCAGAAAATGAAGCCCTCATTCAGTCCTCCGTAGCCAAGCTGACAAAAGGAAAGACCCTGCTAGTCATTGCCCATAGGCTTTCCACTATCACCAACAGCGACCGGATATTTGTGGTGGAGGATGGCAATATCCGCTCCAGTGGTACCCACCAGGAGCTGCTGGAAAAGGACAGCCTGTACGCACAGATGTGGCGTTCTCATATTGCTGTGCGGGATACGGAGGAAGGAGGTGCAGCACAATGATCCAGATATTTAGACGTTTTTTCAATTTTTGCGGTGAGATCAACAAACGCAAATTTACAAAGTCCATTTTCCTCGGTGTGCTGAAGGCTCTGTTTGAGGCTTTGAAAATTCCGGCTATCGCCGTGACCTTACAGGGCGTTTTGAGCGGAAATCTGACGGTACAGCATATCTTGCTGTCTTTCGGCATTATGTTGCTTAGTATCGCAGGCAATGCTTTTGCGAATTACTGCTCCACCATGCTCCAATGCGAGGCTGGATACGGCACCTGTGCCGACAAACGCATTGAAATTGCCGAGCATTTGAAGTATCTCCCTATGGGCTACTTCAACCAAAACAGCCTTGGCTATATCACCTCCGTCGCCACCAACAGCATGGAGGCTCTGGCAGATGTTGCCACCCGTGTTGTCATGATGGTGACCCAGGGCATTCTGACCACGGTGGTGGTTGCGCTGATGATTTTGTACTTTGACCTGCGGATTGGCGGCATCTCCGTAATTGGTGTGCTCCTGTTCTTTGCCGTCAACAGCTACTTGCAGAAGAAAGCAAAGACGGTCGCACCGGTAAAGGATGCTTCTGACCGCAAGCTGGTGGAAAAGGTGCTGGAGTACATTCAGGGCATTGCGGAAGTCAAGTCTTACAATCTGACCGGAGAAAAGAGCAAGGCTCTGAATCAGGCCATCGACGAAAACACAGCAGCAAACATAAAATCGGAGATTACCTTTGTCCCCATCATGTTCTTGCAAAGTCTGACAGCCAAGCTCATCGGCGTGGTCATTGCGGGCGTATCCGTTGCGTTTTATCTGAACGGCACAATGGAACTGCTGAACGCCGTGGTCATGGTCATTGCTGCCTTTATTCTGTTCGGCGCACTGGATAGTGCTGGCAGTTACTCGGCACTCCTGCGAAATGTTGACTTGAATGTAAGCAAGGCAAACTCTGTGCTGGATATGCCTACTATGGATATTGACGGAAAAGATATTACCCCGGATAGTTATGATATTGATGTGGAGAATGTGGAGTTCTCTTACGACAAGCGAAAGACTATTGACGGCATTTCCGTGCATATTCCGCAGAAAACCTCCACAGCCATCGTGGGTCCTTCCGGTGGCGGCAAAACAACGCTCTGCCATCTCATCGCCCGGTTCTGGGATGTGGACAAGGGCTGCGTTAGCTTAGGAGGTGTGGATGTAAAGGAATACAGCATGGACAGTTTGATGCGCAATTTCAGCTTTGTGTTCCAGAGCGTCTATCTGTTCCAGGACACCATTGCCAACAATATCCGTTTCGGTCAGCCGGATGCACCGATGGAAAAGGTTATCGAAGCAGCGAAAAAAGCCTGCTGTCACGATTTCATCATGGCACTACCCGATGGGTATGAAACTATTATCGGTGAGGGCGGCGCAAATCTTTCCGGCGGTGAAAAACAGCGCATTTCCATTGCCAGAGCCATTATGAAGGATGCACCCATTGTCATTTTGGACGAGGCAACCGCCAATGTTGACCCGGAAAGCGAGCAGGAGCTGACTAATGCCATTGAAGCATTGACTAAAGAGAAAACCATCATCATGATTGCCCATCGACTGAAAACCGTTCGCCACGCTGACAACATCCTCGTCATTGACGGTGGCAAAATTGTCCAAAGCGGTACTCACGAACAGCTCATGCAGCAAGGCGGCATCTATCGCAGATTTGTGGAGTCCAGAGAATTGGCCGTTGGCTGGAAAGTATAAAAGAAAGAGGAAAACAACAAGAAAGACAACAAACTCCCAATCGTGGATTGCAACGGTGGAAATTTCCTTCTGAGTCGTTAGAAATTGCAAAGATGTATCTGCATACTGCTGATTATAGTATGAAAAAGCCATGTGGTATTTATGAACTGAAAAATATACAGAGTATATTGCGAAGAAAAATCGCATATGATATAATGCTCGCAGGCAAAAAAGAATTAAAGCGTTTATAACAAAAAAAGCAAAAGCCCTCGAAGTTGCAGCTTCCAGGGCTTTCTTCATATTTCATTTTTTATTACAGTGGACAAAGAATCAGCAGGTCAGAGCTGCGCTGTTTGCAGTATAGAAGATAATTGCTGATTTTATTACGCAACAGGAATATTCAGTTAGGCTTACGCACAACAGGAAATTCCCATTCAATGCAGAAAGGGGCAGTTTTATGAAGCAGGATACATTGGAGGGCAGAGCAAAAACGAAAAACGGTGTCATTCGATTATGCTTTTCGGTGCTTTGTATTTTATTGGAAGCAGCTTTTATCATTATCATGATCACAAGGCTGAATGAGTATGCGGAGATCGTTAATCTGCTGACCAGAGTCTTTGCAGGAATTCTGGTTCTGGCACTATATGCATCCGATCAGACCTCTTCCATGAAAATGCCATGGATCATTCTGATACTTGTGTTTCCGATCATGGGTGTAGCATTATATCTGCTCATCGGATTAAATGGCGGAACCCATAAAATGCGAGAACGATATGCGGACATCGACAGAAAGCTTCTGCCGCTTCTGCCGGACAATCGGGAAAAACTGGAAAATATCAAAAACAAAATCCCCAAAGCAGGAAATATCAGTGAGTATATTTGGAAAAACGCAGGTTATCCCGTATACCAGAACACGGATATTGTTTATTATGATGAGGCGGTAAAGGGATTAGAAGCACAATTATTGGCATTGTCAAAGGCTGAAAAGTTTATTTTTATGGAATATCATGCGATAGAAGATGCAGAGGCCTGGAAAAAGATCCAGAAAGTACTGGAGGAGCGTGTGCAGGCAGGCGTGGAAGTGCGAGTATTTTATGATGATATGGGATCTATTGGATTTATTAATACGGATTTCGTAAAAAAGATGGAGCAGATCGGAATCCACTGCCGGGTATTTAATCCATTTATGCCGGGGCTGAATGTATTTCTGAACAACCGTGATCATCGAAAAATAACAGTGATCGATGGAAAAGTAGCTTTCACAGGCGGCTATAATCTGGCAAATGAATATTTTAATTACACCAATCCTTACGGACAATGGAAGGATACCGGGATCCGTCTTGAAGGCGATGCAGTTCAGTCGCTGACAGCAACATTCCTTGAAATGTGGAATGCAGCCAATGACAGGAATAATAATGAGGATTTCAGCAAATATTTTATAAGATCAGAATATAAGGCAGCTCAGACCGGATTTGTACAGCCTTATGCAGATAGTCCAATGGATGATGAACAGGTAGGAGAGGAAGTTTATATCAGCATGGTCAACAAAGCAGAAAAATACTGCTGGTTTATAACGCCATATCTGATCATTACAGATGAAATGACACATGCTCTGTGTCTTGCTGCAAAGAGGGGAGTTGATGTAAGGATCATTACACCGGGAATCCCGGATAAAAAAATGATTTACAGTGTCACACGTTCTTTTTATCATGGACTGGTTAAAAATGGAGTGCGGATCTATGAGTGGACACCTGGCTTCTGCCACGCCAAGATGAGTGTGGCAGATGACTGTATGGCAACCTGCGGAACCATAAATCTGGATTACAGAAGTCTTTATCATCATTTTGAAAACGGATGCTTTATGGCAGACAGTCCGGCTGTGTTATCCATAAGAAATGATTTGGAAGAAACAATGCAGGAATGTCGGGAAGTAACAGAACAATACCGGACAGGACGCAGTGCATATCTTCGTCTTGGACAGCTTTTCATGAGATTATTTGCAGGATTATTGTAAGAAAGAGGTGTAGATCTATGTGTACAGCAGCAACTTATCAGACAAAGGATTTTTATATGGGAAGAACTCTTGACTATGAGTTTTCCTATGGGGAAGAGGTGACCATAACTCCAAGAAATTATGAGTTCGATTTTCGATATGCAGGAAAATCAAAAACACATTATGCTCTCATAGGAATGGCATTTGTAGCAGGAGATTATCCGCTTTATTATGACGCGGCTAATGAAAAGGGACTGGGTATGGCAGGACTTAACTTTGTGGGGAATGCGGCATATGCAGATGAAGTGACAGAGGCAGATAAGGATTTTGTCCAGGTGGCGCAATATGAATTTATTCCATGGATCCTTACCCAATGTGCTTCGGTGGCTGAAGCAAGGAGGATGCTTTCTAATATGAAGCTTATGGGAACACCCTTCAGTGAACAGCTTCCAACTGCACAGCTTCACTGGATGATCGCAGACAAGGAGGAATGCATCGTTGTAGAATCCATGAAAGACGGAATGCACATCTATGATGATCCTGTTGGCGTACTTACAAATAATCCTCCATTCCCCGGTCAGATGTTTGCACTTAACAATTTTGCAGGTGTATCCAGAAAGCAGCCGGAAAGTACATTTGCAGGAGTGCTGGAGCTGGATCCATACAGCAGAGGAATGGGCGGAATGGGAATTCCGGGAGATCTTTCAAGCCAGTCAAGATTTGTAAAGGTTGCATTTACAAAACTAAATGCAATATCCGGAGATGGGGAAAACGAAAGTGTCAGCCAGTTTTTCCATATTTTAGGCTCTGTTGATCAGCAGCGGGGATGCTGTGAGGTATCAGATGGCGCATATGAGATCACGATCTATACTTCATGCTGCAACACGACAAAGGGAATCTATTATTACACCACATATGATAATCATCAGATAACAGCAGTAGATATGTATGCGGAAAACCTTGATTCAGACAAGCTGATCCGTTATCCGATCATATTAAATGGTGAGATCAGATGGCATAATAAATGAGATCAGGATTTTTACAGAAGATAATGAGGTAGGAAGATGGAAAATTATTCAATAGTATTCAGCAGCTTAACCGGTAATACAAAAAAGTTGGCTGAGGCGATCTATGAAGTGCTGCCAAAAGATAAGTGTGATCACTTTGGGGAGACCGGATCACAGGTACCTGGATCCGATCTGCTGTATATCGGATTTTGGACGGACAAAGGGAATGCAGATAAGAAGACCCTGGAATTGTTATCCAAATTAAAAGGGAAGAAGATTTTTCTGTTTGGAACAGCCGGTTTTGGTGCAAGTGCGGCATATTTTGAAAAGGTTCTCGGTCAGGTCAGACAGTCTGTTGCTCCGGGCAATGTTGTTATCGGAGAGTATATGTGTCAGGGAAAGATGCCCCAGTCTGTGCGTGAACGATATATAAAAATGAAAGAAAATCCGGAACACCCTGCGAATCTTGATCTGTTGATCAAAAATTTTGACTGTGCTTTGTCTCATCCTGATACGGACGACCTGGAAAAACTGAAGAAGATCATTATGAAATAAAAACGGTGTACCAGCAACTGCCAGTCAGCCGATCGCAGTGTATACAGAGATTTGACTTTACAGCAGAGAAAAATATCAAGTATAATACTATAGCATTATTAAAAATCCCTTCCGGGAAAACACAAAAACCACAATGATAAAGGAATATAACAAATGAGTATTTTAAATGTAGAACACCTGACCCACGGGTTTGGAGACAGAGCAATTTTCGAAGATGTATCTTTCCGGCTTCTTAAGGGAGAACATATCGGACTTGTAGGCGCCAACGGCGAAGGAAAGTCCACATTTATGAGTATCGTGACCGGAAAACTGATGCCGGATGAGGGAAAGGTAGAGTGGGCAAAAAATGTCCACGCAGGCTATCTGGATCAGCATGCGGTTCTGGAAAAGGGGATGACCATCGGCCAGGTGCTGAAATCCGCTTTTGATCCTCTTCTTAAAAAAGAAGAACGGATGAACGAGATCTGCGACAGGCTGGGAACCGCAGATCCTGACGAGATGGATGGGCTGATGGAAGAGCTTGGAACGATCCAGGATGAACTGACACTTCACGATTTTTATGCGATCGATGCCAAAGTGGAGGAGGTTGCCAGAGCTCTGGGCCTTCTGGATCTGGGGCTTGACCGTGATGTTACGGATCTAAGCGGCGGACAGCGAACCAAGGTACTTCTTGCGAAGCTTCTTCTTGAGAAGCCTGACATCCTGCTTCTGGATGAGCCTACCAACTATCTGGATGAGGAGCATATTGCATGGCTGAAAAGATATCTTCTGGATTATGAGAATGCATTTATCCTTATTTCACACGATATTCCGTTCCTGAATTCTGTAGTTAACATTATCTATCACATGGAAAATCAGGAACTGAACCGTTACGTAGGAGATTACGATCATTTCCAGGAGGTCTATGCGGTCAAGAAGGCACAGCTGGAGGCTGCTTACCGAAAACAGCAGCAGGAGATCAGTGAGCTGAAGGATTTCGTGGCAAGGAATAAGGCACGTGTTTCCACAAGAAACATGGCTATGTCCCGTCAGAAAAAGCTGGACAAGATGGATGTGATCGAGCTGGCAGCAGAGAAGCCGAAGCCGGAGTTCAAATTCCGTTATGGCCGAACACCGGGAAAGATGCTTTTTGAGACCCATGATCTTGTGATCGGTTATGATGAGCCGCTTTCCAAGCCGCTGAATTTTACTATGGAGCGAGGACAGAAGATCGCACTGGTGGGAACCAATGGAATAGGAAAAACAACACTTCTTCGGAGTCTTCTCGGACTGATCAAGCCTCTTTCCGGAAGTGTGGAGCAGGGCGAGAACCTTGAGATTGGATATTTTGAGCAGGAAGTTAAAGGTGAGAATCGAACTACCTGTATCGAAGAACTCTGGCAGGAATTTCCGTCATTTTCCCAGTATGAAGTGCGTTCCGCGCTGGCAAAATGCGGCCTGACGACCAAGCATATTGAGAGCCAGGTACGGGTTTTAAGCGGTGGTGAGCAGGCAAAAGTGCGTCTTTGCAAGCTGGTGAACCGTGACACCAACATTCTTCTTCTGGACGAGCCTACCAATCATCTGGATGTAGATGCAAAAGACGAGCTGAAAAAAGCTCTCAGGGAATACCGCGGAAGTATCCTTCTCATCTGCCATGAGCCGGAATTTTACCAGGATGTGGTAAATGAAGTCTGGGATATGAGCAGGTGGACAACCAAGATATTCTGATAATGGATATATATGTCAGAAAAGACAGATATAATTCAAAAAGTACAATAAATGGGACATAAAAGATGACAGCATAAGGGCAGCAGAGTCTGCCAGACAGAATACAGAGGACAAATAAATGGAAGAAACACAATTGAAAAAATTCAGTATCGTTATGGAGGGCGGCGGTATGCGAGGCTTGTATACAGCCGGTGTGATCGACGTTCTGATGGAAAATGAGATTTACGCGGACAGTGCAGTGGGCGTATCGGCTGGAGCTGTTTTTGGATGCAATTATAAATCCAGGCAGATCGGAAGAGTTCTTCGCTATAACAAAAAGTACTGCAAGGATAAAAGACTTGCAAGCATCCGGAACTGGATCACCACAGGAGATGTATACAGCCGGGAATTCGGATATTATGAACTGCCCTGGAAACTGGATATTTTTGACCGTCAGACCTACGCGGAAAATCCCATGAAATTTACAGTGGTGTGTACGGACCTGGATACAGGAAAACCGGTGTATCATGAATGTCCCAACGGAGATGTGGAGGATATTGAATGGATGCGTGCATCTGCATCGATCCCGGTAGCCTCCCGGCCGGTGATGCTTGGGGGAAAGAGACTTCTGGACGGTGGTGTGTCTGATCCGATCCCGGTTAAATGGATGCTTTCCCGGGGATACGAAAAAAACGTGGTGGTGCTTACCAGAGATGTGAAGTACCGAAAAAAAGCAAACCCGAAGATGCAGCTTTTTCTGAAAGCAGTATTACATAAATATCCGGCTTTTCTGAAGGATCTGGAGGAACGGCATATCCATTATAATGAAACACTGGAAGAACTGGCTTCTCTGGAAAAAGAGGGGCGTATCCACATCATCCGTCCGAGCAGTCCCATTCAGGCGGCGATGATCGAGCGTGATGAGAGCAATTTGGAGCGGATCTACCAGACAGGAAGAGCAGATATGAAAAAGGATTTGGAGAAGCTGAAAGCCTACCTGGATTCCTGAATCACAGACCGAAACAAAATTCGACTTATACCCCTTTCTATGTTATGATATTGGATATCATTACAACAGAAAGGGGTATTTTCAATGGGAGAAAAACCTCAGAATATAAAATACAGACATATAAGCCTGGGCGTGCTTGCCCACGTGGATGCAGGAAAGACGACATTATCGGAAGGCCTGCTTTTTAAATGCGGAAGGATCCGGAAAATCGGAAGAGTCGATCACAAGGATGCGTATCTGGATACCTATGAGCTTGAGAGGGAGAGAGGAATCACCATTTTTTCAAAGCAGGCAGTTTTTTCCATGGGGGATATGGAAGTGACACTTCTGGATACGCCGGGGCATGTGGATTTTTCTGCTGAGATGGAGCGTACCCTGCAGGTGCTGGATTATGCGATCCTGGTGATCAACGGAGCAGATGGGGTGCAAGGGCATACACAGACATTGTGGAGACTGCTGACGCAGTACAAGATTCCAACATTTCTTTTTGTAAATAAAATGGACCAGGAAGGAACGGACAGAGAAAGACTTCTTGAGGAGCTGAAGAAGAAATTAAGCGGATGCTGTGTGGATTTTAGTGGAGAACTGGAATGCTCCGGTGCAGAAGCAGCAGGGAAAAAGGAGAATCCTGTGGATAACTCCGGGAAATCTCCGTCAGCTGAAGGAATGCAGCTGAAAGACAACGCCAGTGAAGCAGAAAAAGAGAATATATCCGGAACGCAGGGTGCTTCTGATAAAATAAACGGTACGGATGATTTTCTGGAAAATATCGCCATGTGCGAGGAGAACCTTCTGGAAAGTTTCCTGGAAACAGGAACGATCGCAAAAAAGGACGTGGCAGAACTGATCCTGGAGCGAAAGCTTTTTCCCTGCTTCTTTGGATCCGCCCTGAAGATGGAAGGAGTAGATGCTTTTATCCATGGAATGGAGACCTACATGGCAGCACCGTCCTATCCCGCAGAATTCGGAGCCAGGATATTTAAGATCGCCAGAGATGATCAGGGAAACCGTCTCACTTATATGAAGATCACCGGCGGCAGACTGAAGGTCAAGGAGACGCTGACCAATGCAGGAAAAAATGGTATTCCGGCAGAGGAGATCTGGGAGGAAAAGGCAGATCAGATCCGTATCTATTCCGGTGCAAAATTTGAAATGCTCAAAGAGGCAGAGGCAGGAACCGTCTGTGCAGTCACAGGTCTTACCGAAACATATCCGGGAGAGGGACTTGGCATTGAGGCGGATTCTGCCATGCCGGTGCTGGAACCGGTACTGAATTATCAGATCATCCTTCCGGAGGGCTGTGACGCCCACAGGATGCTGAAAAGCCTGAAGGAGCTGGAAGAGGAAGAACCGCAGCTTCATATCATGTGGGATGAGCAGCTGGGAGAGATCCACGTCATGCTGATGGGCGAGGTACAGATCGAGATCCTGAAGCATCTGATCTGGGAGCGTTTTCATGTGGCAGTAGAATTTGGGACCGGCAATATCGTATACAAAGAAACCATTGCCGCACCGGTGGAAGGCGTGGGACATTTTGAACCGCTTCGTCATTATGCGGAGGTGCATCTTCTTCTGGAACCGGGAGAGAGAGGAAGCGGACTGCAGTTTTTTACTGCGGCAAATGAAGATCAGCTGGATCGGAACTGGCAGCGGCTGATCCTGACACATCTGGAGGAAAAAGAGCATCTGGGAGTCCTTACCGGATCCCCCATCACCGATATGCAGATCACACTTCTCACCGGGCGGGCACATCAGAAGCATACGGAAGGCGGAGATTTCCGGCAGGCGACCTACCGTGCTGTGCGCCAGGGCCTCAAGAAAGCAGAGACAATTCTTCTGGAACCCTATTACAGCTTCAGGCTTGAGATTCCGGCAGAAAACGTAGGACGTGCCATGACGGATATCCAGAGGATGCAGGGAACCTTTCAGGGGCCGGAAACCCAGGGAGAGCTATCGGTGATCACAGGAAGTGCGCCGGTGGCAAAAATGAGGGATTATCAGAGTCAGGTAGTTTCCTACACAAGAGGCAGAGGTCATCTGACCTGTACTCTGAAGGGCTATGAACCCTGCCAGGATCAGGAGCAGATCGCAGAGGAGATCGGATATGATTCCGAGAGAGATCTTGAGAATCCTACAGGTTCTGTATTCTGTGCCCATGGAGCAGGCTTCGTGGTTCCCTGGTATGAGGTAGAAGAATATATGCATCTGGAAGGAACTCAGCTTCCGGACAGTAATGATGCCTATGAGGATTCCGACAACAGCTCTGCAGGAGTGCGTGCAGGTCAGGGAACAGCCAAAAACAGTACTGATCACAGAGCAGCCAATGCCGGCCGTGGAAAATATACCTCCATGTATGGAAGCTACGAAGAGGAAAAAGAACTGAAGGCAATCTTTGAGAAAACCTTTGGTCCGGTGAGCTCAAAGAAATACAGCAGTAACGGCCGAAGCTTCGGAAATCCGGAAAGCGGAAGCAGCTTTTCCGGAAAGGGAGACAAAGGTGCAGCAGATTCCGGCCATACGGCAAAAACCGGTCACGGCGCCTGGAGAAATAGCAGTCCGGCCATCCACAGAGAGGACTATCTGCTGGTGGACGGCTGTAATATCATATTTGCCTGGGAGGATTTAAGAGATCTGGCACAGGCGGACTTTCATGCAGCACAGTCCAGGTTAATGGACATATTAAGCGATTATCAGGGGATCAAGGGATGCATCCTGATCCTGGTATTTGATGCCTACCGTGTGGAGGGCCATCCGGAGGAAACCTTCCAGTATCATAACATTCATGTTGTCTACACAAAAGAAGCGGAAACAGCAGACCAGTATATTGAACGTACTGTCCATAAAATCGGACGGAAGCATAATGTGACAGTTGCCACATCAGACGGACTGGAGCAGATCATCATTATGGGACAGGGAGCCGCCAGGATTTCAGCGCGCGGATTCAAAGATGAGATCGCTTCCGCAAAACAGCAGATGAGAGAAGAATGGCAGGAGCGCAGGGACAACAGCAAAACCTATCTCTTTGACAGTATGACACCGGAACTGAAATCTCATATGGAAGACATCCGTCTGGGAAGAAAGAAAAAAGAAGAATTATAACAAAAAAAATATGCCCTCATTGTGGGCATATTTCACAAAAATAAAAAAGCTTTTTGAATTCTTTTGCAAATAAATGGGAAAAGTAGTAAAATAAGGATAGAATCCTCAGTGAGAAGCTCCTTGTCTGGATATATAACCTGGCAGGGAGCTTTCATTAGAGCACAATAAGCGCCAGGATAACAAAAGAAAAGTAAAAAATGAAAGGAAGTGGCAAAATGTTTGAAACAGGCGAATATGTTGTGTATGGTCGTACCGGCATCTGCCAGGTAACAGGAGTTACCACAATGAGGGTGGATGGTTCCTCCGGCGAGAAGCTTTATTATGTACTGAGACCCGGAGGAGAGACAGATGGGAAGATATTTACACCGGTGAAAGGTGGAAAGCAGGTGCTTCGCGGAATCATTACGAGGGAAGAAGCGGAGAGGCTTATCGATGAGATCCCATCTATTGAGACACTGAGTATTGAGAATGAGAAATTCCGGGAGGATAGCTACAAGAAATGCATCCGTACCTGTGAATGCAGAGATCTTCTTCGAATCATCAAGACGATCTACGTCAGAAAACAGGCCAGATTATCTCATGGCAAAAAAACAACCGCTACAGACGAACGGTATCTGAAGCTTGCAGAGGATCATCTCTATTCTGAATTGTCCATGTTACTGGATATCCCCAAAGAACGTATGGCAGATTATATTGAACAGCGAGTAAACCAGAAGAAGGAAGCCGAAGAACAGGTATGTGCTGTTTGACAAAGCAGAGCGTATCTGCTATGGTATTTCCGGTAACCTTCCAGAATTCTGTATCTGTGACAGAAGCTTCATGGGAAGTGGAGAACAGATTCAGAATCAGTCTGAATGTTATAAAGAAAAGGAGATGCCAGAGAAATGAGAGAACAGCTTACCCGCAAGGATGTTGAAAAAATAGAGCAGGAGATCGAACACCGTAAACTGGTAGTACGTAAGGAAGCCATTGAGGCGGTCAAGGAGGCACGTGCCCAGGGAGACTTAAGTGAGAACTTTGAGTATTATGCAGCCAAGAAGCATAAGAATCAGAATGAGAGCCGCATCCGTTATCTGGAGAGGATGCTGAAGACTGCTTCCATTGTATCCGATGCTTCCAGATCAGACGAAGTGGGAATGGACGATATCGTGGAAGTTCTTTTTGAAGAAGATAATGAGGTGGAGAAGTACAAGCTGGTTACTTCCATCCGTGGAAATTCCATGGAAAACCGTATCAGTATCGAATCGCCTATCGGCAAGGCACTGCGCGGTCATCGTGTAGGAGACCGGGTGGAAGTAAAGGTCAATGATGATTACAGCTATTACCTTGTAATAAAATCCATCGACAAGACCGGATCTGAGGATGAGGAGATCCGCGGATTCTGAACGATATATAGGACAGAGAGATTCTGACGGGAAATCTGCTTCCCGTATCAGGATCCTCTGTTTTATTTTTTTTACACAGATTTTACATTCCGGTGGGGAAAATTTTACAATAGACCGCTATTATGAAAATCGTTGAAATGAGAAAAAAGGAAATCAAACATATCAAAAAGAGAAAGTGAAGGAGAGTATTATGGACTTTTTCAGCGTACTGGCATTGCTTGGCGGCCTTGCTATTTTCCTTTATGGAATGAACTTAATGGGAGACGGGCTTGCGAAGGTTGCAGGCGGAAAGCTTGAGCGGATCCTGGAGACACTTACCTCCAATCCCATCAGAGCCGTTCTTCTTGGAATGGGTGTAACTGCAGTGATCCAGTCATCCTCGGCAACTACCGTTATGGTCGTTGGTTTTGTAAACTCGGGAATCATGAAGCTGTCCCAGGTTGTGGGGATCATCATGGGTGCCAATATCGGTACTACAGTAACCTCATGGATCTTAAGTCTTACAGGTATCCAGAGTGATAACTTTATTATCCAGCTTTTTAAGCCGACGTCATTTTCACCGATCCTGGCACTGATCGGCGTGGTTCTGATCATGTTTACAAAAAGCCAGAAGAAAAAGGACGTGGGAGCGATCTTAGTAGGCTTTGCGATCCTGATGTATGGAATGAATGCCATGAGCGGAGCTGTGGAACCTCTTGCAGAGGTACCGGAGTTTACCGGAATGCTGGTGAAATTTTCCAATCCGATCCTGGGAGTTGTGGCTGGAGCAGTGCTGACAGCGATCATCCAGTCGTCCTCCGCATCGGTTGGTATCCTCCAGGCACTGTGTCTTACCGGAATGGTACCGTTCAGTGCAGCACTTCCTATTATCATGGGGCAGAATATCGGTACCTGTATCACTGCGATCCTTTCAGCCATTGGAGCCAGCAAAAACGCAAAACGTGCGGCTATGGTCCATCTGTATTTCAATCTGATCGGAACCATGCTGTTCATGGCAGTATTTTATGCGATAAATGCAGCAGTACATTTTTCATTTATGGCGCAGGCAGCGACTCCGGCCGGGATCGCAATTCTGCACAGTGCCTTCAATATTACGGCAACTCTTGTCCTTCTTCCGTTTGGAAAGGCTTTGGAGAAGCTTGCCTGTCTTACTATCCGCGACAGGAAGGAAGAGCAGGAGAAGGTGGCAGCAGATCCGGATTTCATGATCCTGGAAAGCCGTTTTCTGGAGAAACCTGCATTTGCAGTTGAGCAGAGCAGGAATGCAGCGAAAAAAATGGCAGAGGATTCTCACAGAACTCTGTTTACCGCCCTGGATCTTCTGAAGAATTTCAGCACAGAAGGAAAGGCTCTGGTGGAAGAAGCAGAGAAAAAGGTAGACCGTTATGAGGATGAGCTTGGAACCTATCTTGTAAAACTGAACCAGAAGGATCTTTCCGTTCATGACAGTCACAGTGTTTCCATCATGCTCCACTGTATCGGTGATTTCGAGAGGATTTCCGATCACGGTGTGAACATCATGGAATCCGCACAGGAGCTTTATGAAAAAGGCCTGAAGTTTTCGGATAAGGCACTGGAAGAGTTACGTGTCATGGAACATGCGGTGGAAGACATTGTAGATATTGCTTACAAGGTTTACGAAAATCAGGACGTGCAGCTTGCGAGAGAGATCGAGCCACTGGAGGAAGTGATCGATGAACTCAGCAAGGAACTGAAGTACCGGCATATCCAGAGACTTCGCGCCGGGGAATGTACCATTGAAATGGGATTTATCCTGTCTGATGTGACTACCAGCCTGGAGCGTGTGGCAGATCACTGTTCCAATATCGGTGTCTGTGTGACACAGGTTCATGAAGATGCTTTTGATACACATCAGCATCTGAAGCAGATCAAACATGGGCCGGACGAAACCTTCTACCGTGAGCTGGAGGTGATCCGGAGTCAGTATCAGCTTCCGGAAATAAAGGATGAGCCGGCGGCAGCCCAGATGGCAGCGGCAGGCAGCCAATAAAAAGATATCGAAATAATGCTATGCCCTGGTTATCTGTATCAGCAGACGGCCAGGGCTTGTGCAGTAAAAAGAAAGCAGTTATACTGAAGGCATGGAACAAAAAAGACCAGACGATTATGAAGTGCCAACGGCAAAAAAACGAACAGAGAGGATATAGAATGATCTACTGTGTGGAAGATGAGAGAAATATCAGAGAGCTTCTTGTCTATACCCTGGAGACAACAGGCTTTGAGGCAGAAGGTTTTGAAACCGGGGCGGAACTTGACACAGCCATGAAAAAAAATCTGCCGGAGCTGATCCTGCTGGACATCATGCTCCCGGGTGAAGACGGGTATAATATTTTGAAACGACTGAAAAGCGATACCAGGACCCGGGATATCCCGGTGATCATGGTCACAGCCAAAGAAGCGGAGTTTGACAAGGTAAAAGGTCTGGAGAGCGGCGCAGATGATTATATCACCAAGCCCTTCGGGATGATGGAATTTGTAGCCAGGGTCAAAGCGGTCCTTCGGCGCTGCGCAAGGCAGAGCGAAGAGAGGGAGCTGCACTGTAAGGGTCTTCGTGTCAATGTGTCCCGTCACGAAGTCAGCTATCAGGGTGAGGTGAAAGAGCTGACCAGAAAGGAATTTGAACTTCTGGAATATCTTATGGAGAACAAAGGACTGGTCATGTCCAGAAACCAGATCCTGTGCCATGTGTGGGGCTATGATTTTGACGGAGAAACGAGGACTGTAGATGTTCATGTACGGACTCTCCGACAGAAGCTGGGGGAAGCCGGAAATCTGATCGAGACAGTGCGTGGCGTGGGATACCGGATCGGAGATCATGTATGAAAAAGAAAATTCTGCATCATACAAGCATTATGATCATTTTTGCTGTTCTTGTCACGTTTCTGGCAGCAAGTGTGGTCACCTACAATAAATTAAACACATACATGCAGCGGGGAGTCCGTGAGGAAGCTCAGTATATCTGCCTTGCCATGGATGAGTATGGAGATTCCTTTCTCACAAAAAAGCTCCAGACAGTATCATCAAGTCGTGTGACCCTCATCCGTAAAGACGGAACCGTTCTCTACGATTCTGAGACATCTCCGAAAAAACTGGCAAATCACAGTGATCGTCCGGAATTTATACAGGCAGAAAAAAACGGAAAAAGCGAAAGTATCCGTTATTCAGAAACCTTTGCAAAAAAGACCTTTTATTATGCGGTGAAGCTGGATGACGGAAACGTGCTCCGGGTGGGAAAAACCGTAGATTCCATATATTCCACATGGACCTCAAGTCTTGCAGTGCTGGGACTTCTGATGCTACTGGTACTGATCCTGGAGTTTGTTTTTGCACAGAGACAGACCAGAGAGCTGATCCGTCCGGTCAACGAGCTGGATCTGGAGCATCCGCTGAACAATGTGTGCTATGAGGAGCTGCGTCCCCTTCTTGTGCGGGTGGATGAACAGAACCGGCAGATCCGGCAGCAGGTAAAAGAACTGAAGGAGGCAGAGGAAATCCGGAAGGAATTTTCTGCAAATGTTTCCCATGAGCTGAAGACCCCGCTGATGTCCATTTCCGGTTATGCGGAGCTTATGATGAACGGCATGGTTCCGGCAGATCATATACAGGAATTTTCAGGAAGGATCTACCATGAATCAATAAGACTTTCCAATCTGGTAGCGGATATCATCCAGCTTTCCAGACTGGATGAAAGCAACAGTGAGGTTCCTTTTGAAGAGGTGGATCTTTATGAGCTTGCAGAAGACGTAAGAAATAATCTCAGACATCCTGCCGGAAAGAAAAATATTTCCCTTGAGCTTGCCGGAAGTACAGAGAAGATCCAGGGCGTCCGCCATGTACTCTATGAGATGCTTTTTAATATTGCAGACAATGCAGTTCGCTATACAGAACAGAATGGTCATGTGCGGATCATGGTAGGCAACCGGAAAGGGCATCCGTTCTACTGTGTGGCAGATGACGGGATCGGAATCCCGAAAAGTGAACAGGGAAGGATCTTTGAGCGCTTTTACCGGGTAGACAAAAGCCATTCCAGACAGACCGGCGGAACAGGTCTGGGTCTTTCCATTGTGAAGCATGGAGCAACGCTTCATCATGCACAGATCAACGTGGAAAGTGAACAGGGAGTTGGAACCAGGATGGAGATCGTTTTCCCGGAGAATACTTCTGACCGAAAATAAACTGAAAATAATCAGTAGGATTTCACGGTGAAGTGTAGTATAATAAAAAAAGGTTCAAAGGCCGGTCGGATGAGAATCTGACCGGCTTAAACTATGTATGGGAAAAAATCCCTGTATTTCTAAAAATCAGGAGGAACAAGATTATGAAAGAGCCGGTTCTGGTAGTAATGGCAGCAGGAATGGGAAGCCGCTACGGCGGACTGAAACAGATCGATCCTGTAGATCAGGAAGGTCATATCATCATGGATTTTTCTATTTATGATGCCGTACGTGCAGGCTTTAAGAAAGTGATATTCATCATAAAAAAAGAGAATGAACAGGATTTCCGCGATGCCATCGGCGACCGCTTAAGTGACAAGGTGGAGATCGTTTATGTGCATCAGGATCTCAACAACATCCCGGAAGGCTTCCGGGTTCCGGAAGGCCGTGTGAAGCCATGGGGAACCGGACATGCGGTATTAAGCTGTGCCGGAGAGATCGACGGACCGTTTGTGGTGATCAATGCAGATGATTATTATGGAACCCATGCTTTTAAGATGGCGTATGATTTCCTGATCCAGGCCCAGGAGGACACCGTACCTGCCCAGTATATGATGGTAGGCTACCGTCTTGAGAACACCCTGACAGACAACGGCTACGTTTCCAGAGGTGTCTGTGAGACAGATGAAAATGGATATCTTGCAGATATCAATGAGCGAACACATATTGAGAAACGTGACGGCGGAGCAGCCTACACAGAGGACGATGGAAAAACCTGGACAAGTCTCCCGGGAGAGACTCCGGTATCCATGAACATGTGGGGATTCACCGGTGGATTTATGAAAGAGCTGGTAAAACGCTTCCCGGTATTCCTTGAAAAGAGCATCCCGGAGAATCCTCTGAAATGCGAATATTTTCTTCCGTTTGTAGTTGATGAGCTCCTCCAGGAAAAAAAGGCAGCAGTCAAAGTCCTTACCACACAGGATAAATGGTACGGAGTGACTTATAAAGAGGACAAACCGGTAGTGGTAGCCGCGATCCAGAATCTGAAGGATCAGGGACTTTATCCGCAGGGGCTCTGGGATTAAGTAGTAAACCTGGTTTTCTGCTATTGTGGAAACAAAGGAACAGTGCTAAAATAAACAGGAACAGTTAGATCCAATAGAGGAGGAGAAAGACTATGGCAATTTTAGTAACAGGCGGAGCAGGATACATTGGAAGTCATACCGTTGTAGAGCTGCAGAGCGCAGGATATGATGTTGTAGTAGTTGACAATTTATGCAATTCCAGTGAGAAGGCTCTGGACAGAGTATCCAAGATCACAGGCAAACCGGTGAAATTCTATAAAGCAGATATCCTGGACCGCGATGCATTAAATGAAGTTTTTGACAAGGAAGAAATCGATTCCTGTATTCATTTTGCAGGACTGAAAGCAGTTGGTGAATCTGTTGCCAAGCCGTGGGAGTACTATGAGAACAATATCGCAGGAACCCTTACCCTTGTAGACGTGATGAGAAAGCATAATGTTAAAAATATTATTTTCTCTTCCTCAGCAACCGTATACGGAGATCCGGCAATGATCCCGATCACCGAGGAGTGCCCGAAGGGACAGTGTACCAACCCATATGGCTGGACCAAATCCATGCTGGAGCAGATCCTTACAGACATCCAGAAGGCAGACCCGGAGTGGAATGTAGTTCTTCTTCGTTACTTCAACCCGATCGGTGCTCATAAGAGCGGAACCATCGGTGAGAATCCAAATGGTATCCCGAACAACCTGATGCCATATATCACACAGGTAGCAGTAGGCAAGCTGAAAGAGCTTGGCGTATTCGGAAACGATTACGATACACCGGATGGAACAGGTGTCCGTGACTACATCCACGTAGTAGACCTTGCCAAGGGCCATGTAAAAGCCCTTAAGAAGCTGGAAGACAATTCCGGATTAAGCATCTACAACCTTGGAACCGGAAAAGGCTATAGTGTTCTTGATATCGTTAAGAACTTTGAGGCAGCTACCGGCGTCAAGATCCCATATGTGATCAAACCACGCCGTCCAGGCGACATCGCAACCTGCTACTCCGATGCAACCAAAGCAGAGAAAGAGCTCGGCTGGAAGGCAGAGAACGGAATCCGCGAGATGTGTGCAGACTCCTGGAGATGGCAGAGCCAGAACCCTAATGGATATGAGGCTTAAGGAACAGAAAGCCTAATTACATAAAAGTGATATAAAATACGGCAGACAGCCCCGGAGGGATGTCTGCCGTGTTGTTTTTTTTGAGGGGAAAAAAGTCGCTTATCATTTCCATAAGCGACAAAGAAGCCGGAACTCCGTATGAATACGGACTTCCGGCCTTGCTTTGACCATAATTCTGACTGCTAATAGCTTAACTTTTCCATGCACTTCTGCTTTTGTTTTATACTGCTGTGCACATAAATATCCATGGTGATCTTGACGGACGAATGCCCGAGAATTTCAGAAAGTGTCTTGCTGTCAAATCCCATCTCTGTACATCGGGTGGCAAATGCATGCCTGAGAGAATGGATGTTGATGCTGGGGATTTCGCATTGCTGAAGAACCCGCTGGAATTTTCGCTGGATATTTCTGGGTTCCATGCATTTACGATTCGTACCCGTCAGCAGGTATGAATCAGGTTCAGCAGCAATCCGCTCCATTTTTTTCAATAAAAAATCAGGGATTGGAATATCCCTGATGGATGAGACTGATTTAGGAGGACCTATCATTAAAACGGTTTTGGGTTTGTCATCAGATTCACCAGAATAATCAAGATTTTTTATTCGTGAGATCGTTCGTCTTATATGTAGCAGTTTTTCATCAAAATCAATATCTTCCCAGCGAATGCCGCTGAGTTCTCCAACACGGATCCCTGTGTAAATGCATAACAGGATGCCGATGGAAAACTCAGAATCCTCAGCGGAGAGAGTCGTGATCAGTTTTGTAAGATTTTCAGAAGAAATAAGCTCGAAAGGACTGGTATTTATTTTTGGATATCGAAAATCCAGTTGTGAAAGATTCAGATAACCCTGCTTCTCACCATAGCGTAAAATACTGTGGAACAGGATCAGAAGATTTTTGATCGTACGTGGCGAAAGCCCCTGACGTTTCAGCTTTTCGGAGAAAGCGTATACAGAAGCAGAAGAGATATATTTCAGAGGTGTATCTCCAAATTCCGGAAGGATATGTGTATCGAGCAGTGTCTCATAGCATGCATAGGTGCTAAGTTTCACTGCATAACGCATGGAAAGCATCCATTCTTCACTGAGATTTCGAAATACGTAGCGTTTTCTGCAAAATTTCCGGGGATTGTTCTGACACAGGATGTCCAGTTTTTTCTGTTTTACAGCTTCATATGTACGACCATACAGATATCCGTACTGGATCCGTCCATTCTGGTCACGGCATTTTTCATAGCGCGCCTCCCATCTTCCGTCTTTCCTTTTTCTGATATTTTCCCCTTTTCTAGGCATAATCGTAGTCTCCTTTTCGCACTATTATAGCAAAAGTCTGACCATTTTTGTGACCACTAATAAGCGAAAAAAAGGAAAATTTGTCGTGTATAAAAAAATCAACCGAAAAAAACTGCATTTTTGGTCGAAAGTGGTGCATTTTTCGCATCTTGACAGTGACAGGGTGCAATGCTATCATTGATTAAGATTCAAAAACTATGCAATTTGAGAGAAAATCACCTGTCGCTTATGGAAATGATAAGCGACAGGAAATAATAATTTAGATAAGTTATATTATAATGATTTTTCTTTGCAAAAAAACGGAGAACCAAAATGAAAGAACCGGAAACCGGCAAAAAAGAAAACACCGGAAAAAGCGGCTACAGCATCACAACCTGGCGACTGCATCTCTGGTGCAGACATCCGGAATGGCTGCGGACCACGCAGGAATTTTATAACCGGATCGCTGAATTTTATTACAAACTGCTTCTGGATCATACGGATCTCTGGGAACTGGGAAGCCAGCAGACTTTACGCGAGCTGGAGATCATGAGCATTCCGGGACGAGGCGGACGCATACCATCAGATCCCCTCCCCCTGGCAAAAGGTTCCGCTGTATTTTCGAAGAGCAGCAGCCAATGAGGGAATTGCTTCAGCCAAAAGCTATCTCAGCCGTTTTACCCAGGATGAGAAGATCGGCAGAGCAGAGAAACTAAATGCAGCAGTTACCTATTACAAAGGAATGTATCAGGATTTTTCCGCTAAAGAGATCACACTGCGTGTTTGGACAGGAGACACATGGACCTGGATGCATTGCCGGCTGTCAGGCAGAGACTTTCCGGAAAACGCCAGACTCATGTCACCATCCGTAGTTTTTGAATACAAATATGATATGCTGCATGAAGAAGGCTTTGAATATCCACAGATTGATGAAAGTAAGTGTGTTCGATGCTACCAGTGTTTGAAAGTCTGTCCATTCAAGGTAGCGAAAGCAAGTGAAATGTGATATACTGGGAGCGGTAGCTCCCTACGCTGCTCTATAAATAACCACACACCTCTCCGTGGTGAGCAGCAGGCAACGATCTTATGATCGGCGAAGATGTGAGAGAAACAATTGAAAATGTAAGGAGGTGTGATGTATGGCACGAAAAGAATTCTTACAACATTATTGGCGTTATTATCTTGTGTTAGAAGAAAAATTTAAAAACACATTGAATTACATTGAGTTGGATTGGCAGAATGCAGGAACCTTTTCTAATGAATATGCTCTTTTGCTGCAATCAATTGGAGCAGAATTGGATAATTTCTTTAAGGTGTATTGTGGGTTTGCCGCTGAAGATCGAAAAAACATGAATGATTATTGCACCTTTGTGTTAAATGATTATTCTGATATTGTAAATCAAAAAGTTCTAATTCCAGAGCGAGATATGGAATTTCAGCCATATCAGGGGTGGAATACAGCAAATCCGGCGCAGTCACTGACATTTTGGGATGGATTTTGTAAGATTAAACATAGTCGCTATGCGAATATACAGATGGCCAATCAAAAGAATGTTCTTTATGCATTAGGCGCTTTATATTTGCTTGAGATGAAATACTTAAGCAAGATTGCAACCTCTAATGAGCCAGATGTGCCGAACAAAAAATCGGAATTGTTTGAGCTTGACAACTGGACGTATCACTTTACTCCAATGGGAGAAATGTTTGCTTGCATAGATGGTGAAGTATGCCAAATAATCGATGATGAAAACTAATATTCCCCACCACCCCAAACACAGTGATATACTTAAACAACTATAAAAGAAAAGAGGTTATCACCTATGCCCAGAACGAAAGGCAGCAAAAACCGTCCCAAAATCAATATTACTAAAGACTACGCATCTCAGATCGCAGAGAAGCAGGAATCTATCACTTCCCTAACTGCTGAGATCGCATCCATCACCGCCAACATTGACACTTTGAAGGCTGATCTGAAAGAGAAGAAGACTGCTTTGAAGAAGGCCGAAAAAGAAGTGGCAACGCTGGAAGCGAAGAAGGCAAAGGCGGAGGCTAAAGCCGCTGAAGAAGCAAAAAAATCGGAAGCCGAGAATGTACTGAAGAAGCTGCTGGCAAGCGGCATGAGCGCGGATGAGATCCTCGAAAAACTGAAATAAACAAGAACCCAAGAAAAAATAAATGCCGTGTGGACAAACTGAACTCCAGGAGTTCACACGGTATTATTTGAAGGTTGTTATATAGCTTGGAACGAAAATAAAAATGAGATAGAAGAAATGGAGTGTGAAACAAAATGAACTTATCAAAAATACACCACATTGCAATCATAGTATCTGACTACGAAGCCGCAAAGGATTTCTATGCAAACAAGCTGGGATTCTCTGTCATCAGAGAAAACTACCGCCCAGAGCGTAAAGACTGGAAGCTGGATCTGCGTGTCAATGAAAACACAGAGCTGGAGATTTTCGCTGAGGAAAACCCACCGAAGCGTGTGAACCGACCGGAGGCCTGTGGCCTACGACATCTAGCATTCTGCGTTGATAGCGTGGAACAGACAGTGAATGAGCTGGCAGAGGTAGGCATTGAGTGTGAGCCGATCCGTGTGGATGATTATACCGGCAAGAAAATGACTTTCTTCCAGGACCCGGACGGACTGCCGCTGGAACTGCATGAGTAAAATGAAGAAAACGAGAAAACCCGGTGGAGGCCGGAAGAAGTTGAAGCCGGAGTACGATGCCGGGAAGAATCTGAAAGAGCAGATGGATGCTGCTGCGACACTTTATGGGGAGGACTGCTCCCTCCAATCCATCGGCGATGCTCTGAACCTAAACCCTATCAAAGTAAGAAAGTTGCTCATCACAGCTGGTGTGTATGAATCGGAAGTGGCGGAAAAAGTAAAAAAAACTTTTGAAGAATACCGTGAAATACAAGACTACAAAACATCCATACTTTCAACCGCAAATACTCTTCAACTCTCCAAAGCCTCCGTCACCTCGTACCTGCCATATAAAAAAGGTGTGTACTTCCCAAGCACAGCAGAAAAAGAAAAAATCAGTGTTGGGGCAGAGCGGCAGCGGAGATACAGAGTAATGAAACGGTGGAAGGCTGATCCGACAGAGGAAAACTTATGGGGTGTGGTTGTGGCTTATGCTGGTGTGAAATTCAAAACCTACTCTGGGTTGCCATTCTCTTACGAAATTAAAAAAGGCAGGAATGGCGAGTACACGAAGGAGCTGTGGATCGACCGCCGGGAGAAGAGCAAAAGTCTGGCATGGAGTTCTATAGTTTTGGCACTGGGAAATATAAAAGATGAAGTAGTAGAGAGACCCAAAGCTTTGGGGGATATCCGGGGAGTGGCTTACATATATGGAATGTTCTACCGGTTTGGGTTGATCGATGTGCCGGATGAAGTGAAGGAAAAGATGGGGCATCCAAAAGACCGCAAAAAATAGGTTGCTATGTGCAAAAGTCTACGGTAATATGTACCGTAACTGAGGAAATGAATCTCAGTTTGGAAGGACGGTAGCATTATAGAAAAATTGAAGGAAATGCTGGAGGAGTATTTGAAGAAAACAGAGCCGGAGTATTATCCACCGGTGGAGAACCTGCTGGGTCTGATCTGCGAGCATTACACAGAGAACACCCCAGTAGAGAAAAACACAGTTGCAGGGAAGGCAGCAAAGGCCAAGGAAAAGGAACTGGAAGAGTGGCTGCGTGGGCTAGATGGTATGGATAGGTTGGTAGATGATTATGTCGGAGATAAGATTCCACTTTGGGAAAAGATCATGGACCGGCAGGGGACGGTGTGCTGTGCATGGGAGAAGACCGCTTTTGAGGAAGGCCTGAAAGTCGGGATACGGCTTATGATGGAAATTTATAGTGTGTGATATATAGTTTGTGACTAAAATAAAATGAACTTCTGGAGTTAAAAAAACCTCGCTGTGTGTGATCTCTATTAACTGGACAGCTAGTCAGGGCTAAACAAAACGGAGTAAACAATAATTTGCTGGTTATTGTTCACTCCGTTTTGTTTAGCCCTGACTCTGGGGCCACGGGGAGACTGTGGCTCTCAGTTTATCTTCTCTTCATCCTCATCCAGTCCTTGGACTTGCTCCACTCTATGTATGTCTTTTGGGCATACTCAAATTTACTCCAATCCAACCGTTGGCTGCATAATAATTGGTGTTCGTACTCGATGATTCCTTTACGACGTGGACGCTGTGCGCTTGCGATATTATTCCGGTAAATGTGCACCTCGGTTACTCGCATAAGATAACGGCAGGCAGGGGAATAGAAGTAAGTCGCGGAGAGTTGGTTGTCCAGAATGAATAAAAGGAAACTATCAAATTGTGACTTGGATTCAAGAAGAAGTGTTCTGTGATATAAAGTAATATTGGTATTATAAAATAGCAAAATGCTCAGATTCCCCACAAAGGATCTGAGCATTTCCAATACGAACTATTTTTTCTGTAATTTCAGTACTTCCTCAAGAGAAAGGCCTGAAAACCTGGAGATGTCTTCAGGGGAGAATCTTGGATCCTGAAGCATACGCTGTGCTGTCAGCATAGCTTGTTCCTGAAGACCTTCAGTACGGCCTTCTGCGAGCCCGGCAGTACGGCCTTCGGCACGTGCATCATCGCACATTTCTTGAACAGCCTGACACATATTAACACTCCCTTCTGTTTCTGTGAAACGTAAGTTGATACCTGTTATGGAGTCGATGACCCGGGCTGCTTTGAGCTCGAGTGAGCGGAAACCGGGGCTCTGTGTGGTGAGCTCCTTGAGCTTCCGTTTATCTTTGGAATATTTGATGAAGAGCATGACTTCTTTGAGATTGCTCTGGAGTTTATCAAGTTCTTCATCCTTTATCTCGGCAGGTGAGAAGAGATTGATCCGGTAATCCGGGACCAGAGAAAGGATCTCAGGGTCCTGGACAGAGAGCATTTCGTGGAGGCTTCTGGGAGCGTTCCAGGTGTCGGAACCGAAGTACACGACTGTGGTGATGACCGGGATCAGCCGGTCATCCTTGTAGAAGCCGGTGAGATATTCTCCGGATGTGGAAGGCCATTGCTTTGCTTCTCTGTGGGATCTGGCGGAATTTTCTACCTGCCCTGCGTATTCTAATGCATCATAGACCATGTTCTTGACAGGCATTGCATAGTGTGCTTCCGACTGGTTTTCAATCCCCAGGAGAAGATAAATTCTTGATTCATCGTGCATGACGTTGAGCGATTTGAATTCGTCCCGGAATTTCTGGACGGGCACTTCTGAAGTGCCGGATCCGTAGGGGACAGCGAGAGCTGTGGTATCCAGTGGATGAAGAGTGTCAGGGTCTATGACGTTTTTTCCTTTGTACAGCATATGGTTGAACACGTCCGCAAAAACGCGGTTGTCAGCCATGTAATCTTTGGTGATGGTATCCTTTGTACCCATAGGTTTCACCACCTTCGATCTGTTTATGTGATCAGAATAATTTTATCATCTGATCCAGTTATAGGGTATCATACATCAGGATGTTTGAGAAGTGGATCTCTGATATTTTATAAAAAGATCATAAATGACAGATATGCTGATCGCATAAATTCGTACGGTATGTCTCGGGTTTTCTGTGACCTTCGCTCACAAAAAACACTTCGCGGGACATTACCAGAGAACAGTAATAATTGCTGTTCCGGGACTGTGGATTTATGTGGTTGTAAACTTTACGGAAAAACGGTTTCATGGTATCATTGTCTCATCAACAGAAAAGTGGGGGAATGAGAAAAATGGATCAGAAGGTAGCAAATCTGGAAGGGAAGCTGATCGTATCCTGTCAGGCGTTGCCGGAGGAGCCGCTGCATTCTTCATTTATTATGGGAAGAATGGCTTTGGCAGCAAAAATCGGCGGAGCATGCGGGATACGGGCAAATACCAAAGAGGATATCAGGGAGATACAGTCGCAGGTGGATCTTCCGGTCATCGGGATCGTGAAGAGGGATTATGCGGACAGTGAGGTTTACATTACACCAACTATGAAAGAGATCGAGGAACTGATGGAGGTAGAGCCGGAGATCATAGCGATGGATGCAACGATCTCAAAAAGACCCGGAAATAAAACCCTGGAGGAGTTTTTCCATGAGGTAAAAGAAAGATATCCGGATCAGCTGTGGATGGCGGACTGTTCTACAGTAGAAGAGGCACTTCATGCAGATGAGCTGGGATTTGATTTTATAGGAACGACGATGGTTGGTTATACGGAGCAGAGCAAGGGCTCTAAGATCGAAGCGGATGATTTTGCAATTTTAAGAGAAATCGTGGCGAAAGCAAAACATAAGGTGATCGCAGAGGGGAATATCAATACACCGGAAAAAGCGAAGCATGTGATCGAGCTGGGAGCTTACAGCGTTGTGGTGGGCTCGATCATCACAAGGCCACAGCTGATCACGAGATCATTTGTTGAAGTAATGGAACGAAAATGACGGATGAGAGTGTAAATGAGGATCACAGGATGAAAACGTATGTCAGTCTTGATATTGGCGGTACAGCCATCAAGTATGGCCTGATCAGTGATAGCGCTGAGATTATTTTTAAGGGATCGACAAAAACGGAAGCAGAAAAGGGTGGCCCGGAAATTCTTAAAAAGGTTATTGGAATAGTGGAAGATCTGCTCACACGGACACAGGATACAGTTTCCGGCATCTGTATTTCAACAGCCGGTATGGTGGATACAAAAGAGGGATCTATTTTTTATGCGTCTCCGTTGATACCAAACTATGCAGGAATCCAGTACAAAAAAATTCTGGAAGAAAGGTTTCACATTCCGTGTGAGGTAGAAAATGATGTAAACTGTGCGGGTCTTGCGGAATACAGCTCCGGTGCGGCAAAGGGAAGCCGCGTTGCCCTGATCCTTACGGTGGGAACAGGGATCGGCGGCTGTATTGTGATCGACGGAAAGGTTTTTCGCGGGTTTGGGAACAGTGCATGTGAGGTTGGCTATATGCATATGGGAGACAGTGATTTCCAGACCCGGGGAGCGGCCAGTACGCTGACCAAAAAGGTCGCACAGTGGAAGGGTGAGCCGCAGGAAAAATGGGATGGCCGCCATGTTTTTGAGGAGGCCGGAAGAGGAGATAGGCTCTGTATTCGGGCAATTGATGAGATGACGGATGTTCTGGGCAGGGGGATCGCAAATATTTGCTATGTGATCGATCCTGAGGTCGTTGTGCTTGGCGGCGGGATCATGGCACAGGAGGATTTTCTGAAGGAAAAAATAGAAAATGCCCTGAAAAAATATCTTGTTCCCAGTATGGCGGAGCATACAAGGATCGCATTTGCACGACATCGGAATGATGCGGGTATGCTTGGCGCCTTTTATCATTTCTGCAGCTTGGGGTAATCTGTTTGGCAACATTCTTACATAAGATTTACCGGGATTTTACAGTGGCTTCTTGCCAGCTGCCCTTTTTCGGTGTTAAAATAACAGCATCAATGAAAGAACAGGGAGAATGAAATCAATGTACGATTATCTTATCGTAGGTGCCGGTCTTTACGGTGCGGTTTTTGCACAGGAGGCGAAGCGTGCCGGGAAGTCAGTGCTTGTGATCGACAAGCGTCCGCATATTGCGGGAAATGTATATACAGAGAAGGTGGAAGGGATCAACGTGCATAAATACGGTGCACATATTTTCCATACGAATAATAAGAAGGTCTGGGATTATATCACCCGGTTTGCCACCTTCAATCGTTTTACCAACAGTCCGGTTGCCAATTATCATGGGGAACTGTACAGTCTTCCGTTTAATATGTATACCTTTAACAGGATGTGGGGCGTGGTGACTCCGGAGGAGGCTGCGGCAAAGATTGAGGAGCAGCGGCAGGCTGCAGGGATCAAGGAACCTTCAAATCTGGAGGAACAGGCTATCAGTCTTGTAGGTACGGATATTTATGAGAAGCTGATCAAGGGCTATACGGAGAAGCAGTGGGGACGGCCGTGTACGGAGCTTCCTGCTTTTATCATCAAGAGGCTTCCGGTGCGTCTGACCTTTGACAATAACTATTTCAATGCGCTGTATCAGGGAATACCGGTGGGTGGTTATACGAAGATGGTTGCCAATCTGCTGGACGGTATCGAGGTACGGCTGAATGAGGATTATCTGGAGAAAAAAGAGCAGTACGATGCAATGGCGGAGAAGGTGATTTACACAGGTGCCATTGATGCGTATTTTGACTATAAGCTGGGAACTCTGGAGTATCGTTCCGTGCGTTTTGAGAACGAGACACTGAATAAACCTAATTTCCAGGGAAATGCAGCAGTGAATTATACGGATGTGGAGACTCCCTGGACACGTATCATTGAGCATAAATGGTTTGAATTCGGAAAGGATGAGGCGGGCAATGATCTTCCGAAAACGGTGATCAGCCGGGAATACAGTTCCGAGTGGAAACCGGGGGATGAGCCCTATTATCCGGTCAATGATGAGAAGAACGGAGCGCTTTACGCACAGTATAAGGCGCTTGCAGAGAAGGAACCGAAGGTGATCTTCGGCGGCCGTCTTGGCGAATATAAATATTATGACATGGATGCGGTGATCGCTTCTGCGCTGGATATGTGTGAGCGGGAGCTTGCATAAAAAGATACTGGATATAACAAATGATAAGATCCTCTTATATTTCGGAGCCAAGGCAAAAGAGAAATATAAGGGGATTTTATGCATATAGAATGGCAGTAAGATTTTTTGAAGGAGGAAAGAGCAATGAGAAGGTGCAAAGGTGTGCTTCTGGCAGGAATGCTGGTGCTGAGTATGAGTGTTCCGGTGTATGCGGACAAGTCGGTTGTGGTGAAGGTGGAGGCTCCGGCAGATACCACAGATTATTATATGACTGTGGATTCCGGTGGAGTTGGTGTGGATATCTATCCTTCCACCGATGAAAAAGGTGAAAAGCTCAATGATAAGACGGTAAAGGATGGTACTGTCCTGCATATCGAAGGGGAGACAGAGAAGAATGGTGAGACCTGGGGATATACAGAGTATAATGGCAGATACGGTTATGTGCCGCTGGAGGAGCTGCGGCCCTCAAGGGATGCGGAGCTGGTGAAGGCCGGAATCGCAGGGAGCACGGAGAAAGAGACTTCCGGAGTGAAGCAGGGAGGAACATCCGATACACAGAATTCTTCAGCCGGCGAGACTCAGGGGAAAGCAGCAGGGACGGACAGCACAGGCAGCGCTCAGGCTCAGAATGGTGAAAGACTGGGAACGTCTGCAGGGACGGACAGCACGGGTAGCTTGCAGTCTCAGAATGGCGAAGGACAGGGAACGTCTGCAGGGACGGACAGCACAGATAACTCGCAGTCTCAGAATGGCGAAGGACAGGGAACGTCTGCAGGGACGGACAGCACAGACAGCTCTCAGGCTCAGAGAGGCGAGGTCCAGGGACCACCTGCGGCGTCGGACAGCACAGGCAGCTCTCAGGCTCAGAGCGGTGAAGTCCAGGGACCGCCTGCAGCGGAGGGAACAACAGAAGGTGGAGATTATGCGGAAGAAGCTGTCACCAAGCCGGTCAATGGCACGGCTGCTACATCCTTTAAAGAAGAAAATTCCTGGTATAAAAGTCCGTTTATCTGGATCGGGATCGCAACAGTACTTGCAGTAATCGGAATTCTGGGTTATCATTTGAAGAAACGTTAACAGATATACCAGATCAATATAAGAAAAATGGAGAGTTTTGTGAAGAGATTACAGCTTGTCAGGAAGAAATTATTGCCGCTTCTTCTGTGCATGGCAGTTGCGGGCAGCCAGGTTCCGGTCATGGCAGCCGATGTGGGAGGCTTCAGTGATTCTGCGGAAGGCTTCGATGAAGAATGGGCAGAAGATACACAGACGCAGTCAGCGGAAGCAGAGGATACGACGGAGATCGCAGAAGAAAATACTACAGAGAATACCGGTACCCCGGATGAACAGACAGAGGATAGTGCAGAGGCAGCCGATGGGGATACCGAGGATATAGCTTTGCAGAATTCAGGGGAGAATACAGAAACTCCCGAAATATCAGAAAAATCGCATTCAGATTCCCAGGAGAATGATTACCAGGAGGATACCTTTGGTGACGGTGAGGAGAGCTTCGGGGATGACTCAGACAGTGATGAGTCCGGCATCGAATATATCAAGGGCCGCCCGCTTACGGAGGAAGAGGAGCAGGAACAGCTGGCACCCTTTGATAATCTGACCTCTTATTCCACCGCTGTGGAGATCGGAAATGATGTGGATGAGGTACCTATGGGAAGAGCTGCGGCCTATCCGTCCTATTATAATGCAGCGGATCAGGGATATGTCACTTCCGTAAAGAATCAGGAGCCCTACGGTATGTGCTGGGCATTTGGAATGGCCTCTCTTCTGGAAACCTCGTTTCTGACCCAGGGCCTTGGGGTTTATGATCTGTCGGAAGAGCATCTGGCGTATTTTTTTGCAAACAGAAAGAATGACCCGCTTGGAAATACCTACGGGGATGTTAATAAGCATATGGGGACAGATGATAAAGGAAACGCAGATTATCATGAGGGCGGAAATGATCTTCTGGCTTCCATGTTTCTGAGCACCTGGTCCGGAATGACAACAGAAACGGATGTGCCTCTGGCTACAGATTCCACGCATACACAGAAAACCGGTGTGACTCCGGCGGCATCCAAGGCGTACAATGCAGCTGCTTATCTGAAAAATGCCTATTTTTCCGATTATTCCGTAAATGCCATGAAGAAGCTTCTGGTTGCAAATAATTCAGTTACTGTGATGTATAATGCACAGAATGCCTATTACAATGCAAGTACAGCGGCCTATTCCTATCCTGCCAGCACCAAGAACGTGAATCATGTAGTTACAGTGGTGGGTTGGGATGACAATTATTCTGCGAAGAATTTCCGGGCATCTTCCAAGGTAAAGGGAGACGGAGCCTGGATCGTCAAGAACAGCTGGGGTACAGGCTGGGGAAAATCCGGATATTTTTATATGTCCTATGAGGATAAGTCTGTCAGTGAGCTGGTTGCGGCTACGGCTGTCAATACACCGAAATATAGCAACAATTATTTTTATGACGGAACGTCAGGGCTTGGCTCCATCCGCATGTATGCGGGAGAACAGCTGTCCACGGTTTTTCGTGCCAGTGCAGGAAACGGAAAAGCGGAATCGCTTGGTGAGGTGACTCTTAGCTCCATGTCTGCCAATAATTCTTATACTGTGCAGGTATACACAAATCTGAAGGATGCCAGTGATCCTACCAGTGGAACACCGGCATATTCCACACCGGTTTCCTGCAGTCAGCCGATGGCTGGGGTTATGACTTTTCAGATCCCGGAGGTTCTGCTCAGCCAGAACAGTCTGTATTCTATTGTGGTGACAAATGCAGGAAGCACATATATAAAATACTGTGTGGAGGCAGAGGTCAGTTATGGCTGGTGCAGCTTTTCTCCGTCTATCGTATCCGGTCAGAGCTTTCTGCGATATAACGCGGAGGATACCTGGATGGATGCGGTTGAATTTAATCCATCGGTAACGCCGAGGATCAAGGCGCATACCAGGACTCTGAGCAGTGCGGCCAGGATGCAGATTTCTTCCTCTGAGATAAGTCTGTATTCCAGAGATCAGAAAACACTGAATGCTTCAGCTACCAGATCCGAGATGGATGCTTCCGGCATTGTCTGGGAAAGCTCAGATACCAGTGTGGCTGCTGTAAATGGAAGCGGCGTTGTTACTGCAAAAAATCCGGGAACAGCAACCATAACCTGCTACGGAAAAAATGCCAGGGGGATCCGGGCTGCCTGTAAGGTTACGGTGAAGCTTCGTCAGACCACAGGTGTAAAACTGGTTTCCAAGGCATTTAACAGGATACGGATCTCCTGGAAAGCAGTTCCCGGCTGCAATCGTTATGCTATCTATCGCTGGGATGAAAGAGGAAATTCAAAAAAAATGGCAACCGTGGCAGCAGATGTAGTGACCTGGCAGGATACTGCAGTGAAAACAGGAAGCACTTATACGTATCGGATCCGGGCTTCTTATGTACGTTCCGGAAAGAAGACTGTTTATGGAGCCGCATCTTCGCCGTTATCAGCAAAAGCGGAGCTGGGGAAGGCCCGTGCAGTGGCTACGGCTGTCAGCGGACCATGTAACAGGGTATCCTGGAAGAAGGTTTCCGGAGCAAGTGGCTATCATATCTACCGGAAGCTCCAGGGGAAAAGCTGGGTTCGGATCGGAACCGTTAACAACAAAGTATTGTCCTGGAAGGATACGGAGATTGCGGGAATCACCTCCTACGCTTATGCTGTGAGGCCATATAAGAAGGTAGACGGGAAAAAAATTTTAGGAGGATATCAGGCAAGCAGCTATATCCTGTCCTATCCGGAACTCCAGAAGATATCCTGTGTCAGGAAGACCTCCAGGGGGCTGAAAATCTGCTGGAAAGCGCAGAAGAAAGCAGATTGCTATCAGATCTACCGTAAGACTGGAAAGGGGTCATGGAAAAAGATCAGTACAGTTTCCGGAGGCAGCAGTTCTTCCTTTGAGGATAAGACCGCAAAAAAGGGAACAACGTATTACTATGCGGTGCGTGCAGGGATAAAAACCTCCGGTGGAAAAGTACTCTGCGGAGGATATGCCGCAAAAGCAGCAAAGAGATAAAAGTGTCAAAATATAAAACGCCCGGATCTGGAATGTTTCAAGCCAGATCCGGGCGTTTTATGTTTTGGTTGAATATGTGTATTATATATGATTATATCAGGCAGTTCAAAAGAAAGATCAGTCGTTGTTGATCACAACGCCTTTCTGAAGCATGATGTTGGCATAAAGTGCTTTCTCACTTGTGGAGATGATGCAGTATGCAGTTTTTGCTTCGTCATAGAATGCGAAACGCTCGATGTTTCCGACAGCTTTTTCGCCACGCTCGTCATGCTTGGAAACGATTTCTTTATATGTATCCCAGATCGGTGTCTCTACAGTATCACCAGGCATCACTTCCATCAGGTTTACCGGATGCTCTACATAGGTATCCAGCGGGAAGAGCTTCAGGATGGCATCCAGGATCTCCGGAACACCATGTCCGTCACAGCGGATGGTGATGGCATTTTTTCCCATGGATTCTACAGGGAAGTTTCCGTCAGCGATAACAAGACGGTCACTGTGTCCCATCTCACATAAAACCTTCAGTAATTCTGGTGATAAGATTTCTGGAATTCCTTTTAACATAGTTCATATCCTCCTAAGATCATTGTGTACTTACAGCATTTCGGAAATTACAGCATCAGGCTCAGGTGATCAGAACAGGATACATGGATTTCCGAAACTGTTATGACGCCGGTAGTATCAGACAGACCTGCCCGGCCACAGGCTTTAGAACTCATACTAATTAATCTAACGGTATTTGGTATTCTTTTCAAGGGAATATTTTCCTGTAAATGATGAAAATTTTATGGTTGACAGAAAACGTATGGAGCGCTATGATGAACTCAAACGGAAACGTTTCGGTTTCTGAACCAAATGAGGAAATAATACAAAACAAACACAATGATTCCAAGGAGGAGAAGATTATGCCACTGGTTACATCGAAGGAAATGCTGTTAAAGGCACAGAAGGGCGGATATGCAGTAGGAGCATTCAACGCAGAGAATATGGAGATGGTGAAGGCGATCATCCAGGCAGCTGAGGAACTGAAAGCACCTGTTATGATCCAGACAACACCTTCTACTGTTAAATATGGTACGGTTGAGACTTACGCTGCGATCGTAGCAGCAGAGGCAGCCAAGGCTTCCGTTCCGGTATGCCTTCATCTTGACCACGGCAGCAGTTTTGCGCTTGCGATGCAGGCAATGCATGCAGGCTATACCTCTGTGATGATCGATGGTTCCAAGCTGGATTTTGAGGATAACATCAGAGAGACCAGGAGAGTTGCGGATGTGGCAGCAGCCCTGGATATCCCATGTGAGGCTGAACTCGGTAAGGTCGGTGGTAAAGAGGATGATCTTGAGGCTGAGGCGGACACTAACACCGACCCGCAGGAGGCGAAGGAATTCGTGGAGCGTACAGGTGTTACTTCCCTGGCAGTTGCCATCGGAACCGCACATGGTTTCTACGTAGGAACACCGGTTCTTGACAAGGAACGCTTAAGCGAGATCCGCAAAGTCGTAGATATCCCCCTTGTTCTTCACGGGGCATCCGGACTCAGTGATGAGGATGTCAGAGACTGTGTAAAACGTGGTATCTGTAAGGTTAATTTTGCAACAGAGCTCCGTGCCGCATATTCCAGGGCGGTGAAGGAAACCTTTGCAGAGAATGAGAACACCATCGATCCGAAGGCATACGGAAAGAAAGCGATCCAGGCAGTGAAGGAGCTGGTTGAGGCGCGTATGAAGGTCTGCGGCTGTGATGGAAAGGCAGAATGATCTTCTGTAAAAAAACAGAAACGGAGTGATCAGTATGGCAGCAACCATGAAAGATATTGCCAGGCGGACGGGACTTGGGCTCGCAACGATTTCTTCTTATTTCAATGGCGGAAACGTAAGAGAAAAAAACAGAATAAAGATCGAGGAGGCCATTCAGGAGCTGCATTATGAGGTCAATGAGGTGGCCAGAGGGCTTAAGACCAATGCTACCAAAACCATCGGTGTGGTGATTCCGGAGCTTAACAATACCTTTTGTGCGGAGATCATCACAGGGATGGAGGATGTCTTAAGAAGTCACGGATATGCGACCATTGTCTGTGACTGCCGTACCGATAAGAGGCTGGAGCGGGATGCAGTGGAGTTTTTAAGCCGTAAGCGTGTGGACGGGATCATCAGCATGCCGGTGGATGCTGAAGGCAATCATCTGAAAAAATTCCAGAAAACCGGAAAGCCCATCGTACTCATTGACCGCAGGATCAGGGAGCTTTCCTGTGACAGTGTTCTTGTAGACAACGAGAAGGCGGCTGAGGACGCAATGAGAGTTTTTTTTCAGGCAGGACACCGTAAGATCGGGATCATTGGCGGACCGGAGGAAATTTCCACAGCCCAGGAACGTCTCCAGGGGTACCGTAATGCATACGAAAAAGAAAATATACCGGTACGGGAATCTTTGATCTATCACGGTGATTATACCATTCAGGGTGGTGTGCAGGGAATCGAGAAGCTTGTTGCGGACAATCCGGATATGACGGCTGTGTTTGTTACCAACTATGAGATGACCATGGGGGCGGTGATCGGGATGAATGAGCTGGGTCTTAAGATTCCGGAACAGCTGTCTGTGATCGGTTTTGACAATCTGCAGTTTGCCAGAGCATGCAATCCCAAGCTTACCATTGTGGCACAGCCTACACAGGGGATTGCCGGAGAAGTGGCGGGAATCATGCTGAAACGACTGGAAGAGGCTGCAAGTGAAGAAACAGAACCGATCACGGAGAAGCTTGGCGCAGAGATCATCATGGGAAAATCCGTCCGTGTGCTGGACGAGAAGGAGAATCTATAATGAAACCATATTTATTAGGTATTGATATCGGCACCAGTGCCTGTAAGGTTGCGGTTTTTGAAAAATCGGGAATGGTTGTGGCTGCGGCCAACGGCGATTATCCGGTTTACTATCCGAAGGAGGGCTGGGCAGAACAGGATCCGGAAGAATGGTGGAGTGCTGTCTGTCAGGCGGTAAAGAAGGCCATCCAAAAAGCGGGGATAGCACCTGAGGAGATCGCAGGCATCGGTATTGACGGCCAGAGCTGGTCAGCCATTGCCATGGATAAGGACGGAAATGTACTGACAAACACTCCGATCTGGATGGATACCAGAGCACAGTCTATCTGTGACAGACTGAATGAAGAGATCGGGGCAGAGCAGATTTTTGAAGTATCCGGTAATTCCCTTCAGCCGTCCTACACAACTGCAAAGATCCTCTGGTATAAGGAAAATCTCCCGGAGGTGTACCAAAGGATCCACAAGATCCTGCAGTCTAACAGCTACATTGCATATAAGCTGACAGGTGTGATGAGCCAGGATGTTTCCCAGGGCTATGGCCTGCATTGCTTTGACATGAGAAAGGCAGCCTGGGATGAGGATATGTGCAGAAAACTTGGGATTCCCATGGAATTTCTTCCTGAGATCTGTGCCTGTGATCATGTTGTGGGAACTGTTACAGAGAAGGCGGCGGAGGAATCCGGCCTTGCTGTGGGAATACCGGTTGTTGCCGGTGGTCTGGATGCGGCATGTGGAACACTGGGGGCCGGAGTGATCCATCCGGGTGAGACACAGGAGCAAGGCGGACAGGCCGGCGGAATGAGCATCTGCATGGATGAGTACAAGGCAGATCCCAGACTGATCCTTGGCTATCACGTGGTTCCGGGACAGTGGCTCCTTCAGGGAGGAACCACCGGAGGTGGTGGTGTCATGCGTTGGTTTGAACGTGAGTTTGCAGATTATGAGCGTTCTGTAGCAGGGGAAAAAGGCTCTTCTCTGAATCAGCTCAATGAGATAGCGGAAAGAATCGCGCCAGGCAGTGACGGAGTGGTATTTCTTCCATATATGTCCGGTGAGCGTTCTCCAATCTGGAATCCCAATGCAAAGGGCGTATTCTACGGACTGGACTTTTCCAAGACCAAGGGCCATATGGTACGTGCCTGTATGGAAGGCGTAGCACTTTCTCTGAAACACAACCTTGAGGTGGCAAAGGAAGCAGGAGCAGATGTGGAAGTTCTCCGTGCAATGGGAGGCTCTGCAAATTCTCTTCTCTGGACACAGATCAAATCCGATATCACAGGAAAACCTATCGTAGTGCCGTCCTCTGATACGGCAACAACACTTGGTGCAGCCATTCTGGCAGGTGTTGGCGTTGGAATGTATCAGGACTATGATGAGGCTATCCGCCTTACGGTAAAGGAAACAAGAAGACATGAACCGAACCCGGAAAACCGGGATGTTTATGAGAAAACCTATAAAACCTATTTAAATCTCTATAAATCTCTTGAACCTATGATGAGAAATGAGGAGGAAAAGTGATCATGAAAGCAGCAGTAGTAGTAGCAAATGAGGATGTTCAGTATCAGGAAGTGGAAGAACCCCAGGTAACACCGGGCCATGTGAAGATCAAGGTAAGATATTCCGGGATCTGCGGATCTGATATCCCGCGTGTATTAAATCACGGCGTACACTTTTATCCCATCGTGCTGGGACATGAATTTTCCGGTGACGTGGTGGAAGTGGGAGAAGGCGTTACCAAGGTGAAGGTCGGTGACCGTGTGTCCGGTGCGCCACTTCTTCCCTGTATGAAATGTGACGACTGTCAGAAGGGTAATTTTTCTCTCTGCAAGCATTACAGCTTCATCGGTTCCAGAGAACAGGGAGCAAACGCAGATTATGTAGTGGTTCCTGAGCAGAATGCAGTACCATTCGCAGACAATGTTCCATATGAGCAGGGAGCCATGTTTGAGCCTGCAACCGTAGCTATCCACGGTGTATTCCAGAATGATTACCACGGCGGTGAGTATGTGGCGATCCTTGGTGGCGGTACGGTTGGTATGTTCACCATGCAGTGGACAAAGATCTTCGGCTCCAAGAAGGTAGTGGTCTTTGATATCAGCGATGAGAGGCTTGCTCTTGCAAAGCGTCTCGGCGCAGATGAGATCATCAACACAAAGGAAGATGGATATATGGAAAAAGCCATGGCCATTACAGGCGGCAAGGGATACGGCTTCGTATTCGAGACAGCCGGACAGGTTCCGACCATGCACATGGCATTCGAGCTTGCAGCAAACAAAGCACATGTATGCTTCATTGGTACACCGCATGAGAACCTTACTTTCACACCGAAGCAGTGGGAGAATATGAACCGTAAGGAGTTCAAGCTTACCGGTTCCTGGATGTCCTACAGTGCACCATATCCGGGACGTGAGTGGGATCTGACTGCTCATTATTTTGCAACCGGCCAGCTGAAGTTTGACCCGGGCTTCATTTATAAGAAAATCCCGATGAGTCAGGCACAGGAGGCCTTCCAGCTGTTCAAGACACCGGGCCTTGTAAAAGGAAAGATCCTTCTTTCTAATGAGGAAGACTGATATGATCCTGACAGTAACCTTAAACGCTGCCATTGACAAGCGTTATGTAGTGGATGATTTTAAGGTGGGCGAAGTGAACCGGGTGCGTGAATGTACCTATGTTCCCGGCGGAAAGGGACTGAATGTTTCCAAGCCGGCGTCCATTTACGGTGCCGAAGTGGTTGCCACCGGCTTTGTAGGCGGCCACGCAGGCAATTATATAGAAGTTGCCCTGAAACCCTTTGGTATTAAGAGTGCTTTTTACCATGTAGATGCGGAGAGCCGCTCCTGTATCAACATCTGGGATGAGGTGAATCATGTACAGACCGAATTCCTGGAGCCGGGATTTACATTGACAGAGGCAGATTTTGATGGCTTTGAGAAAAAATTCCGCCAGCTTGTAAAAGACGCTTCTGTTGTGGCGATGTCCGGCAGCGTGCCGAAGGGACTTGACGGAAGTGCCTACCAGCGCCTCGTGAAGATTGTGAAAGACGCCGGAAAACCGGTGATCCTGGATACCAGCGGCAAGCTTCTGGAAGAGGGAATCAAGGCAGCACCGACACTGATCAAGCCTAACATTGATGAGATCCGTATGCTGACAGGCAAGCATTGTGACGATATCAACGATATCATTGAAGCAGCGAAAGCCATCCACGCCGGTGGTGTGGAGATCGTGGCGGTCTCGCTTGGAGCAGATGGTTCCCTGGCAGTCGGAAAGGAAGGGATTTTCCGTGCGGTGGTTCCGAAGATCGATGCGGTAAATACCGTAGGCTGCGGAGATTCCATGATCGCAGGCTTTGCCCTTGGATTAAGTGAGGGACTTTCTCTGGAAGAGACTCTGCGAAGAGCCAGTGCGATCTCAGCGGCGGCAGCCATGCGCGAGGAAACAGGCTTCTTTGTGATGGAGGATATGGAGGCTCTTCTTCCGAAAATCGAGATCAGGCGTTTATAAGATAAGCTTATAATAAGAAAATTTTTATAAAAAAGGAGATGTAAAGATGGCAGAAGTTATCAATCCGGCAATTGTACCGAAAGTGACACTTCCTTCCGGCGAGCAGGTTCCGTGTGTCGGAATGGGAACCTTCGGTTCCGACCGTGTATCCGCAGAGGATGTATCTGCAGCTGTTGCAGGCGCGATCCGCAGTGGCTACCGTATGTTTGACTGTGCCGCATGCTACGGAAACGAGCATGAGATCGGCCAGGTATTTAAGGACGCTTTTGACGAAGGTGTTGTAGAGCGTAAAGAACTATTTATCATGACAAAGGTATGGAACGACATGCACAGAAGAGTAGAGGAAGCCTGTGATAAGAGCATTCAGGATCTTCAGTGCGATTATGTGGATATGTATTTCATCCACTGGCCATTCCCGAACTATCATGCACCGGGATGTGATGTGGATTCCAGAAATCCGGATTCCAAACCCTTCAGTGTGGAGGAGTTTATGGATACATACCGCCAGTGTGAGGCGTTGGTAGAAAAAGGAAAGATCCGTTATATCGGTATTTCCAATATGACCATTCCGAAGCTTGAGGCAGTTCTTCCGCTCATGAAGATCAAACCTGCAACCTGTGAGCTTGAGCTTCATGTATGCTTCCAGCAGCAGGAACTTTATGATTATCTGGTAGAGCATAACATCCAGCCGGTAGGCTATATGCCGATCGGTTCTCCACGCAGACCGGAGAGAGATATCTGCCCGGAGGATGTTGCGGATCTGGAGGTTCCGGAGATGCAGGCAATCGCAAAGGCACATGGTGTTCATCCGGCTCTGATCGCTCTGAAGTGGGCACATCAGAGAGGAGAAATCTCCATTCCGTTCTCTGTGCACAACTATGCAAGCAACCTGAAATGTGTCACAGAGGATCCACTTACAGAGGAGGAAATGGCAACCATCGCAACTCTGGAAAAAGGCAACCGTCTTGTAAAAGGGCAGGTATTTCTGTGGCATGGTGCCAAGGACTGGCATGACCTCTGGGATGAGGATGGCGTTATCGTAAAATAATAAAAGTGCTGCAGTAAAATCCCGTGTCCTATATGGCGGACGCGGGATTTGTTTGTATCTACAGCAATCCTCTAAAATAATGCATTTAAGAGGATTGCTATAATTTATACTAAGAAACTCCGTTGTAAATTTTAACCAAACATGTTACCATATAGAAAGAATTAACAGTTATTGTTCACAGAAAGAACAGTAATATTTACCAATGAAAGTGACAGAGACCGGAGAAGAAATCTGTCAGGGGGATGTGCAATAAAAATAACAGAAACTGATCAGAGGGGGACAACAGAAATTATGTATCGTATTTTACTGGTAGATGATGAGATACTTGTTCGAGATGCGATCCGGGAGAATATTGACTGGAAAGCAATGGACTGTGAACTGGTAGGAGACTGTGATAACGGGAAAGCAGCAGCGGAATTTGTGCAGAACCATCCGGTGGATATCGTGCTTACAGATATCCTTATGCCATATATGGATGGTATGGAACTGAGCCGTTTTCTCCATGATAATTATCCGGACATCGTGATCGTGATCTTCAGCGGATTTGGAGAATTCGAGTATGCCAAGAAGGCAATCCAGTATGGTGTCAGTGAATATATGCTGAAGCCGGTGACAGCCATGGAGCTCAGAAATGTTATCGGAAAAATGAAAGAGAAGGTGGACCAGCAAAGAAAAGAAAAAGAGAAGCTGGAACGTCTGACACAGACTTCCGAGAATTATCAGAAAAACGCTATTGTGATCCGTTCCAGAGCGCTGCAGGGCTTTGTGGATAATATCAAGACACGGCAGGAAAGTCTGGAAGAGCTTGCAGCACTGGGAATCGATCTTGAGGCAGCCTGCTATCGTGTGGCTGTTTTTGAGCTGGATCTGTATTCGGACGGTAGTCAGCTTACTGCAGAGAAACGCCAGGAGAGTGCACTGATGTCTTTTGTTCTTTTTAATATCAGTGATGAGATCATCAGCAAGGAAAAAGCAGGAGTGGCATATCAGGACGGAGACAACAAGGTTGGTGCTCTTTTCATGGGAAACCGTACCAGAGAGTTTGAACAGAAGATCATGGAGATCTGCAGGACGATTCAGGATAAGCTGAAGGAACTGATGTCGCTGGATATTTCTATCGGTGTGGGAAGCTGGGCCAGAACTCAGCAGGAGCTTCGTGTATCCCATGAACTTGCTGAGAAAGCTATTGAATATCGTTATCTTCTTGGCGGAAGCCTTCTTATTGATATGGAAGAACAGCCGGCGGAAAAAAATCTTTCCATTAAAGATTATGTAGAGAAGCTGGTAGCTGCTCTGAAAGCGGGTAAAAAGGAAAACGCAGAGCATATTCTGAAACATATCTCTTCTGAGATCAAGGAAGCGCGGGTGGATAAGAGTCGTGCCTGCGTGTATCTTCAGCAGATCATCCGTGCAGCAGATGAGACCTGTGAGGATATGGTTCCGGACAACAGGCTTTTTTCCAAAAGAGAAGCACTTCTGCAGCAGGTTACGGAGCAGAATTCTTTTGACAGTGCTGTTGAACTGGTCAGGAATCATATCGGAGAAATTTTCCAGACACTTTCCGATGCAAACAGCTCCAGCGGACAGCGTCAGGCCAGACTTGCCCTGGATTATATCCAGAAGAATTATATGGATCCGGATTTAAGCCTGAACAGTATCTGTTCTTATCTGAATATCAGCACAAGCTATTTCAGTACGATCTTTAAGGAGCTTACGGGAGAGACTTTTACAGAGGTTCTGATCCGTACCCGTATGGAGAAGGCGAAGGAACTTCTGGAGAATACAACTATGAAGAATTATGAAATTGCCGAGAAAGTCGGATTTGCAGATCCCCATTATTTTGGGATCTCCTTCAAAAAAATGACCGGCTGCACACCGACAGAATATGCAAGGGAGAAACGTAAATGAGAGATATCCGGTTTGCGGCAAAGATCATAGGAAAATTTAAGAGTATCCAGAGTGCGATCTTTGCGGTGGTGACGGTGCTGCTTTTAAGCGCGGTGCTGGTCATAACAGGTGTTTCCATGAGATATACCCGCAATTCTATTTTTGAAAATTCTGCTGTCTACACCCAGAATATCGTGCAGCAGATGAATCAGAATATTGATTCCTATATTGATTACATGGAAAATATAGCTTATATGATCTCCAGTAACGAGGATGTACAGCAATATCTTTTTGGCGACAATGTGGACGATGGAACAAGAGAGCGCCTGCTCAATCAGTTCAAGACTATTCTGGACGGACGAAGTGATATCCGAAATCTTGGGATCATTGGAAGTAATGGACGGAAGCTGATCAACGACGGCAAGCAGTCTGTGAATCCGGATCTGAAGCTTTCCACCCAGGAGTGGTATCTGGAAGCTTTACAGAAGCCGGAAGGCCCGCTTCTTACATCTTCTCATGTACAGCACATCATCAGCGGAGAGCGTCCGTGGGTGATCACTTTAAGCAGGGGAATCCGTAATTTTTCCAACAGTGGTGAGAAAGAGGGAGTCTTTTTTATTGATCTGAATTATAGTGCCATCAGTGAACTTTGTGATCAGAATACGATCGGGAAAAAGGGATACGCATTCATTCTGGATGAAAGCGGAAATATAGTATACCATCCCCAACAGCAGCAGCTTTACAATGAATTGCAGACTGAGAATATCGACCTGATCGTGAAATCAAAAGAAGATACGGTGCGTACCGAAAGGGGAAACAGAGGAAAGCTGTATTCTATTTCCAGATCAAATAAAACCGGATGGACCGTTGTGGGCTGTATGAGCGTCAGCGAACTTCTGCGCAAGAGCAATCAGGCACAGAGTATTTATGTGCTTATTTCCGCACTTCTGATGATCGTGGCACTGCTTTTTTCCAGATTTCTGGCAAAGAGTCTTACATATCCTCTTCAGCGTCTCAGAGATTCCATGTCCAGAGTACAGGAAGGGCATTTTGACGGAGCAGATGTGGAAATCGATTCAGAGAATGAGATCGGAAGCCTGACGAAATCTTTCAATGTGATGACACATAGGATACAGGATCTTATGGAGCAGAACGTGAAGGAACAGGAAGCAAAGAGAAAAAGTGAGCTTAAGGCCCTTCAGTCCCAGATCAATCCTCATTTTCTCTACAATACCCTGGATTCGATCATCTGGATGGCAGAGGGCAGAAAGTACGAAGAGGTTGTTCTGATGACAGCATCCCTGGCACGTCTTCTTCGTCAGAGCATCAGTAATGAAGATGAAGTGGTTCCTCTCGCAAGGGAAGTGGAGTATGCCAAGGGTTATCTTACGATCCAGAAGATGCGTTACAAGGACAAGTTGGAATTCGAGATCGATGTAGAACCTTCTATACTAAATATCCCTCTGATCAAGCTGGTTCTCCAGCCGATCATTGAAAATGCCATCTATCATGGACTGAAATATAAAGAGAGTAAGGGACTTTTGCAGGTAAAAGGCTTTATGAAGGATGGAAATGCAGTTCTTCAGGTGATCGACAACGGTGTAGGTATGGATGAGGAAACATTGTCACATATTTATGATAAACATAAGGTGAATTATCATTCCAATGGTGTGGGTGTTTACAATGTACAGAAACGTCTGAAGCTTTATTATGGAGAAAATTACGGGATCACCTATGAAAGTGAAAAAGGTGTCGGAACCACTGCCACGATCACCATTCCGGGAATACAGGAGGAATCAATATGAAAAAACATAGAAAACTCCTGACTTTTGGAGTGGTCATCTGCCTTGTGGCGGGGCTTGTAGCCGGAATATTCTATTATAAACAGGTAGAAGAAGAGAGAAAACTATCGCTGATCTATATTCCGAAGGTTGTGGACGGTACCAACGATTTCTGGACGTCACTGATCCAGGGGGCGGAGATGGCTGCAAAGGAATATAATGCAGATATCCGCGTATGGGCACCTGAGGAAGAGAATGATGTGGATGGACAGAACAAGCTGATCGAAAGGGCAACAGAAGAAAAACCGGACGCGATCCTGATCTCGCCGTCCAGCTTCACTGAATCTGACCAGCTTTTGAAGAAGGCAAAGGAACAGGGAATACATATTGCATTTATTGATTCCTATACACAGGAAGCGGTCCAGGATCTTACCGTTGCGACCGATAATCTGGAAGCAGGGCAGATCCTTGGCAGGTTTGCGAAGGATCTTGTGGGAGCGGATGATCAGATCGCGATCGTTTCACATGTAAAGGGTGTATCTACGGCAGTTGAAAGAGAAAAAGGTTTCCGGACAGGACTTGGCAGTCTGAAGGATAATATCGTGGATGTGGTATACTGTGATTCTCAGTATGACAAGTCCTATGAGCTTACAAAAGAGCTGATGAAAAAATATCCGGATCTCAAGATGATCGCGGGGATGAATGAATATTCCTCTGTAGGTGCTGCAAGAGCAGTAAAGGCAGCAAAAGCAGAGAACCGGATTAGGGTGGTGGGAGTAGACAGCTCACAGGAGGCCGTTCAGCTGATGGAACACGGAATCTTCCAGGGAATCGTTGTACAGAAGGCATTTAAAATGGGGTATGTGGGTGTTCGGGAAACAGTTAAGATGCTGCGTGGAGAAAACTATAAAAAGAATATTAATTCCGGGTGCCAGCTGGTAACTCCTGACAATATGTATACCAGTGAGATCGAAAAACTGCTTTTCCCGTTTAATACGTTAAAAACATATGGTGATCTTACACCGTAAATAGTCATAAATGCACAAAGAAAAGGGTTAAATATTTACAGTACAGTAAATATTTAACCTTTTTTTGAAAGATATTCTATTACAATTATTGATTTTTGACGGTATTATAATAACCAAGAAAACACAAGATACGTGCAAAACGTGAGGAGGGTAAAAATTGGAAAAGTTAAAACAAAATCCAATCGTTAAGAAGCTCGGATTGAACAGAATACTTCTTGTCTGTGTTCTGATTCTTATGTTCCTGGTTTTTAAAGTAGTTCTTGGAAACAAGTTTCCGGCTGTTGACAGTATCAAGTCTACTTTGAACTATGTGTACTTCCTGGGCTTTTTGTCACTTGGCGTTACATTCGTAATCGCTACAGGAGGAATTGATTTCTCCATCGGACCTGTAATGTTCTGCTGTGCACTGGTATCCGGTTACTGCATGACATCCTACAAGGTTCCGTGTGCAGTTGCCATGATCCTTTGCATTCTGATCGGTCTCTGCTTTGGTATTTTCAATGGCTGGATGGTTTCTTACATGTCAGTGCCACCATTCATTATTTCCATGGCATCCATGAACATTGCAAAAGGTATTGCTTCTGTATTCACGAAAACACAGTCCGTAAGCTGGCCGGCAGCCAGTGAGGCAAACGGCTGGTTCCGTAATATCGTTTCCGTAAATGGCTTCCCTGTAGGAATTGTTATTTTCCTGGTAATGGCAGTTATCTGCGGTATCGTTCTTTACAACACAAAACCAGGACGTTACATCCTCTGCCTTGGATCTAACAAAGAGGCTGTCCGTCTTTCCGGTGTCAACACAAAGAAATGGGAAATGCTTGCTTATATGATCTGCGGATTCCTGGTAGGTATTGCAGCACTCTTCTTTGTAGCTACATACACAACTGTTCAGCCAGGTTATGGCGATCAGTACAACAATGAGGCTATTGCAGGCTGCGTTATGGGTGGTACATCCATGGTTGGTGGACTTGCTTCCATCGGCGGTACTGTAATCG
>OKSH01000205.1_pt1 | contig 62732 bp, 59 predicted proteins | sample 1601231 | NCBI WGS metagenome assembly OKSH01 (sample SAMEA3541596, study PRJEB24748) | human gut metagenome | biome: human gut; feature: human-associated habitat; material: faeces | place: China | collected 2012
GGTAATTCGGTCCGTTTTCGTGGTGTAAACCGTCATGAACACGATCCGTATACCCCCGCCTTCTGCACGAGCACCGTGTCACCGATGCGCAGGTCAAGATTGTCGATGAAATCCTGATTGTGCAGCGTGGCGTTTGTGACGGTCGTCCCTGCCAGGCGCACCGGATCGATGACTGCCTTCGGCGTGAGCACGCCCGTGCGCCCGACCTGCACGACGATGTCGCGCACGCGGCTCTCTTTTTTTTCCGGCGGGTACTTATACGCCACCGCCCAGCGCGGGAATTTCGCAGTGCTGCCGAGATACTGCCGCTGCGCAAGGTCGTTGATCTTGATGACCGCGCCGTCGATGTCAAACGGGAACGTCTCGCGGTTGTCACCGATCCACTCGATGCGCGCGCAGCAGGCATCGAGTGTCTCGCAGCGCCGGTACGGCACGACCGGAAAACCCAGCGACGCCAGATAGTCAAGCGTTTCCGTATGCGTAGCAAACGTGCGGTCGCTGTCATACTGGAGGTTGAAGATGATGATATCCAGCTTGCGCGCCGCCGCGACCTTCGGGTCCTGCTGGCGCACGGAGCCCGCCGCAGCGTTGCGCGGGTTTGCCAGCAGCGGCTGCTCAAGCAGCTCGCGCTCGGCGTTGAGCTGCGCAAACACGTCGTGCGACATATAGACCTCACCGCGCACGATGAGCCTTGCGGGCGCATTTTCAAGCGTCAGCGGCAGGTTTCGCAGCGCGCGCAGATTTTCCGTCACGTCCTCGCCGGTGACACCGTCGCCGCGCGTCGCACCGCGCACGAACACTCCGTTTTCATACTCGAGCGACATGGACAGACCGTCGATCTTCGGCTCGACAGAGTAATCATGCGCCTGCGTGAGCGCGGTGTCCATGCGCGCGCCGAACGCGCGCAGCTCGTCAAACGAGAACACATCCTGCAAGCTCTCGAGCGGCACCTGATGGTGCACCTGCGCGAAGGTGTTGAGCGCGTAGCCGCCGACGCGCTGCGTCGGCGAATCGGGCGAGGCATACTCCGGGTGCGCCGCCTCAAGCTCCTCCAGTCTGCGCAGGAGCGCGTCATACTCAAAGTCGCTGATCTCGGGCGCGTCCTTCACATAGTAGAGAAAGTTTGCGCGCTCCAGCCGGCGGCGCAGACGCTCCAGAGCGGGCTGATGGACGGTGGACCGCATCCCCGGGAAGGCCCGCAGCAGACGCCGCTGCCCGAAGATGCGGCTCTGTCTGGCCTCATCCAGCCGTGCCCACAGCTCCCGCAGGTCCTCTTCCCGCTTCTCCAGCCACTCCGCCTGGTCCATCTGAAGCTGGAATCTGTGCTGGGCCAGGGAGTCCTTGGCCTCGTCCAGGGCGTCCCGCACCCCTTCCAGACCATTCTGAAGCTCCGATCTGCGGGCAGCCAGAACCTCCCGCAGGTCATCCAACTCCTCCTGGAGGTCCGTCCGCAGGCCGTCTCCGATCTCCGCGGCGTCCAGCACCCGGTCGGCAAGGTTCGCCCCCAGCTCGTTGGACATCTCCTTGATGCCGGCGGCCAGCTCATCCAGCTGGCTCAGCTGCCGGTTCATACGGGCAATGGTGCACACCGTGGCGGCCAGATCCACCGCCATGACCGCGGAAAAGAGAGCCAGCAGCCCCACTCCCATGGGATAAGGGACCGTTCGGATGCACCACAAGACAGAGGGATGCAGCAGCTTGACCACAAACAGGCAGGCCAGCCCCCAGGCAATGGAGAAGCGCAGGCAGATATAGCCACCCAGGTTAAAGGGCTCCTGGGAGTAGTCCCACCAGCGCTGGTGAAACAGCCGCTCCAGCACAAAGCCGGTCAGCCACTCCAGCAGGGAGGTCAGGGCCACCGACCCAAGGAAGAGCAGCAGCAGGTTCCCCCGCAGAGGTTCCAGCACCCACAGTACAATGACCACACCGAAGCCGTAGACCGGACAGACCGGCCCGTTGAGAAAGCCCCGGTTGACGAACCGCCCGGTCTTGAGGGCGGCATAACTCACTTCCGTACACCACCCCAGAAAGGCGTAGATAAAAAAGATCCAAAGCAGATGATACATGGGGCCTCCCCGCCGCGCCGGACACATCCGGAGCCATTCAATTCGTCATAGTATAACGCCAACTGGGAGAAAAGTCCAGCATTTTGTGATGAATGCGCCGGAACGGGCATGAAAAAAGACCGCTGTACAACACAGCAGTCTTTCTTCCCGCAAATCACTGGGCCTCAACCTGGCCGAAGGAACGGCCGTTGTAGGTCAGGCAATTTTTGCACATCCGGTGAGGCAGCCGATAGGCACCGCACTTGGGGCAGGTCACGATACCGGGAGTCTCCAGCTTCCAGTGGGAGCTGCGCCGCTTATCGCGCCGGGCCTTGGACACTTTTCTCTTAGGAACCGCCATTGGTGACACCTCCTTCGGTTAATGTGCTGTCATCAGCACGTTTGGACTACTCAGTTTCATCATCCAACAGCTGCGCAAGCGCCGCCAATCGTGGATCCACTTCAGGTCTGCACCCGCAGGGGCCGAGGTTCAGATCGGCACCGCACTTGGCACACAGCCCTTTGCAGTCTTCTGAGCAAAGGTTTGTTGTATCCATCGCGAGGACGAAGGCCGTGGTGACCACCTCGTCCAGATCCAGCTCGTTCCCGTCCAGCAGAAAAATCTCGTCCTCACTGTCCTCGTTCTCCAGCTCCTCAGCCAGCAGACTATCCAGCGGGACGACCTTCTCCCGGGAAAATTCCTTCCCACAGCGGTCACAGACCAGATCCAACTCCGAGCGGGCCGTTCCGTTCAGCACCAAGGCGCCCGCGTGGTTGATCACGCTGCCCTCTGCCACAACAGGCCGGGTAATCGGCTTTCTCCCATAAAAGTCCAGCTGGGACAGGTCCAGCTGATACTGGAAGGACTTCTCCGCGTCCGGCCTATGGATGACGTCTCGCAGATCCAGCCGCATCGGTTACCCTCCTCTGGGGATACAGACCCCTTACTCGCATAATGGTACGGAAGATATTATACTGATTCTCCACAGAAATGTCAAATCTTTTTTTGTGGTTGACAAATATATTTTTTTATGCTGGAATTGCAGTAGAATGCTCAAATCAGACAAAAGGATCGGTGCGCCATGAAAGAATTCACCATTGGAAAGAACGACGCCGGTCAGCGGCTGGACCGCTGGCTGGCCAAGACCCTCCCCCTGCTCCCCGCCCCTCTGGCCCAGAAGTACATCCGGCTCAAGCGGGTCAAGGTCAACGGGAAGGGTTCCAAGCGGGATGTGCGCCTGGCCGTAGGCGACCTCCTTCAATTATATATCAACGACGAGTTTTTCGACCGCCCCACACCGGAGAACGCCTTTCTCTCCCTCTATCAGCCCAAGCTGAATATTTTATATGAGGATGAGCACATCCTTCTGGTGGACAAGCGCCCCGGTCTGGTGGTCCACCCCGACGAGAGCGAACGGGTCAACACCCTGCTCACCCACATCCAGGCCTACCTCTACCAGAAAAAGGAATGGTCCCCCTATTGGGAGAACTCCTTTGCCCCCGCCCTATGCAACCGCATCGACCGGAACACCGGCGGCATCGTCATCGCCGCCAAGACCGCCGAGGGCCTGCGGGTAATGAACCAGAAGATCAAGGACCGTGAACTGGAAAAGCGCTACCTCTGTGTGATCCACGGGACGATGCCCCAGCGGGAGGGAAAGCTGGAGGGCTATCTCTGGAAGGATGAGGTGAAAAAGCAGGTCTATGTCCGCTCCAAGCCTGTTCCTGGGGCCAAGACCGCCGTCACCCTCTACCGCACCCTGGCCGTCCGGAACGGTCTCTCTCTGGTGGAGTGCGAGCTGGTCACCGGCCGCACCCATCAGATCCGCGCCCAGTTCTCCGCCGCCGGCCATCCCCTGCTTGGGGACGGGAAGTATGGCAGCGAGCGGGACAACCGGAGGTATGGCCGCCACGGACAGGCCCTGTACTCCTACCGTCTCTCCTTCCGCTTCACCACCGACGCCGGCCCCCTGGAGCCCCTCAACGGCCGCAGCTGGCAGGTGGAGGAGGTGGACTTTGTACAGGAGTATTTTCCCGGTTTCTCCCTGCCACGGACAGAGGGATGACTCTTTGACGTTTTGCCCTGTCTCTCCATAAATTTTCTCCCGATTTTCCCCGTAAAATTTCCCCTATATTTTCGACAAAATCCATTGACATTTCTAAGGTAAACAGATATAGTTGATTGCGCTATCCGTGAATCCCCGCACAGGCAGTCCTCTGTCCCTCCAGGGCGGACTCCAGCGGGAACTAAACCGAGGGAGCTGACATTTTTTATTGAATAGAAATGGGGGAGGATCTATGCCGAAAGAGCTGATCCGTCTGGCCAACTGTACTATGGCGTTTGACGGCGAGGTCGTGCTGGACAACATCAATCTATACATCAACGATCAGGAATTCCTCACGCTGCTGGGTCCCAGTGGGTGCGGCAAAACCACCACACTTCGTATCATTGGCGGTTTTCAGACGCCCACACAGGGGGACGTTTTTTTTGACGGCGTGAGGATCAATGATGTTCCGCCCCATAAGCGGACCATCAACACCGTGTTCCAGCGGTACGCCCTTTTCCCCCACCTGAATGTATTTGAAAACATCGCCTTTGGCCTTCGGATCCCAAAGACCGACCCAGAGAGCCGCCGGAAGGTCAAGCTTCCGGAGTCTGAGATCCAGGAGCGGGTGCTGGAGATGCTGAAGGTGGTCAACCTGAAGGGCTTTGAGAAGCGGGCGGTCTCCTCTCTGTCCGGCGGCCAGCAGCAGCGGGTCGCCATCGCCCGTGCTCTGGTGAACCGGCCCAAGGTCCTTCTGCTGGACGAGCCTCTGGGCGCGCTGGATCTGCGTCTGCGCAAGGATATGCAGATCGAACTCAAGCGCATCCAGCAGGCCATGGGCATCACCTTCATCTACGTCACCCACGACCAGGAGGAGGCCCTGGCCATGTCCGACACTGTGGTGGTCATGGACGAGGGAAAGATCCAGCAGATCGGCACCCCGGAGGACATTTATAACGAGCCTAAGAACGCCTTTGTGGCCGACTTCATCGGCGAGTCCAACATCATCGACGGCATCATGCGGGCCGACGGCGTGGTGGAGATCTTCAACCGCCGTTTCCAGTGCCTGGACAAGGCCTGGCCATCGTCTCTGCTTTCATCAAACGGTACGGAGTGTTGGCATCTGTCAGATTTACCCCAAAACAGATACGGATAACCAGTTTCAGAGTTTTTGTTACAAAAACACGTGACATTCCATCCTGTCTGTCTTTTCTCCAGCCAATGACCATATCATATTTCTGTCTTCGTTTCCAGAACGGTTCAAATTCTTCCGGCAGTGTCTGGCCGTCCGAGTCTGTCTGGAAAATGTAATCTGCCCCATTTTTGAGTGCATATTTATAGCCATAAAGCACAGTTGCACCATGACCGCCGTTTGGTTTTGTTATCGGAATCAGCAGAGGACGTGTCTTTGTGCACTGTTTCAGTTTTTCATATGTAGAATCTTTGCTCCCATCATCAATGACAATCAGACGTGACTGACCGTTTCCGTTATGCTTTTCTATAACAGGATACCAGTCATTAATGACCTGTTCAATGTTATCCTGCTCATTGTACGCCGGGATAACAATGTATAACTTATCCATATTTCTCTCCTTTGGATGATTGATGGTATCCATTATAGCATACATATACATGAAATAATAATATTATTTCGAAAACGATGTACTATAGCTCTGCCAGTATTCCCAGCTCCCGCGCAAGGCGAAGCAGTTCCCTGTTTGCGGCATTCATTGTTCCGAAGTCTTTCAGAGGACAGATAACTTTCTGACATTTTTTCATCAATTCCACAGCCTTATCATAAGATTCCTGTGAAATACTTTCGAAAGGTTTCTCTGTAATCACCTGGTCTGCAAGTGCACCGGCTACCTGACAGTCTACATCATTCGTGTGAAGCACTCCTGCCGCAAACGGAATTCCCTGTCTCTGCAGTTTTCGATAATACGGAATTCCGCTTCCATTACCGCCAATTACAAACACCTGAGGTTCACCTCTGGGCGGATCCATCTCCACACATCCAAAAGCAGCATTATAGCTTCCTCTGGTAATTCCATACAACTTCCGAATATACTCAGAAGTAAAGATTTCTTCCGGAGCACCGTATTTCTCTATATATTCTCCATGTACACAGATAACTTTATCAGATATTTTCTGTGCAAGATCCAACTCATGCAGCGACATGATCACTGTAAGCTGATGATCCAGCACCATCTGTTTCAAAATAGTAAGAAGTTCCAGCTTATGACGGATATCCAGAAAAGAAGTCGGCTCATCCAGTACAATGATCTCCGGCTCCTGACAGATAGCCCGGGCAAGAAGGATTCGTTGTCTCTGACCATCACTGATGGCTGTAAAATCCCTGTCTTTTAAATCCCATGCATGGACGGTTTCCATTGATTTCTTTACCTTTGTCTTATCCTCTGCGGAGAGTATTCCCAAAGTTCCTGTATAAGGATAACGCCCTGTGGCTACAATGTCTTCGCAGGTCATCAGTTCCGGACGCATACGCTCTGTGAGCACGACTGCCAGTTTCTGAGAGACCTCTTTATTGGTCATCTTTGCCATTTTCTCTTTATCCAGATAAACAGTACCGCTGATCGTGGCAAGCTGTCTGGTGATGCTTTTAAGAATAGTGGATTTTCCGGCACCGTTAGGACCGATGAGAGTGAGGATTTCTCCCTTTTTCAGCTGAATATTAATTTCTCTGATAAGAGGTTTTCCGTCATATCCCACAGTCAGCTGATCCGTACGGAAAAAATACTGTTCCTGCCGGTCTGCTTTGTTATTTTCTGTTTCCTTTATTACATCTGCTATTTTCTCTGACATATTTTTTCCTGTTTTCCTTTTTATGCTGCATCTTATAGTAATCTGCCCGAATAGCGTATTCTGCTCCTGCTTTTTATATCAATTTCTCTTCTGTCTGCGGATCATGATATAGATTACAACCGGTGCGCCAAACACTGCTGTTACGGAACTGATACTGAGTTCTGTAGGTGCAAATACGGTTCTGGCAATCAGATCACAGAAAAGACAGAATACTGCCCCTCCCAGAAAACAGGCCGGGATCACAAGGAGCGGTCTGGCTGTTTTCAGCAGGCTTTTTACAATGTGAGGCACTGCAATGCCAACAAAAGAAATTGGTCCTGCAAAAGCTGTCACACAGGCAGACAGAATACTGGATAAGAGAATCAGTCCTATGCGGAACAGCTTGATATTCACTCCCATATTCTGGGCATAAACTTCACCCAGCTGATAGGCACCGATAGGCTTAGACATAAAGAACACGATCACCATTGTGAGCAGAACTACTATTGCCATTACTTTCACATTACCCCAGGACATTCCTGAAAAACTTCCCAGTGACCAGTTGTGAAGATTGACGATATTGGAGTCGTCCGCAAATGTAACTACGAAATCTGTAACTGCAGAACAGATGTAACCGATCATGACACCGCTGATAACCAGCATGGACATGTTGTGGACTTTTTTTGCAACCAGCAGGACGAATCCCATGGAAATCATAGAACCGATAAATGCTGCAATGATCATGGCTGCAGAACCCATGGAAATAGATCTGCTCAGAAAATAAATCATCAGAAGTGCAACTACCAGCTTGGCTCCTGAAGAAATTCCAAGTACAAAGGGACCTGCAATAGGGTTATTAAAAAATGTCTGAAGAAGAAATCCGGATACAGAAAGTGCTCCTCCAAGAATGATCACTGACAGAATCCTGGGAAGACGGATTTCCCATATTATATTGTAAGCAGTCGCATCTCCCTGATGTCTGAAAATAATATTCAGAATCTCACCCACTGAAAGATGAATGCTTCCGGCATTTATATTCCAGACAAATAAAATCACCAGAAACACCGCCAGTATAAGAAATGCCATCCAGTATCTGGCTGTACGTTTTTTGTCATCCATATTTTTTGTTCCTTTTGTTTTTATATTTCCTGCTTTTGGCAGTTCTGCAGAATCCCGCAAACATATTTCAGTGCCATTCGTAAATAACTATACCAATCGCATAGGATGCGGATTCGAGTGTGCCGAAAAGTTACAAATATCATTTTAACTTATGCATATATGCAAGTTCATCCAGCGAATCATCATCTGTAGTAAGAATTGTATGAATATCTTCAATCATAGTTCCAAGCTCAGTGGTTTCCTGGAAAAGATTTTTACCCGTACACCACACATTTCCATCCTTCACTGCCTTAAAATCTGCCAGAAGATTACTTTTTGCCAGAAGTTCATCAATAGTAGAAAGTTCACCGTCGATAGTACTGTTATAGATGATATAGTCCGCATCTTTTGCTTTGGCATAAAATTCTTCCATCTGCATATTCATGGTAGACAAAGCGTTATCACTTTCTCCTGTATCTTCGGGAACATATTTGCCGCCTGCAAGCTCGATCATGTTTGAAACATAATCACCATTCTTTCGCACATTGGCAGCACCTGTGGAATTAATGTAAAAGAATGCTACTGTTTTACCTGTATCTTTATCATCAGAGGTCAGAACTTTGTCAAGCTTGTCTGTCTGCTCCTTAAATGCCTTCTCAGCTACATCTTCCTTTCCGAGAAGCACAGCATAGAGTTTCATCCATTCAGTTCTTCCCAGAGGATGGCTCTCATAACTGGAACGTTCTACCATTACCGGGATACCAAACTGTTCCAGTTTCTCTTCCACCTCCGGATTATGGTGGATCATAGTTGATTCAATGGCAAGACCACAGCCTTCATTCAGGATCAGTTCATAATCCGGTGCATTGTACTTGCCTGCATAAATCATTTTTCCGGATTCCATGGCATCTTTTGCTTCCTGGATATACCATCCATTCTCCTGAGTTCCTGAAAGACGAATGCTGTCAATACCGTCAATTGCGCGGAAAAGATCCATGGCAGAGGTTGCTACCAGATAGATGTTGTTCAGCGGTTGTTGTATAACTGTGATATCTTTTTCAAGTCCCTTTGGAGCCTTTTTTCCCTCTGGAACTACAAGAAACTGTCCTTCCTGATCGATAGTGATCAGGGCATAGCCATCATTGTAATAGTCTACGCTGAATTCTTCTGCGTAGGAAAGTTCCATACTGTGATCATAGGTAAGTCCCGGAATATCCACAGGAGTTTTTGCATTGTCTTTATCTGCTGCGTATGCTGTACAGACAGTGCATATACAGATAATAAATAATGCAACTGACATAAAACCGATAAATATTGTTTTTTGCTGTTTCTTTATTATGTTTTTCATCTTCATAATTGTTTCTTTGTTTGTATATGATTATTTTGCTGTTTTTTCTGCTTCTTTGGCAGTTGTGGAATCAAAATTTAAGGTGTAGTCAATCTCGTGAGGCTCACTCATTGCTACTGTATCTGCTGTTACCTCCATCTCTGCATCAAATACGCTGACAGGGATTTCAAAAGTGGAGTTTCCATCTTTATTAACCGGCTCATATTTCTCACCATCCACAAGCATATAATCATAGTTCGGACTGCTCCATACGATAGTTGCTGTAGCTTTATCGCCTTCTACCTTAATGGCAGCAGGAGAATCAATGGTTGCTCTTCCTGAACCGCCTGTAAGAGTTACATCCATGGTATAGTCGCCATCTTCAAGATTCAGATCTGCCAGAGTCTTACCTTCACTTGTCTTGCTGTCTTTCGCATCTTTGTCTGTGTCATCTGCTTTGGAATCTGCATCTTTATTTTCTTTATCATCTTTTTTTGCATCTGTATCATCGGATTTTACAGGATTTTTGACACTTACCTTATGGTCATACCATTTTCCTTTTGTTCCGATCAAAGCTACATCGAATTCTTCATCAATTGCGGGTACCGGGATATCAAATCCATATACTTCCTCACTCATTCCATCGCTGTATGTAACAGTATCTGTGGTTGGTTCAAGAATCTCTGCCCCGTCTTTCTGTGCATCTTCTGCTTTTCCCACAAAAAGGTTTACAATTTTCTTAGAAGCAAGGCTTACATGGATAGTCATCTTGCCATCCTTTACTGTAAGGGTTCCTTTTCCGTCGTTTGCTTCATTTACATGGAACATTCCGCTGTCTGTATCAAATTCTGCTGTGTAGGTGCCATCCTCTAATGTATCACCCTTGGATGCATCTGTTTCTTTATTATCTGTGTTTTCTGAATCAGCATCTTTTGCAGTGGTTTCTTCTTTATCAGTGGTTTCTTCTGTTGCCGTATCAGTATCTGTCTTTGCATCAACCGGGCTTGTACCGATCAGAGTGGCTGAAATAGTAAGTGCTGACATTAATAATGTAAATGAACGTTTCTTCATGATTATTTCTTCTCCCTTATCTTCATATTTTTTATAGTTTTTTCTATCGTGCTGTTCAACCCATCTGCTGCAGAGCAACAGGTTTTTGAACAGGTGATGGCAAATATATTATAGTAATTCCAGAAAATAATGCAATTAAGACAGTTCCTCTGGATCTTTCTCAGATGTGCGCACATTACTGTGAACGGAATGAACAGAAACGTGCGAACTGTTTGCAGTATTTTATGGAATTGCTATGACTTCTTTTTTTCTTATCATATAATATATCTGCCCGGAAACTTTTGCAAGTCCTCCGGGCAGTTTATCTTGTTTCAACAATATTTTTTATTCAGCGTCAGCCTCTGCAGTATCAGCTGTTGTCTCAGCTGCGTCATCTGCCTGTGCATCGTCTGCACTGTCATCTGTTGCTTTGGCATCAGTATCTTCTGCTGCTGCATCGTCAGATGCTCCAAGAGAATCAATTGCTGCTTTTGTATGAGCCACATACAGATCTTCTACTGCTGCGATTCTTCCAAGACCTGCGATCTGACAGTCAACACTGTCGAAATCACCGGATGCCTCAAACTGAGATTTCCAGGAATCTGCATCATCACCGGCCATATCATTGTTAGCGTGGTCTCCGGCAACAACCATCAGAGGACGAAGGATTACATTCTTGAATCCTGCTTCTTTTACTTTCTCGATAACCTTGTCACATGCTGTGTCTTCCGGTTCTCCCTCTACAGTTCCGATGAAAGCGTTTGTGAATCCAAGATCATCCATCTGTGTCTGCATCTGGTCATAGGTTACGTTAGCTGTATGGGATGTACCATGTCCCATGAATACAAATGCTGTGCCTGCATCTGCTGCTGCTTTCATATCATCAAATCCAGCTTCCTTGCAAGCTTCATCTGTGATTGCCTGAGCAACTGCTTTCTTGTCATCATTGATCACTGTAGCGTCATCACCAACTTCACCGAGCATTGGCTCTGCAATTGCAACAGATTCAAATTTGTCTTTGTATTCATCAATTGCCTCTGTCATTTCATCATATTCTGCACCATGCATCAGATGTGTCGGCTGTACAACAAGATTCTTAACACCGTTAGCTACTGCACGGTCAAGAGCCTGCTGCATATTATCGATTACTTCATCATCTCTTGCCTGTACATGGTTGATGATAATCTGTGCTGTAAATGCACGTCTTACTGACCAGTCCGGATATGCTTCTGCAAGGGCATCCTCGATTCCTTTGATATCCTCTGCACGACTGTCGTTGAAGGATGTACCAAAGCTTACTACAAGAAGTTCGTTCTCACCGATCTCATCCTGGTTACGAGGATCATCCTTGGAAGCATCACCTGTGTCACGTCCAAAGTATTCAGGACTTGCTTCTTCACCTGTTACCAGCTCTTTCTGAGCATCTGTAAGTTTGTCCCATGCTTCTTTTGCTGCTTTACAGTCTTCGTCAGTTGTGTCTGTTCTTTCCTGAACATAAATCTTATCGATCAGGGCACCAACTTCGTCTGCTGCTTTCTGATCATCATCAGAAGCTTCTGTTGTATCATCAGATGCTTCCTCTGTATCTGCTGCATCTGCATCGTCTGCAGCTGCTTCTGTGTCATCTGCTGACTCTTCTGTTGATGTATCATCAGATGCAAAAGCTACTGCACCTGTTGCTGCAGTCATGGAACAAGTCATAGATACTGCCAGTAATAAAGCTAACATGGATTTTCTTTTCATTTCGTTTTTCCTCTTTTATTTTTCGTATTTCCGGACAATTGTATGTACAAAAAAGGCAGCTACATATTCTGCAGCTACCGCTTTCCCATAAATACATGGTTTATATGTACCAGATATATCTGTAATTTCCGATTCTGTCTGATTCATTTAATAAAAGAGCTATGTATCGTTATGAGAATACAGGTTCTGTATACCGCAGACCTTAAATTCTACGCCAAGGCAGTTCTCCTGACTTCGATCATCGCTGTTTCTCCCTTCCCGGTTTCCCAGTGGTCTCTGAAAAACAGCTCCCATACACAGTGACGGTATCGCTCCGGATTCTCACCGGATTCTCTTTTGCGCATCAAGTACGATGCAACCTTTGCGTTATAACATTGCACATATTCAATTCGGATATTCTTTTTTTATCACATTTTAACAAAAATGTCAATACAATTCGTGTATATTTTCCTTTAATGTTTGGCATTAGTGTTACTGTTCACTCCGTTCACAGTAACGTAGCCAAAATTCCAGATTGCCTGCGGCAATGGAATTTTGGCTTGTATGTCTCGGGATTTTGGCATATTCATGCCAAAACACCTCGCGGGACAGTGGCGTGTGAACAGTAACGCATTAGTTACTGTTCACACACCACTATCCCGTTATATTATCGCGTTATTCATTACACTTCTGTCAGGGTTTTGAAAAAACAGGTTCTGTTTCCGGTATGGCAGGCTGCACCGATCTGCTCTACTTTAGCAAGGATCGTATCATTGTCACAATCCAGTGTAAGAGATTTTACAAACTGAAGATGTCCGGATGTGAGTCCCTTCGTCCAGAGTTCATTGCGGCTTCTGCTCCAGTAAGTCATTTTACCTGTTTCAAGAGTGGTATTAAATGCTTTTTCATTCATATACGCCAGCATCAGCACTTCGTTTGTCTGATAATCCTGGGCTATAACAGGTACCATTCCATCACTGTTTAATTTAAAATCAGACCATGCGATGCTGCTTTTTAAATTCACTGTATTTTCCATTTTCTGTCTCCATCTAATTTATTGATTGCCATAAATCATTTCGTAAATTTTCAAATTTTACAAACTGCCCTTGGTAGACAGAACATCTGTGATCCTTGGATCATAGGATGTGGCTGCGTCCAGTGCTTTGGCAAAACTTTTGAACATTGCTTCTGCTACATGGTGATTATTCCCACCTGCCAGAACCTTAATATGAAGATTCATGCCACAGGCATAGGAAATGGCATAGAAAAATTCTTTCACCATTTCTGTGGACATGTCACCAATCCTGTCTGTGGTAAACTCTGCATCCCATACAAAGTAAGGTCTTCCGGACAGATCGATCGCACAGAGCACCAGGGATTCATCCATAGGAAGGATGCAGCTTCCATAGCGCTTAATCCCCTTTTTTTCACCAATTGCTTCTTTTAATGCAGTTCCCAGAACAATTCCTGTATCCTCGATGGTGTGATGGTCATCCACCTGAAGATCACCATGGACTCTGACACTGAGATCAAAGAGCCCATGACGGGTAAATCCATCCAGCATATGGTTAAAAAATCCCACACCTGTCTCAATATCAGAATATCCGGTTCCATCCAGATTTATTTTTAATTTGATTTCTGTTTCTTTTGTATTTCTTTCTACTGAGGCTTCTCTTGCCATAGTTAAGTCCTCTCTGTCTTACTTATTTTCAAACACTCTGAATCCATTGTTTTAATGCGCAAACTACAGTTTACATTATAGCAGATTTCAGATTCAAAGCCTTACCATTATTCTTTATCTTCATCCTCAAAACGAACTGCAATAGAATTTGCATGTGCAGTAAGCTGCTCAGAAGTTGCAAACTGAATGATATCTTTGTGTATATTATGCAGTGCGGATTTTGAGTAATATACAATACTTGATTTCTTGATGAAATCATCTACGGAAAGGGCTGAGAAAAATTTGGCTGTTCCGTTTGTAGGAAGTACATGGTTCGGACCTGCAAAGTAATCTCCAAGTGGCTCGGAACTGTACTCTCCGATAAAGATCGCACCTGCATTCTTCACTTTCATCATATCTTCAAAAGGATTGGCTGTCACGATTTCCATATGTTCCGGAGCGATTTCATTGGCCGCCTCAATCGCTTCGTCCATATCCTCTGCAATCAGAATGTAGCCAAAGTTATCAAGAGATTTCTGAATGATTTCTTTTCTGGAAAGAACCTCCACGAAACCTTTTACTTCTTCATCTACTTTCTTCGCAAATTCCTCACTTGTAGTGATCAGGATAGCACATGCCAGTTCATCATGCTCTGCCTGGGAAAGAAGGTCTGCTGCCACAAAATGCGGATTAGCTGTCTCATCTGCAAGAACAAGGATCTCACTCGGTCCTGCAATGGAGTCAATGCTTACATAGCCATATACTGCTTTCTTTGCAAGAGCTACGAAAATGTTTCCGGGACCTACGATCTTGTCTACCTTCGGAATACTCTCTGTTCCGAAAGCAAGGGCACCGATCGCCTGTGCACCACCCACCTTATAAATCTCATCTGCTCCTGCTTCTTTGGCTGCTACCAGTGTGGAAGCGCATACTTTGCCATCCTTTCCGGGCGGTGTTGTCATAACAATATGCGGGACTCCTGCCACTTTCGCAGGTACAATATTCATCAGTACAGAAGACGGATAAACTGCTTTTCCACCGGGTACATAGACACCCACACGATTTAACGGTGTCACTTTCTGGCCAAGCATGGTTCCATCTGTTGTGCTTGTAAACCAGCTGTTCTGAATCTGCTTTTCATGATACTGACGGATATTGACCAGAGCTTTGCGGATCACTCCAAGAAGTGCAGGATCAATCTGCGCATAAGCCTCTTCAATTTCTGCATCTGTGACACGGATAGTCTCTTTTGTCACATCAGCTTTGTCAAATTCTTTTGTATAGGCAAAAAGGGCTGCGTCCCCTTCATTTTTTACTTTATCAAGGATCTGAGCTACTGTGGATTCAAATTTCCCATAGTTATTCGGGCTTCTTTTCAGCAGATTCTCAAGAATATCCTTTGTTGATTCTTTTGTTAATTTTACTGTACGCATTTTTACATCTCCTCCTGAAGAACTCTTCTTAAGTCTTCAATAAGTTTACGGATTCTCTCATTCTCCATCTTCATGCTTACCTGATTGACTACCATTCTGGCAGACAGCGGGCAGACCTCTTCCAGCACCTTCAGTCCGTTTTCCTTCAGTGTACTTCCGGTCTCCACAATATCTACGATCACTTCAGACAGACCAACGATGGGTGCCAGTTCAATGGAACCGTTTAATTTGATCAAATCTACTGTCTGGTGTTTTCTGTTAAAGAAGTAATCCTTGGCAATATTTGGATATTTAGTCGCCACACGGATCAGCTGGTTGTTCTCCAGAACTTCTCTGGCACTCTCCGGTCCACAGACACACATCTTACATTTTCCAAATCCAAGATCCATCACTTCATAAAGCTTACGGCCTTCCTCCAGGATCGTATCCTTTCCCACAATTCCGATATCTGCCGCACCATACTCTACATAGGTAGGAACATCCGGCCCTTTTGCAAGGAAGAATTTCATCTTCAGTTCTTCATTGGTAAAGATCAGTTTACGGGAATCTTTATCTTTCATCTCTTCGCAGGTGATTCCTGCTTTCTCAAACATTTCCATTGTTTTGTTGGCAAGTCTGCCTTTTGTCAGGGCAACTGTCAGGTATCTCATGGCTTATCTGGCCTCCTTTTTCAAACGTAATGCCACACATCTGCCCTCTGCACGAAGTTTCTGTGCCTCTTTAATGGCTTCTGTACGGTTCTGTGGCTCGTATTCGATTACTTCCGGCTTCTCCTCTTTCTCAGAGATCAGTTTCTGGCTGGAAAGTGCAAGAAGAAGGTTATCTACTTCAAGGGCAAATCCGATAGATGCCGCAGGTTTGCCAAAGTGTTTCATCAGTCCGTTGTAACGGCCTCCCTTGATCATAGGTTCACCGGTTCCGTAAGTATATGCCTGGAAAATGATACCTGTATAGTACTGATATTTACTGAGCATTCCAAAATCAAACGAGATATACTTTTCATATCCGTAATTTTTCATAATCTCATAGATTTCTTCCAGTCTGGAAACCGCCTCCAGTGCGCAGGCGTTATTTGTCAGACTTCTGGCTTTCTTTAAGACTTCTTCCGAACCGAACATCTGTGGGATTTCAATAAATGCTTTCTGCATACTGTCTTTGAGTTTCTGTTCCTCTACAAACTCTTCTACTCCGAAAGAATTTTTCTGTGAGATCAAAACACGAAGGCGTTCCTCTGCTTCCGGACCGAGTTCGGCTTCTTTTAACAGAGATTTGAAGTAATCTACCTGTCCGACACTGACCTGAAATTCAGTAAGACCTGCTGCCAGAAGGCATTCCACCGTCATGGCAAGAAGTTCTGCATCTGCATCTGCGGATTCATCACCGATCCGTTCTACTCCCATCTGTGTGGTTTCTTTGAGATGTCCTCTGTAGCTGGTGTTGTTGATAAAGGTGTTTCCTGTGTAGCAGAGGCTTACAGGTTCTTTGTCCGGGGAAAAGTAGGTTGCACAGGCTCTGGATACAGACGGGGTGAAGTCAGGTCTGAGTACCAGGGTATTGCCTTCTCTGTCAAAGAATTTATAAAGTTCTTTGGATGGGATGGTTCCTACTTCGCGGCTGAATACTTCAAAGTATTCGAATGTCGGGGTTTCTATGTCTTCATAGCCATACTGGTGGAAGACGCGATGGATTTTCTCCTGTACCTTTCTTTTCTGGCTGCATTCGCCGTTGTAGATGTCTCTTACACCTTCAGGGGTGTGGAAAATACGCTGCATGGGTGGTCCTCCTCTTGGTTATGTATTGTGTTGATTTATTACTTCGTTGGTTTTACTTTAGTACGGTAACGTGCTACTAAAGTAATGTGAGACTAGATAGAATTATAATGGTTTTTCAGAAAAATGTCAAGTACAGTTAATGTTATTATATTGTTGTTTTTGTCTATTCGTTATGTGTATTCAAAGGGACGCTCAGAAACATATTGTATTTGAGCTGGTTTTCGCAATACGGAAGATTATGATGGCTATAGCAAGTCTATTAACTAATACAGCGAATATTAAGTAACTGCTATATTGACTTGTCTGATTTAGCAGAAACTTAATTTTCGCTGTACTAATGCATTTGAGGCAATTCAGCAGAGTGCGAAAAACAAGAAAGATACCTACAGGCGTGCTGACGCAGGATTTTACGCTCTGATGAACTGAATCAATAACATTATAAGAGGCTTGCTATAGTATGCCAGCAAGTTGATTTCTTCATGGTTACTGCCAATACACAGCGCAGAAATTTATTTTATTTCCGGTGCATTTGCAGGTATCTTAGAGCGTGTCTGAAAAAGGCTTTCTGCAAGATGTGCGTCACAATTTGTGGGATATTTTGCCCGGATGAGGGCGCCGTAGCGGGCTACGGCAACTGAATTCGGGTGAAATATCCCGCAAAGTGGGGCGTGCAGATTGCGGGAATGATTTTTCAGACACACTCTAGAGTTTCTTAGGCAAAAAAAATCTGCGTTATGAGCCGGCTGTTTCACTGTCTGAGCGAAATCTGCGACGGAGCGAGTTTGAGAAGACGGCTCATGCTTTTAGCAGATTTTTTTTGCCTTAGAAACTCTTAGATGCCGAAACCGCACCGGAAATAAAATAAATTTCTGTGCGTCCCCCTTTTTCTATCCCCGCTCATCAAGATCAATCTGAATCCCATCCAGAAAGGGCACAAGAAACCCGCTTTTTTTATTCAAATAGTACTGAGGCTCCAGCTCTTCGCGCCGAAAGCTCTTGCGGCCGCCTTCCTGCATCCGGTTCCAGAAAGTAAGGAGACTGCGCAGTGTAAGGTAATAGAACTGGTTTTCATGGCTGTAGAATATAAGAAAAAAAGCCACCCCGCCCTGCTTTTCAAATGCCTGCATAAATTCCACCTGATGAGGATGGATATTCGCAAGCGGAAAAGTATCCGCCGCACATTCTTTGGCATCAAAGCAGACAGGGATGCCCTGTACTGCTCCGATATAGTCTACAGTGCTTCGTTGCTCGAAATATGCCAGCGTAATATGACGGTTTTCCTTATCCATACGGACAGGTGTGATCGGAGTGGGAATTTTCTGGATAAGTGCCAGTCCCTTTTCTCTGTATTGTTCATTTGTACGATTTACAAGATCCTCCAGAGTGGATCCCCGCAAACCTCTGCTGTTCCATGTTGCCACTTTATTTCTCCGTAAATTTTATTTTCTACTTCAATAATTTTACCGACGGATAATACCTGATAACTGCCTTTCCGACAATCTCATCAAAGGTCACAAAACTGGTGCTTTTCCAGCAACGGGAGTCTTTGGAATGATTGCGGTTATCACCCAGGACGAAATAGCTGTTTTCGGGAACTTCATACGGGCCAAAGCTGCCCCTTGGTTTTTCCGGAACGAAACTGTCATCCAGAGGAATCTCTGAATCATTGATATAGACTTTGCCGTCCTTAATCTGTACTTTTTCTCCCGGAAGTCCGATGACTCGTTTGATGAAAAGCTTGCTTTCGTCATCCGGGTATTTGAAAATAACAATGTCAAAACGTTCCGGATCTTTTATTTTTTTTGATATTTCATGTCCGAAGAAATCCAGATTGAGTCCATATGCAAGGCGGAATCCGAAAATACGGTCTCCTGTCATAATGGTTTTTTCCATTGATTCGGAAGGAATTTTGGCATTGATCAGTACTACGCTATTCACAAGCGTTACGATCACTACTACTATGATAATCATTTTTGCGTAATCCCATATTTCTTTCCAGATTCTCATGATAAGCCTCCTCAAGATTTTCCTCTTTGATGATTTTACAGAAAAGCTCCGGTGCCGGCGCCACAAAGTTCTGGTCTGTCTCCGGAATTACTAACCTGTATGCATGGAGAAGCTGATGCCTGACTCCATGGCGGATGTATTGCTTATTAAATTCAGAATCTCCGTATTTGGTGTCTCCAAGCAATGGATGTCCTGTTCCTGCAAGGTGAGCACGAATCTGGTGAGTACGGCCTGTGATCAGCTCAACTTCCAGAAGAGTTATTTTTCCGTTGCTGCCAAGAGGACGATATTTCGTTTCAATCGGCAGGGAATCTTTGAATTCCTGTCTGCTTACGATTACTTTGTTTGTTTTTTTATCTTTGTGCAGATAACCCCTGATATGATCCGGTTTTTCTATTTTGCCTTTTGTGAGGCAGAGGTAGTATTTGTGAAGTATTCTGTCGTGGAATATCCTGGACAGAAACTGCAGACCGGCAAGGCTTTTACCTGCACAGACCATTCCGCTGGTATTACGGTCAAGTCGGTTACATACAGAAGGTCTGAAGGTTTTGAGCTGTTCTTCTGTAAGGTCACCTTTCTTTAAAAGGTAGCCGGTCAGATATTCTACAAGGGACGGTTCCCCGTCATCTGCCGGCTGTGAAAGCATCCCTGCCGGTTTATTGATGATAATGATATCAGGATCCTCGTAAACAATATCCAGTTCGCAGTATGCTCTTGCTGCCTGACTGCTTCCTGCAAATTTATCGAAAGTTTCATCACTCAGAAACAGTTTGATGGTGTCGCCTTTGAGAAGTTTTTCGTTTCCTGTGGCTTTCTTTCCATTTAGAGTGATGTTCTTTTTGCGGAGCATTTTGTAAAAAAAACTTTTAGGTGCTTCTCTGAGAAGCTTGGCCAGATATTTATCAAAGCGCTGGCCCGCTTCATTTTCTTCTATAATAAATTCTTTCATATTTAATTGTTCCTGTATAATTATACCAAACTCCGAAATAACACATTGCTATAGATATATTTTGTAACTGAATTCCGGCGGCTACAGACACAATGCCAGAATGGTCTGTCGGATCAGTTCGTTTCTGGAAAGATCCGGATATTTTTCGTCCGCGGTAAATTTGATTCCTTCTTCCAGACTTTCTCTGTGATCGTTCATGGAATCAAGACGTTCCAGGAACGGACGGAGATCTGTAAAAATTTTCACCGTCACTTTATAACCGTTTTTACGGATGATCTTCTGGGAATTGGTTTCCATGAAAGATGCATCTATTTTCGGATCACTGCTGTAAGCCACTACTGTATTTCCACATACTGCTGCTGCATCAATATAGGCACTTTTTTCATAAAAAGTCATGTAAAGTTCATATGCCATATCCAGACTGCCCTGATGCTCATGGATTTTCTGATATAATCCGGCATCCATTGGTCTGCATTTCAGAATCATGATCAGATTCACCATGGATTTACATGCCGGAAGACAGCCAACTACAGTTACAACTGTCCAGACAGTCATTCTTGTCTTAAAATAGAACCAGGATGTAAAAAAGATGAATAAGGGTACTGCAAAAAGAATTGCAGTGATGATCAGGCGGCGTCTCTTTTCACTTCTGAAATATCCGAAATTCCCTTTGGATACTCTTGAAGATGTTTTCGCTTTACTTTGTTTTTTATTTCTGTTTTTCTTTTCTGTCACTTACGTCCTCCTCCGGAATTTTTCTTATGTATATTTCTGATAGTGTTCTTCTTTGCAGATGCTGAACTGTTTTTGTTGTTTTTGTTATTTTTGCTGTTTCTGCTGTTTTTCGCATTCCGACTGCTGCCCTGAGTATGCTGTTGGCCTCCATGATTCTCTCGAAGCGGCCGGAGCAAACATTTAGGGCCGTAACCTACCAGGTCCATTCTTCCGGTCATTTTGAGGCCTTCCAGCACCAGTTCTCTGTTTGCAGGATTCTTGTACTGCATCAAAGCTCTCTGTATTGCTTTTTCATGGGGGTTCTTCGGCACATATACCTTCTCACCTGTAAGAGGATGGATTCCCGTATAGTACATACAGGTAGAAAGAGTAGACGGGGTTGGATAGAAATCCTGTACCTGTTCCGGGGTAAAGCCAAGATCCCGGACATATTCCGCAAGTTTTACTGCCTCTTTCATGGTACATCCCGGATGGGAGGACATGAAATACGGGACAGCATACTGCTGCTTTCCTGTTTGCCTGTTTGCCACATCATATTCCTTAAGAAACTGCTGATAAACGCTGTGACTTGGTTTTCCCATATACTTCAGAACCTGATCAGACACATGTTCCGGTGCCACACGCAGCTGCCCGCTTACGTGATGTTCCACCAGTTCACGCAAAAAAGTCTTGTCCCTGTCTGCCACCACATAATCAAAGCGTACACCGGAGCGGATGAATACCTTCTTCACTCCCGGGATCTTCCGCAGCTTCCGAAGCAGAGAAACGTAATCCGAATGATCTACAGTCAGGTTTTTGCATGGCGTGGGAAACAGGCACTGCTTATTCTTGCAGACCCCTTTCGTGAGCTGTTTCTGACAAGATGGTTGTCTGAAATCTGCTGTGGGACCACCCACATCGTGAATATAACCCTTGAACTCAGGATCATTTGTCATTCTGGTAGCTTCTTCGATCAGAGACTCATGACTTCTGGTCTGAAGAATTCTTCCCTGATGAAAAGTCAGGGCGCAGAAATTACAGCCGCCAAAGCACCCTCTGTTGCTTGTCAGGCTGAACTTGATTTCTTCCAGTGCCGGAATTCCGCCCAGCTTCTCATACATGGGATGAACTTTCTCCGTATAAGGCAGGGCATATACATCATCCATTTCCTCCTGTGTCAGGGGCAGAGCAGGAGGATTCTGTATAATATATCCCTTTGTCCCATAAGATTCTGCCATTGGTCTGGCGCTGAATGGATCTGTATTCTGATACTGAATGGCAAAGCTGTCTGCATAAACCTTCTTGTTTACTTTTACTTCCTCATAAGAAGGAAGAATAATCGGATCATAAACTCTCGACAGATCCCTGCACTTAAATACAGTTCCTGCAATATAGGTAAGTTCCTCTACCGGCAGTCCACTCGCCAGCGCATCTGCAATCTCTATGATCGAATGCTCACCCATTCCATAGGAAATCATATCTGCCCCGGAATCAAGGAGTACACTGTGTTTTACTTTATTCTCCCAATAATCATAATGTGCCAGTCGTCTCAGGCTGGCTTCAATCCCACCCAGGATAATGGGTGTCTTTTTATAAGTCTGACGGATCAGATTGCTGTACACGATCACCGCGCGGTCAGGACGAAGTCCCATCTGGCCTCCCGGTGAATAGGAATCTTTCTGCCTGTGCTTTTTAGAGACTGTATAGTGATTTACCATAGAGTCCATATTTCCCGCAGACACCAGAAATCCCAGTCGAGGCTCTCCAAATACCTGAATACTCTCCTTCTTTCTCCAGTCAGGCTGAGGAATGATCCCCACTTTATACCCACGACTCTCCAACAGTCTGCTGATGATCGCAGTACCAAAGGAAGGATGGTCCACGTAGGCATCACCTGTAATATAGGCAAAATCTACCTGCTCCCACCCTCTCTGTTTCATTTCTTTCTTTGTTACCGGTAAAAAATCCTGCATTTATATTTTCCTCGTATGTATTATAGTCATGCGGATACGATCATCCGCCACACAGTTCTACATCTGCAGCAAACCTTTCAAATTATCATTTCCGGATAATAATCAGACATGATGATACACTGCCTGTGCCCGGTATCCTTCGGATATAATATCAAGCTGTCTGTGGAACCGCTTCAGTTGCTGAAGATCTTTTGTTTTAAATACTCTCAGGAACTCATCCTGAATCTTCATAATCTCCCGCTTATTTGCAATCTTGTACAGATTTTCAATGTTGATCAGAATATCCTTCACCAGATTAGACTGCATCTGTGACGAATTCTGTGCATCCATAATCTCATTCCGCACAGAAGACATCTCATGGTCAAGAGCATTAATGGCATCTGCTGCCTTGCTCAGACGTTCTGCCACATGCTCCGGCATATCCCCTTTATATTTATATTGCAGGGAATGCTCAATCGTCGCCCAGAAGTTCATAGCCATTGTACGGATCTGTATCTCCGCCTGCAGCTTCTTTGGCCCTTTGATCGTATCCACTGTATAATAAATAATCAGATGATAACTTCTGTAACCACTCTGTTTAATATGCTTCAGATAATTCTTCTCACTCTTTATAACCATATCGCTTCTCTTCTGGATCAGGGAAGCAACCGTCTCTATATCCTCCTCAAACTGGCAGATAATACGAACACCGGCAATATCCTCCAGTTCTTCTTCCATTCTCTCCATAGGAATATGCTTGCGCTGCATTTTCTCAAGAATACTGCTCACGCTCTTAACCCTGCCCTCCACCTGCTCAATCGGGCAGTAAACATCATTCTCTTTACATTCATCAATAATGTGATTGAATTTCACTTCCAGCTCTCTCACAGCCAGTTCATACGGGCACAAAATGCTTCTCCATAACTGTATTTCCATTTTCACTCGCTCCTTGCATTTCATACATTTTGTTATTATAGCATAGATTTTGAAAAATATCTCGCTAATATGAATAGTTTCTGTTTTTTTTAGAAATGCCTAGTTCCGCATTCTGATACAGTATATGCAAAGCACCGGACATATAGAACATTCAAAAAAGCACCCCTGCCGCCAAAGCGCAACAGGGATGCTTCCAACATCACTCTTTAAGAGCCTCCAGAACTTTCACCAGATACTTCCAGACTCTCTCTGTAGAAGAAATACTAAGCACCTCTTCAGACGTATGAATATCCTTCATATCAGGTCCCAGAGACACACAGTCAAGTCCTTCCATCTTCTTATAGAAAAGTCCACACTCAAGTCCTGCATGGATTGCCACCACATTCGGTTTCTGTCCATACATTTCCTCATATACTTCCACCATCTTATCACGAAGCGGTGAATCCTTGCGATACTCCCACGCAGGATAAACGCCCTGTCTCTCATACTCTCCGCCAAGGAACTCCGTCAGATAGGCAATCTTGTCAGAAAGGGAATCTCTGGCTGTCTCCACAGAACTTCTGATACTGGAACTTCCCATTACCTCATTCTCAGAAGTCTTCAGAATACCGATATTCGTAGAAGTCTCTACCAGTCCTTTGATCGTTCCGCTCATTTTCTGAACACCATAAGGTACATTTACAAGGAAGAAAATTACTTTTTCTTTACTTGTGGGATGAAGAACCCTTACTTCCTGTTTTCCCTCATCTTCAACAGTTACTGTGATACCCTCATCAGTTCCTGCATACTCTTCTCTCCATGCTCCCTGCACAGAAGCCGCATATTCTCTGACAGCATCTACATTTTCTTCAAGAACAAGGATTTCTGCTGTAGCCTCCCTTGTAATGGCATTATCTTTCTGTCCGCCCTGCACACTGATCAGTTCAAAATCTGTTTTCTCATCCAGACCATGGAGAAATTTTCCGAGAAGAGAATTTGCGTTTGCACGATTCTTGTCAATCTCAGCTCCGGAATGACCGCCCATCAGTCCGCTGATCTTAACTGTCAGCTTCTCTCCCTCTGCATCCAGTCTTGTCACTGGAATATGGCTGACTCCGGAAAGTCCGCCTGCACAGCTGATCCAGAGGCTTCCTTCTGCTTCAGAATCCAGATTGATAAATCTTCTTCCTTTTAATACACTGCAGTCAAATCCAACTGCACCCAGAAGACCGATTTCCTCATCTACAGTAATAAACACTTCAAGCGGCGGATGAGCAATTGTATCACTTTCCAGAAGTGCAAGACCATAAGCAACAGCAATTCCGTCATCACCACCAAGGGTTGTTCCGTTTGCAGATACATAGTCACCTTCTACAGAAAGATTTAATCCGTCTTTTGTAAAATCATGCTCTACATCCGGACGTTTCTCACATACCATATCCATATGTCCCTGAATGATCACTACAGGAGCATTCTCGTATCCCGCTGTGCCCGGTTTATAAATAACCACATTATTCATCTCATCCTGAACATATTTCAGATCATGATCCTTTGCAAACTGAACCAGATAGTCGCTGATCTGCTTTGTATTTCCTGAGCCATGAGGAATTTTGCATATCTCCTCAAAATAATGGAACACTCTTTTGGGTTCACAATTCTCTAAAACTGCCATAATTATATTACCTCCAAAAATCACACATTTGTCTTATAATATACCATTGTTTTCCCGATATACGACAAATTTTCCAGATATATTTTACCCAAATACTATAGCATTTATTTTCATTCTGCGCCATATAAATTTTATAAAGAATGGCAAACAATTGCAAAGAGGTTGTTGTATGTCCAAAAACACCATACTCACCGGTGGTATTTGTTTTCTTCTTGTCTTTCTTCTGCTACATCCTGCTGAAAGTCTGTCCTGTGCCAGAGCCGGAATGACTCTGTGGCTGAATACATTAATCCCAACGCTTCTCCCATTTATTATTCTCACAGGAATGCTTACACATACCGGTCATATCCGGAAACTTCTCCTGCCATTTGAATCATTCTTTCATATTTTTCCGGGTGTCAGCATCTGGGGTGGTTATGTTTTCGTTCTCGGAATGCTGTGTGGTTATCCTCTGGGAGCCAAACTTGCCTCTGATCTGTATGGATTACATAAAATCAGCAAAAAAGAAGCTCTTTATCTCACTACCTTCTGTAACAATCCAAGCCCTGCCTTTATCATTACCTATCTCTGTAAGTCCTGTCTTAAGGATACAGTACCTGCCGGCATGGTCTTTGCGAGTATTTTTTCAGCAAATCTGATATGTATGCTGTTCTTTCGTTTTTTTGTGTACCAAAATGCCACCATCTCAGATTCCCCAGAATTTTCACCCGAGATTTCTTCTCGAAAAAATATACTTGATTTTTCTATAATGAACGGTTTTGAAACCATTACACGTCTCGGAGGATATATTCTATTGTTCTCCATTCTGGCAGGATGTATCAGATATTATGCGCCTTTTCCACTTCTCTATCAATACCTGCTGCTCGGATTTACAGAGATTACTTCCGGACTTTCTCTTATTTCAGTTTCCGGACTGCCATACATGACTCGTATACTTTTGTCCGCTGCAGCCACCGCATCCGGCGGTCTGTGCATCCTTGCTCAGACAAAAGGTGTTCTCCACCATGACCTCAGCATTCTGCCTTATTTTATTTCCAAGTGTATCTGTACATTCCTTACAGCAGGTATTCTTTACTGTCTGATTTCCTATCTGTGAAAATAAATTCTTTCCGGGAACTGTCATCATTTCATTATACAAAATCAGGGCAGGAAATTTTCCTGCCCCTTGTTTTCTCATCTTCTATATTTATAACTGATTTATTTTTAGTTCTCTCCCAGATCATCTAACAGATCGTCATCATCATCTTTCGCTCCGTCATTATCATGATAAGAGCCTGTAATTGCTGCAGCCTGTGCTGTCTGAGGTGCAAGTTCCTGACGATTGTGGTTTACAACATCAAGACAGCTCTGCAGGGAATCAATAAATGTTTTGTATTTCACACCTGCATCCTCTAATGTTGTATTAAGCACACTGCCAATATTGGCCATCATATCATCTGTATAGGTGATCGCGCTGAGACGAATGCTGTTTGCATCCTGTGTTGCAGAATCCAGAATCTCCTGTGCCTGTTTGTTAGCTGCATTGATCGTATCATTTGCCTGTGCATATGCTTTCTGCATAATCTCATGCTGTGTTACCAGTTCCTGTGCTCTTGCCTGTGCATCTGCGATCAGTGCATCTGCCTTAGTCTGAGCATCCTCAAGGATAGCGTCCTTATTGTTAATGATCTTCTGATAACGTTTAATCTCATCCGGAGTTTTCAGGCGGAGTTCTCTCAGAAGTTCCTCAATTTCTTCTTTATTTACCACAATCTTAGTAGTTGACAGTGGCTGGAATTTACAGCTGTCCACATATTCCTCAATCTCACCGATAATCTGTTCAATTCTGCTGCTCATAGTATATACACTCCTTATTTTCTATTTCTGTTACTGTACGCTCTATGTGAACAATAACTTATTTGTTGTCTGCTGTAAGACGAATCTTCTCAATAACTGCATCCGTTATCTCGGCCGGTGCAAACTTACTCAGGTCGCCTCCAAAATGTGCAACTTCCTTCAATATTGTAGAACTCAGGTATGCATATTCCAGACTTGTAGTCAGAAATACAGTATCTACATCCGGTGCAAGTACACGATTGGTCTGAGCCATCTGGAGCTCATACTCAAAATCTGTAACTGCACGAAGTCCACGTATGATCACCTGAGCGTGATTCTCTCTGGCAAAATTCACAGACAATCCCTCAAATGGTTTTACCTCGACATTAGGAACGTCCTGAGTCGCCTTTTCTAATATATTAACACGTTCCTGCACAGAAAACAACGGACTTTTTGAAGAATTATGTAAAACGCCCACTATCACTTTGTCAAAAGAAACTGCTGCTCTCCGGATCACATCAAGATGTCCATAGGTAGCCGGATCAAAGCTGCCGGGATATACTGCTATTTTCATTTATTTTTACTCTCTCTTTCCTCTGGCACATACACATATGCATAACAACACGAATGCTGCCTGCAGGCAGCAATCTTATGATAATTTCAGGAAGCAATGCATTCATTCTGAAATTATTATAGTTAATTATGCACGTTCTAAAAATACATGCTTATTTGTTTTATACTCTTTCGAACGCAGCTGCCTGTAACCGAGAGATTCCACATAACTGAAATCCGTCTGAAGATCCGCTTCCACAATAATAAGTGTATTCTTATCTGCAACTGTGCTGTCTTTCAGATATTCCAGCACCTGTCTTTCCAGTTCATTATTATATGGGGGATCCATAAAAATAATATCAAAAACACCTTTTCCCTCAAGGGAACGCAATGCCTGCAACACGTCCATGTTCAGCAGTTTACCATCTTCTGCCAGTTTTGTAAATGCAAGATTTTCTCTGATGCATGCAGCAGCTTTTGGATTCTTCTCCACAAACACTGCATAAGAAGCCCCTCTGCTCAGAGCTTCGATTCCGATCCCGCCACTTCCGGAAAAAAGATCCAGGAAACGGCATTCCAAAAGCTCCGGCTGAAGTATATTAAATAATGTTTCTTTGATTCTGTCAGTAGTAGGTCTTGTGTCTATCCCCGGAATTGTTTTCAAATTAAGCCTTCTGGCTTTACCTGCGATCACTCTCATTTCAGATTCAGTCTCCAATCCAGGTCTCCTCTTGCAAGCCCTAAAATAAGAAGTTCTGCTGTGGCAATATTTGTCGCTACAGGAATATTGTACTGGTCGCATCTTCTCACGATGCTTGTGATATCCGGTTCTTTAGGATCAATCATGACCGGATTGTAGAACAGAATGACCATATCAAGATCCTGACGCTCTACCATCTCCATAAACTGCTTGTCTCCACCAATGCTGCCGGCAAGGAATTTATGCACATGAAGGCTTGTCGCTTCTTCTATTCTCCGTCCGGTTGTACCTGTGGCATAGACCTCATGTTTGGCAAGTATATTCTTATAAGCGATGCAGAAATCTTCTATCAGTACTTTTTTACTGTTATGTGCGATTATACCTAAGTTCATAGTTTCTCCTCTCCGTTTCTCCTATTTATTTTGCGGATTTTATCTTTTATCCACAATCCTAACTGTAATTATAACAAAGCACTAAATAAAACGCAATTAAAACTTAAAAAATATACATAATTCATAATTTATTAATATTTTTCTTACAGTCATCATGCAAGTTTTCCTGTTTCCATGCTCTTCCTGTCCATGCGAAAACTTCCAGTGTATTATTTCTGCATCTTCATATACTAGCATTGCAACACAAAAATACTTTCAAAAGAAAACAACAACCAAGGAGGAAATTGATATGTCAAACACAAAATCTTCTAACCAGACAGCTGTACCGGAAGCAAAAGGTGCGTTAGACCGTTTCAAATTCGAGGTTGCAAATGAATTAGGCGTACCGCTTACAGACGGGTACAACGGTAACCTGACTTCTAAACAGAATGGTTCTGTCGGAGGTTATATGGTCAAAAAAATAGTATCAGAACAACCGCTGAATTTCAATTCCATATTTTATATCATTCCCAGAGTCATTGTCAACTACAGAACAACATTCCCAGGTATTTGTTACTGTTTACGCACCACTATCCCGAGACATATAACCCCCGAAATAATTGTATTATAGCCTTTATTCTCGGCCGGTCTTATGATAAGATTCTCCGACATTTCCGGAACCGGAACTTGGTATTCGCTGTCCCAGAGTGATCATATGTAATCGTCTGGACGCAGTGCATGAGTCTAATGCGATTGGAGTATCAAGGATAGCAGGAATTCATGCAGGATTATGGCATTTTAAAATAGTCCATATTCAGAAAACCCTCAGATATAGACAAAATCTATAGCTGAGGGCTTTCCTGTGTCTTTGGTTATGTGTTTTCCTTATTCCGGAACCGGCAGAGTCACTGTGACAGGCTCATGCTCCAGTGCTGGAATAATTTTCTGCATCAGATCTTCAGTTGTGAATTTGAGACTCGAGGTATTAATACAGGGATGACAGCCGAAGTATGGCTCCTTCATGACATCTTCATCAATAAGAAGCTGTACTTTCTTCTCAGAATCATTCATCAGTCCCAATACACTGACGGATCCAGGGGTGATATCAAGATATTTCTCCATATATTCCGGTTTGGCAAAAGATAATCTGGCGGAATGGATCTGCGCAGAGAGATCTTTTGTCTTAAACGGTTTATCACCAGGCATCAGAAGAAGATAAAAATCCGTCTCCTGACGATTGCACAGGAACAGATTTTTGCAGATCGTGGTGTTGTCGCCAAGGGCGTGGTCAATTTCTTCGCAGGCTTCCATAGTCATAGCAGCCTCATGGTCAATACGCTGATATTGAACTCCAAGTTTGTCTAAAAAATCATAGACACGGATTTCTTTGTCCAGACGATTATCTGTATTCTCAGGTCTTCCCTTTTGTAATTCCATTTCGTGGTGCTCCTTTATTTTTTATTGATGAAAGTGTAATCCTTTTATATGCGGATTGTCAACAAAAGGGCAGATATCCAGAATATTTTTCTGGTATCCTATACATTCTACCACCTCCGCGGAATAGATCACCAGCACTCCAGCTCTCCCCACCTTATGATACCAACCGGTCTATCCGCAGCAGGAATATCATGTGATGCTCCATAGTACCCATCAGTACCCGCTATATATCCGCTGAAACAACATCTCATCCAACTGCATCTACTGCCAGCATCCCTGCATCCTGACATGGATTATTCCCCCATCCTATCCACAATGCTGTAGATACTTACATAGAAAGCCTCCATGGGGATAAAACGGTACTCACAGCAATGGAATTGCCGGATATCAAAGAGTTTAACAAAATCGGCTATTCAATAGCCGTAGTAGTTCATATACATAAGTTTATGCACCCTTTCTTATCGACCTCTGCCGCATCTATAAGATACAACCAATCTAAACATAACAAAACATGGGACATATTGGAAAGGAATTCTGTTTTCGCACGATTTGCATTTTCTGCGGACCGGTAAGCCTCTTTCAGTGCCTGACGGGATTCAATCTCTGCTTTCTTCTCCTGTGTCACATCCATAGATGCCAGCAATACCTTTTCCAGCTTTCCATTCTTCCATTCCAAGGGAATATAAGAAGCGATTTTATAAGTCTTTTCATCCCGGCTGCAATACTCAAACTTATAAATATCATTTTCACTTTTCAGTTTTTTCCGAATATTATCCGGGGCTATCAGGATATCTATAGCTTCCAATGGTTCCAGTGTCTTATATTTTTCAAGAACCTGCATCTGAAAATCATGATAAAATCCCAGAGGTTTATATATCATCTGTCCATTCAGGTTGTAGAATTCATATCTGTCATTTTCCAGATCACAAACAACAAAGCGGTCAACCAGACGCACAATACTCTGAATCAGCTGCTCCATGGAAGCATTATCCGCTGCCATCTGCAGATGCCGCGCACTCTCCACCTTTGCCTCTGTGATATCACGCAGAAAGATCATGGCATATTCTGAATCCTCTATTTCGCCACGTATGACCACATTGCGGACCCATCGTTCTTCTCCATTCAGAATGATACGGCACTCTAAAGCCAATTCGGTTTCCAGACCCTTCAGCCTTTCTGCAATATAACCACGGTCGTAAAAAGAGGATACCGCCTTCTTATCTTTCTCCACAACATAGGAATCCACAAAATGCCGGATCAATTCATCCCACGTATGACTCTGTTCAAAGACTGTCATTAGGGACGGTTCAACCTTAAAGGTATCAAAAGTATTTGCTTCCAGATTCACATAATACTCGCACAGATCTGTTTTCGTAAAAGCCCGGTGGAAAGCAGCAGATTTTTGTGCCTGCATGATTTCTTTTTTCTCCGCATCAATGTTAATAAAAATCCCGGCAATCCTGCTGGCAGAACCATCCAGACGTCGTATTACTTCTGCCGATGCCCGAAACCACTGGTATTGATTATCCTTCATTCTCATACGATACTCTACCTGGTATTTTATCTGGTTCGTCTTATCCTTAATTGCCGCCTGAAGCTGCACCATTACTCTTTCTTTATCCTGTGGATGCAGAAGATCTGACCAGGATTCCAGTTTATTCGGAAAGTCCAGAATGTCATGATAGCCAAGCATTTTTCGGAATTCATGACTCCAGTTTACATTCACAATTTCACTGTTTTCGTCACAGTCAAAATACCAGAAGCCGGAATAGATAGCCTCATTGAGCAGTGCCAAATTTACATGATCCCAGTTAACCTGTACGGACATAACCCAGATCTGTCTGCCCGCCTCATCTGTCGCATCCTCTTTACAAAGCCGTACATTATTCACTGTACCGTTTGCTGCAATGATCCGTGCTTCCCCTGTTCCGTGAAGCTGCAAAAAACGGTCTCGCTCCAATATATCTTCCGCGTCATAAAAGAAGTTTCTCAATGAGCCTTTTGTCTGTTCCATGAAAGTATCGAATGTATATCCTGTACTATGCAACAGCAGATTATCCACAGACAAAATAGACAGGTTTTGGTCATAAGATCCTGTCATTATACCTACCCCGCCATTATTTTCCAGTGTTTTCTGTATGGCCTGTGACATAGCCTGTGTCTGTCCCGTTACAGTCTCACCTAAAGAATATATTTTTTCTTCATAATTTCCCATTTTATAAAAATCCTCTCTTCGTCTTATGCCTTCTTCATCCTGCTTTTATCTGTATACAAAGAATCTGTCCCTGCCAGTTTTCGTGCCCATTTGGGCATATAAAAAGGATACTTGCCCAAATATGCCCGTATCCCTACTATATTTCTTTAGAATCACTCATCGATAAAGTATAAAAGTTATCGAGATCTCTTCCGCTTTCACATCTTTTCCATATATGATATAGAAACAGTTGCAACCGGCTGACCTGGTCAAACTTTCTGACTTTAGCCTCTTCTGGCTTTGCGTCCCAGACTTTCATCTAGTTTGCCGTTTTCCTTATTATAGCCTTTAAACTTATGCAATAAAACCGGATTTATTATACTATAGTGCTCTGCTGTACACAAGAAAAACATTACCGTTTTTAGTAGAAAAACAAAAAAAGAACAGCCGATACATATACTCGAACTGTTCTCCTACTTCCGAAGTCCACGTAGCATTGACATCACTGTTTCCTGCTCATTTGTACTCAGATTGTTCCATATCTATCTTACCTTGAAAATGATGCAGCATCTTGTCGCCCTTCTCAGCATAATATACTGTAAAAAAACATCTGTGCTGTCGTTTTTGGTTCGTTGGTGTTGGGATCACGATCAGCATACCAGGCTTTGTCCTGTTCTACGTTTTTTGAATCCAGATCAGATAACTTTTGACATCTTGGATTCCCCAGCTCACTTTTCTCACAATAATTCACATACACCATCGGTTCCATTTCTTTTGGAAGCTCCGGTTCATAGGCTTTCAGTCTTTCCATCAATACGCCTACACGAACAGACAGGTCGCATTCTTCGTCCACAATATCCTTCAGATAAGAAATATAAGAATGTGTATTGCCACTCTGCAAATCCAACATCACCTCTTTCCTTGGCTTTTTTGACGCAAAACCACTACATATTTGTTTAAAAAGAACTCTTCAATGCACAAAAAAAGAGCCCTAAACATACCTTAAATATGTTTAGAACTCTCCTATTATCATCCTTTTAAAGGATAATCATTTTTACTAATTTGTGAATAATGAAGTGTGCTAATTAATAGTATGGATTATTCAAATTCGGCAAGTTCAGAGATGCTCTTAAATATATTTGTTTAAGTTTTATGTCTTTTTTGCCGTTATTTTATTTCTGTTGCATATATTATTTTGGCTCACTGATTTTCTGTTGCCAATTTGTTGCCACTTTATTATAGCTGCTAACAAAATATTTGACAACTTTTATTTTTATGCTTTCACAAACAACTTTATACTATATAAATTTCATTTTCCAAGAACCAACCGTTCGCCAATGCTGTATCTCTAACCATTTCTTCATTTTCTGTGTAGGCAACAATAGCTAAACTCTTTTTTGCTCTTGTACAAGCAACATAAAAGAGGCGCGCCGTTCTTGTAATGCTAGTGTCTTTACCATCATGCGCATTTTTTTCATCTGTATCGCTTTGCGCCTTTACTCCAAATAATTTTTCATAACTAAATAAAAATCCCCTCGCCTGCGCATCATCCAAAATAACCATGACTCTAGGAAATTCCAAACCTTTAACTCCCTGATGCGTTGCAAAACGTGTGTTATCAGAAACATATAATGCATATCTTTCCAATTCATAAAATGGAGCTGACAAAGCTGTTCGTAAAGCTGTTATCTTCTCATTTTCATCTTGAGAATAATCAGTCAGCACTTCATCTACACGATTTCTAACCTTAAATAGCCCTGTATCTCTAATGGATTTTAAAACTTCCAAACATGTTGGAACTTTTCCATCATTCCAGAGTTTCATCAAAAGTTCCACCGCTTCCTCAGCTTTTCTCAATAATTCAACTTGATTATTTAATCCAGTTATAAAAACTTCTTTATTTAACAACGGAGAATTTTTTCTAATAATTTTTGCAACTTCAAAATCGTTTCCACTCTGATATGCAACTAACAGTGGAAACACTAGCTTTGATAAAATTGACAATTCTGGAATAGAACCCTCACGTAATGATGTATCAAATTTTTTCGAATTGCTCAAAGGCATATACAACTCAGAAAAGCCAAACCTACTTGCCGCCATATGATGTTCAAGAATCAAACTTTTATAATCTTCTTCATCATTCCATCCGATATCACCAGTATCCTGTACCATCATCTCCGCTACTCTTTTTTCTACATACTCTTTATTATTTGATTTTGAAGTAATAAATAAGCGAACAGTCCCTTCTTCTGCATCGCTTCTTGCCTGTTGTTTTTGATCATCCACAGAACTTCTAATGGAGTTAGCCAGTGTAACAATACGTTTTGCGCTTCGATGATTCATTATTTTAACTGGTTTTACCCAATTGTCCGGAATACACTTAGCAAGATTATCTTTTCCATCATTATAGATTTTTTGCATAGTATCACCAAACATCCCAACTATAAATTTTTCACCATACTTTTCGCATACAATAAGCAATGCATCAATTAGTTCCTTTTTGGTATCTTGACTCTCATCAATTAACAATATTGGATATTTTGATGTTAAAATATCCTGCATTGTCGGTTCTGTTGCAATAAACTCCGTACTCATTTTGATGACTTCGCTATGACTAAGTGAATCATATCCTACATTGTCACCATTAGGATTGTAAGAAAATTTTTGTATGCTTCTAATTTTAGCCAGTCTCTCCGTTTTCTTTTTTATAGTCTCTGCTCTTTTTTCACCTGCTTTACCTCTGCTTGTCTTAGTCTGCTTTTGTTTCAGTTCTTCGATTTCTTTTTGAACAGATTCCATAATCCACGTTTTTATATCCACTTGATAATTCTTTATTAACTCCCACAAAAAGCTGTGTATTGTAGATACTGAAAAAATGGATTTATACTGTAGTCTTCTGGATATTTCATCGCAAGCTGCATTGGTGTATGTAATAACAGCTATCTGTTTACCTTTCATTAATAACTTTTCACCCTGCTCTTTATCCAAAAAGTTCAACGTATTTATAAGACTTCTTGTTTTTCCAGAACCTGCTCCTGCAAATACAAAAAAATTATTTGGAGAACTTGCAGAAAAGCAACTTTCTATCTCCCTATCTACATGATCATCAACATAATCATCTATATAATGATCTTCCAATAACATTTCTTTTGTCATCATCCTATTCCTCTGGATCTAAATATGCTTGTAGCCATTTCAATCCCTCATCAATATATGCTGGAACTATAAGCTCATTCGGATCAACCGCATAAATCAAATCTAATGCAAATTCAGCTTTTTGATCAGATTTTCCATTACGTAACGTATCATATACTCCCTTATGAAACGTTTCAAAAGAATCAGCTATATTAATTCCGTCACTTACACTTTTTATCAAACTGCCTGTATCGTCTGTCGCTATCGTTTTAAAGAGTTGATAATTTGTATAAACCAAACAATCTTCAAACGTGCTTGCAATAGCTTCCTCATCATTTCCCTCATAAGCAATGCTAACTGGTGTTTGATACGCTACTCGAACGGAATATTTGTAAGGTGTTTCTTTAAATATTTCTTTCTTTTCAAAAGGCAGTGATAAAAGTTTATCTAAATCTTTCTCTTTAATAAGCCATTTAGTAATAGTATAGTTACTACTGATAAATCCTTTTCCTCGCTCTGGACAAATGGCTTTATGATGTCCTGTTGCTTCAGCTGAATCTATATCAGCAATAACAAGCGTAGGTATGCACAATTTTTCAATCAACGGATTTAATCTATGAGAATGACGTCCATTTATACTTAGTATTGATATATATCTTTGATATAATTTAGGATATTTATTCCGTATAAAATGCGGCAATAACATATTTTCTGCCGCTCCCTCAACCAAAATCACAGCATCTGCAAAAAATAAATCACAATGTGTTGCCTGTAAATAACGTGTGACAAATTTATCAGTTTCATCGTTTTTTCCAAATACCTCAGATAAATTTATCACTTTTGATGTCGCAATTATACTTTCTGGACCTTCTGCTAAGCGTTTAAAATATCTTAAATCGGCAAAATTGGTTTCTCTTGCAATGTGACTTGAATGAGTACTAATTACTAATTGTGTATTAAAGTTACTATTTTCTTTTATAAATCTGTGATTTGTCAAAACATCATATGCTTTACGTATAAATACTTGTTGTACCTGCACATGCAAATGTGCTTCTGGCTCTTCAATTAAAACAATATGCAACGGCTCAATTGCTCGATCAGAATCTCTCGTCGCTTGCTTAGCTTTTCCTTCACGCATCCAATCATCTCTAAATCTCATTAAATCAAAAACCATAGAAATAAGATTTTGATAACCTAATCCATTATATTTTTCTGGCAATTTTAGAGTAGTATCATTCTTGCTGAGAGTATACTGAACTGCTGCATCATGTTTTAAAGTCTCACTCATAGACATTTTGGTAGTAATTGTAAGTTTAGGATCGGCCATCCCCGGATATCCTAATCCTTCCAACTCTTGAATTGCTGGTCTAAATTTAATAACAAGGTTTTTATCAAATGCTTTTCGTGCTTCTTCAGCGGCATGTAAAATATCCAAATCCTCTGATGATGGCAACTTTTCTGGATCAAGATGTTTTTCATAATAATCTCGCATTTGTTCAGATAACTGTTGCTTGGATCTTATTGTTCCATCTGTATTATCAGGATCTGTAAATCCACGTTGTGCATCAATCATATCCACCTTAATAATTTTCTTTAGTGGATTGTCTATAAAACATTCCATTTCAAAAGGTGTCTCCTGTGGATTTCCCTGTTCTTCCTTCGCCTCATCTAAAATATATGTCTTAATAGAAAAGTACGTATTAAGATTTTTTTCCAAAAACTCACTTAAATTTATTGGATACAGTCTTATTTCAACATTTTCTTTTGCTTTTTCTACTTCACGTGCTGCAAAATAAGCGTCTCTATAATCGGTAAATAATTTAACTATATCTTTTGGGAAAAATGCCAATCTAACACCTAATTTTCCTCCTCGCCATTTTAATGTTGGAATAATGCATGCTACATAATGCATTTCATTACTCGCAACGTTAAGCCATATATCCATTTTAGGCATCAAAGATTCCCACTCTGTAATAGTGGTAGGTTCTTCACAATCTTTTTGTATCCACCTCTCTCCAATTACATTAATGGCTGAACGCTCAGATATTGTAATATCATTAAAAGTAAAATTTCTATCCGCAAGAAACTTTCCAAGTGCATCCATAGCAGAAGTTTTTCCACTATTATTAGCACCAACAAAAAGTGTGGTTTTCTCGCTAAATTCTATATGACATTGCAATAGTTTTCGGAAATTTTGGATGTTTATCTCTAATATTCTCATATCTAACCTCTGTCATTATTTTAATTCATGGATTGCAAGGCAATTTGTACTCTTTTTTCACGAAATACTTTTTTCTTTTCTTCCAATCCGGCGATTACTTAATTTTGTCCATATATTTCTTAATGTATCAACTTCATATTTTGTTAATCCCAAGCCTTCTATCAACAATATTTGATCTGTATAATCCAATACTTCGTCAATCCTGTCATCTCGAATTAGTTTGTCTATTTTATTAACATCTAGCTTTTCTGCATTCTTCATTGGAATTTTTAACTGACGTATTTCTCCCGGTTCAAATGTTAACACTCCACCACCATAACTTCTTCCTGTTATTTCTGCCAATGCCAATGTAAAAGAATTTAAAAAAGCGGCTGCTACAAACTCAGGATTAACTCCATCTAAGAAACGTACTTTATGAATTGTATCTGTGCTTACAGCATTTACATGATTTAATATAATTCGTGGATAACGATTAACCTGCCTTAAAATAAAAGCATCTGGTTCCCAGGATTGCGGAACACAATACCAATTTTTTCTTATTCGGCATTTATATCCTTTATTATATCCTTGTTCTACACCATAATTAATGTACTCTTGTTCTGCTTTACTAAGTTCTGAAAAAGGCAAATTTTTAGGCATAAACATATATACTTTTTTCCCATTTTCAATCAATGTCTTAAAATCACGTTCTGACAAAATAACACCTTTTAATTGCTCTGTTCTCCCGATAACCATACGAGTCGAATTAGCAAGTTGATACTCATCAACTGTATTCCTGTTCAACAAAAAGAATGCATTTTCTCCACTTACTAATCCCACATTTATTTCGAATAACTCTGTGGTAAACGGTATCTTTTCACACTCTCTTAATCGCCTAATTAATTTTATTTCCTTGTTTGTCAAATAATATTTAATCCATTTTTCTGTACTATGATTAAGTTCTTTTATTTCATAGTTGTAGAAATTATTAAGATCAAGCTCTTTTAAATCATCCAAATCACTTAATTCAATTACCTGAATTCCCTTATCCTCAGATTTTTTCTCTCCTAATAACAAAATCACTTCTTGTTGAATCTCTTCAAAAACTAATTTCTGAAAAGTAATTAATGTTAATCTGTCAAAATATCTTGCTAGAAATTCTCTCGTTTCTCCTGCGTAATTTACTTGAAATAGTTCTGCTGGAATGACCATCCCTAATCTTCCATTTTCACTTAATGCCAAACACGATAGGACCAAAAAAGGTAACCAAATATTAGTTAATTTCGTCGGATGAAATCCATTTTCCTTCATATAGGAAAACGCAATTTCTCTCGATTTTTCATCAAAATCTTGGTAACGGATAAATGGTGGATTTCCCACAATTGCATCATAATCACTTTTTCCCGCAACCTTATCTCTATAAAATGCAAAGAAATCTTGACATTCTACATTCGTACCATATTTCATTGCTTTTCTCGCTTCATCAAGACATAATTCTACTCCTGTAATATCAGTTGTAATATCTAAATTTAAATTAAGATTTTCTATTCTTTCTACTATAGCTTTTAAAAAATTCCCATCACCACAACTGGGTTCTAATATTTTTTTTGTGTTTTTATTTATTATCCACTTACAAATAAATTCCGTAATAGCCTGTGGGGTATAATATCCCCCACGCAGCTTATCAAAACTTTTTTTACTCTTCATCTAAATCCTCTCGTCTACAATTCTCAGCTCCATATAATTTTGAAATTAACCCATCCAATTTCTTATCCTCTATTTGAATTAATCTCTTATATGTTTCTTTTTGAGGTTTTGTCTGTTGTTGATCCCTCTTATTTTTTAATTCCATAAGGTTCTTAACCGTATCGACTATCGCATCATGGATTTTCACTTCATTTGAATCATCAAAGTTTATTCTATAGATTGGTAACTGTGCAACAAATTGTTTTCCATGTGAATAATAGTCACCTCGAAACTTACTTGCTTTGCTCTTTACAACCATTTCTATCATCCAATAATTTAGTACTGCCTGAATGTAAAACAATGATTCTTTTGTATCTTCTTTCTTTTCTAATCCATAGAATGGCCCATTTCCTCCGCCGGTAAAACAAATTGTTCTATTATCATATACATAATTTCCCTGAGTTGCCAAAACTGACCAAACTAAATGTTCACCTTTTACAAATCTCTTTAAACTTTGGCTTCTACCAAATTGATACCAATTATTCTCTGACATGTTATTGATGCTCCGCTTACACAGCTCTTCTTTAAAGAATTCAAAATATTTCAATGTCTTAGGGAATAATTGTTTCATTTCATCTATTGAATATAATACCTGTTTCTTTCCCTTCTGATAATACGGAAAAATAATTCTTCTATTTTCCTCAATTTTTGCATATTTTTCTAATTGCATATCATAAATACACGGTTTAGTAATTGCAGCTTCAATTTCTTGTTTTCTTCCGTTGCAATCAATAAATTTTATAATCCCTTTTTCCTCTGATTTTGGTTCAATAATATATATTGGATCTGCACTTGTTTGCAAACCTACAAAAATATCAGCTAATGAATCTAACGACTGACATTTCCCTTTCTTCTTTTCCAAAGTTCGCACTATTTCATTGGATAAAAAAGTCCAAGGTGCTGCACTAAGATACTCGATAGGATATTCTTTCATTTCAGCTGATTCTGTTGCATAAAATTTATTAATATCTTTAACAAAACCAATCTCAAATGTCTTCCTCTCATTTTTTTCAACAAATAATAAGCACGTATACGTACTTCTTCCCTTAAAAACCTGTTCTGTTCCAAAGTGAATTATTTGTTTAACACATTTTTTCTCTGATAACAATTTTCGTAAAGAAGCACCAGACTTGATAAGCATAAATTTATGCGGAATAATATATCCCATTTTCCCTTTTGGTTTCAATAATTGCAGTCCTTTTTCCATAAATAAAAAATATTTATCCAATAAATCTGATTTTGCCGTTTCATATTTTGAAACTTCAGATTTATAATATTCATATTCATTTTCAGAAAAATGCACCATATTCTGAACCCGAATATATGGAGGATTTCCTACAATTGCATCGAATTTTTCTCCTTCAAATTCGTTTTCCCAATTGAATATTTTAATTTTTTCAACCATTTCCGGATCATTCAATATATTAGAGTTAAACTCTATGTATTTTTCGTCTACAAGACTATTGCCATTTTTAATATTGTTATCTAAACTAGGTAAAATCCGACAGTTATTGTTTTTTACAAAACTTTCCATTTCATATAGAGAGCTATCTTCTATAAGTTTTATAAGCAAACTAAACTTAGCAACTTCTACCGCCAAAATATCAATATCTACTCCCCATATATTATTCTGTAAAATCTCTCTCTTTTTTTCATATGACAACTTAAAGTTATTTCCTACATCACTAATAAGTAATCCTTTTTGTATCGCCATATCTAAACAATTTTTCATATAATATTCAATATAACGATTTATAATAAATTCATATGCAGAAAGCAAAAAGTTTCCGGAACCACAGCAAATATCTGCTATTCTATAGCTATCCCATTCCGTAAATTTTTCATCAGAAAATAATGGTGTCAATGTGGTTTTCACAATAATATCTGCAATATTTTTAGGCGTATTTACTACGCCCTGAGAATCCACAATCTCTGGTTTTCTTTCTGCAACCACAATTCCATCTTTAATTACTATTTCTTCTTCCAAAAATAATTCATAAATTTGACCGATAATAAATGGATCAACTATGCTAAACTCGTAGCAACTATTTGGATAATACAATTCTTTAAAAATATCCACAAGTATACTATCAGATATTTCAAATTGTTCCCCATCAATCAGTTCAAATAAACCAGAATCATACTTTTTATCTGCCGCTGTAAATACCTTTTTCAGCTCTGCATATGTACCTATATTTTTAAGGCTTTCATATTTTTCTAATTCCCTATCTTCACATATTCTCAAAAATACAATTCGGTTAATCAATTTCTGAACAAAAATGTTTAATGTTTCCTGATTAATCGTAGAATTATTTTTAACAATATCCTCGCTTAATACCAATCTCCATTCTTTTATTTGTGATAAAAAATATTTATCAAATGGTTCTTTCTTTAATGAACTAGATATATTTTCAAAGGTTTTTTCAAAGGCTCCTGAAACTACAGTCTCATATGAAAGCAATCTAGATATCTCATCAAATTTATCTACATATTCTGTAAAATGGAAATGAGCAACTTGCGCAACTGAAGGTTTATCATTCTCATTCGGTCTTACTGATGTATCATAGATAACCAAATCCGTAAAATTCGATAATACAGATATTTCAAGATTTCCATTCCAACCATATCGTCTAGTTTGAAATGCCGCTTCTTTACTTGCCATAATATCTACATTAGGTTTTTTAGTTTCTAAAAAAAAGTATGGTGTAGATCCCACATGAAATTCATAATCAGGCTTCTTTTTTACTTGTTTACCATTTTCTTCTACAAAAACCGATGCTTCATGTTTTACTTCTCTTAAATGTTGCGGCAAATTCTTTTTGTTTTGCACATCCCATCCTAATATTTCAAAAAATGGATTCACAAAATCATTACGAACTTCTGTCTCATTGTAATCTGGTCTGTTGTATTGTTTAAAGTGTTTCTGATAAGCTTCTACAAGTTTAAGTAATCTATCGTTTTCCATCCTTTTCCTCCCCTACTTTTTTCTCTTTAAAAGTGTCAATTTCAACCAAATCACCAATATCACAATTAAATTCATTACATATCTTTTCTAAAACTGTCAAAGTTACTGCTTCCCCATTAGTCATTTTAGCAATAGTTCCACTACTAATCCCTGTTCTTCGTTTTAAATCCCCTTTTTTCATTCCATTATCAATTAGAATTTTCCACAGTCCGTTATATGAAATTGCCATCTTTTACCTCTCTCTTTATCTTTCGAATATACGTTCTGTTTAGTATAACATTATTTCTTTCCTCCGTCAACAATGCGTCCATAAAAATAGATGCTATATCTATTTTTATAGATATAACATCTATTTTTTTATATTTCTGAATTAAACGCTATCTCTTTAAATCTAATTGATTATAATCGCATGAATCACAATCTCCTCCGCACAAGCCCGGATATTATTCATTTTCCCAACCCATGCCATCTGATCCTGCATCTTCAATTCTTCTGTTACTCCCTGCTTTTCTTTCATCTGCTCTACCAGTCTGTCCATCATCTGATTACAATCCTCATCAATCTGATGCAGATGCTCATTTAACTTCCCAGCAAGTATCAGTTCCAGATATAATCCTTTCCGCTGCTCTTTCAAGTATGATTTTCTCAACATTCCATACTTTCCAATCGGATACTCTGTCTCTTCCGGGAGGTACAGGTCTGGATAATACAAACCGTCCTCTCCTAAAGTATAACTGATTCCATTTTCACCCATAATGTGTTTCTCCATGATTGTCCTCCTACCTTGCTCCCCGATCTTTGTTCTGACTACGGGTATGCTGTTTATTTTTCTGTTCATTTTGTATTTCTCGTTTCTTTTCTGCCAGCTGCGCCCTAATACCATGCGCTACTGGCTCTTTTCCTGTTTCTTTCTTCCATTTTTCTATTGCAGTTCGATACTGACTATACTCAGTTTGAGAAACCTTAAAATCCTTTAAAAAATCCTGTACACTTCTATAACCGATCTTCTGCACAATCCTTGGAAGGTAATCTTTCATATCTCTGATCTGGCTTTTCAATTCATCAATTTCTTTCTGCAATTCTTTTTTCTTTCTTCCTTTAAACCATCCCTTAACCTCTGACAGTTCTTTCTTCTTTGCAGAAAGCTGTTTTTGTTTCTGTTGAATTGCACCGTTTTGATCTTCCAGTTCTTTATTCACTTTAAATAGTTTCGGATACTTTGATGCAAGCCTCGTCATTTTAGGTTGTTCCGGTTCTGTCTTTTCTTCTTTTGTTGTCTCGACTGCTGCCGTGCTATTTTCAGCAACATGCTCTGGGTGTTCAGTTTCCGTTTGCTCTGTCTGTTTTGGCACTTCCCTGGGGTTCTTAAACAGCACACTTGCTATCAAAAACTCCAATGCCTCAACAGCCACTGTTACAACTCTGGAAAATAATCGTGGTCTGTTTCCACGCCGGGCAATGGATTTCTTGATCGGCTCCGTGATTTCTTTCCACTTCACTTCCATTATCTTCGGTTCTGGCACTCCACTAATCAATGCCATATCAACAGCTCTGTTCCATTCCTGGCGTTTTTGGTTATCCGCTTCTATTTCCTGTTCCTTCGGATTATTTTTTCCGATTTTCTTTGTTGCAAGATACACACTGCCACGCTCAAATACCTGCAACTTCTGGCTCTCGTCCTGCACATAAATATTGATTAAATCTGTATAAGAATGCTTTACCTCATCCAGAAATGAATTGCTCTTGAAGCGTTCATCTTTCGCAGTAAACAGCTTCTTCTCATAGACTTCTCCTTTCTTCACTATACTGCAGCCTTCTCGGATCTCGTCATCTTCTCCTAATATCTCTTTTTTGGTTCGGACATGTTTTTCCTTTTCATCATAAAACATATTTCTGCTGGCAATCTTAATGATTGGTTCATCCAGTAGTTTCCGTTCTGCAAATATCAAATGAATGTGATAATTGGTCTTTCTTTTATTGTGGTGCAAAGCAGCAATACACTCTGTTCCATAATTCTGTTTAAAATGATTTGTAAAAAGCTGCAGCAATCTATCCGGCTGATATTCTGTAAAACTCTCTGGCAAAGCAATGATCAGTTCTCTTGCTTCAATGCATTTTCCTTCTGTTCCACTTTTTGCAAATTCTTCCTGATTACATTTTGCAAGTTCCCGCCAAAATTTCCGTTCTGTGGTTTCATAAACTGCATAAAGATTTTCCTGTTTTGCGTGACTGGATATATAAGTGATTCTGCCTTTTACATTGCTTAGTTTTGTCATTTGAATAAATGAATTTCTTCCGATAGGCACTCCCTCCTTGTCTTCGGCAAAATAAATTCTGCCATATCATTTGTGAGTGGATGCATCGGCATCCGTTTACGAACTATCCGTCTGTCGGCGGAATAGCTCCCGGCAGGGCGAAATATCCTGAGTACAAATCTTTAATTTGTGCGATGGGTGTATTTCGCTCTCAAACGCCGAGGGCTTTGTGAGATGCTTCTTACATCTACCACAACTTGGCTTTCGCTTTTCATTTTGGGCGTATCCGCCCTCTTTTTCTGCCCGTATCCGGGCTTATTTTTTCACTAACAACAAACTGACTATTACTCTTCCTGTCTGCTTTATTCCGGTATCCTTGCCCGTACATACTCCAGATCTCCACAATACGGTGTTCCAACCAAATACCATTCTCTCGCCAGATTCATTTCCATTCGTGTCTTTACCCACTGATCATCAACTAGAACTTCCAGACATTCTCCGCAGTGAAATCCTGGATCAATCCATAAGTCTGATGACAATAATCCATATCTTTTGTTATAACTGTTGTAACCTAATCTTCCTTCTCTCATGGTGTCACTTGTCACTCTCCCTTCATTTATCATTTCCGCAGGGACGCCCTGAATCAGGGCTCCCTTTTGAAAAGTTTTTTCTTCGCCAATCAACTACCGGCTACACCTTACAGACTTTCTCTTTGTTTGCTATCTACAGGTGCGTGGCACGCTCCTGTCATAAGGTCATCAAGCAGAATCCTTACCAACGAAAGTCCTCATGCATTCCACACTTATCCAAGTACTCTTGTCTTGCCTTTTCCCGTTCTTCCTCGGTTGGTGCTGTTTTGAATGTTGTATATAACTGACGTTTTACCATACTGTCTAATTTTTCCATCAATGCTTTTTCTATCTCCGGCAGATATTCCTCGTTCCCGGCAAGATGATACTGGAACAATGCCAGTAATAAATCTTTGGGTATCTGTACCTGTGATTTTCTTTCCATGTTTCTCCTTTCCGTGACGGTCGTGACGATAGTGACGATATTTTCACTACCGTCACGCTATATAAAATACCGTCACAACCGTCATATATCGTCACGCTTGTTTTCCAACAAAGGTCAATCTAATTTTTCTTCCATCATGTCCCCGCTCCGCTTTATACTGGATTCCATATTCCAGAATCAATCGTTCCAGGCTGACATTTAATTTTCGTGATAATGCGTTCGGCTGCATTTCCACCTGCAATACTTCCACAAGCTCTGTTGCTGTTCCTGCCCACTCTGGCGTAGTTTCTGTTACAAGTTCTTTGATTTTTTCCAACACTGGATCTTCTGGTTCTTTCCAAAGTTCTGTTTCTGTCTTGGTAAGTTCCCAGACACATCTCTCCCGATTAAAGTTCAACCACAGTTTCTGATCCTGCTGGTCACGCCCTGCCACTTCCAGAACTGCCTTATTATCTGTCCGTTTTTCTTTCTGCATGACGAATGCTCCATCCGCAGCTCCAAGCAGACCATTCGTGCCAGAAATCATATCAAAACTATCTGAAGATTCCATTTTCCTTGTATGATGCACAACCAGAAAACAGATACCATATTTATCACTGAATGCTTTCAGCTTCGTTACAATCTCATAATCACTGGCATAACTGAATTTATCTCCACCAACCTCACGCACTTTCTGAAGAGTATCAATGATAATCAATCTTGCGTCTTTATGCTCTGTTACAAACGTTACAAGCTGTTTTTCCAGTCCGTCATTGAGCGATTTAGATTTTGTAGCGAAATAGAGATTCTCACTGCCTTCCATTCCAAACATCTGTGATAACCGCTTTTGCAACCTTGCATAATCATCTTCCAATGCCAGATACAGAACCGTTCCCTGTCTGACTGAAAAGCCCCACAATGGAAGTCCCTCACTGATGTGATACCCGATCTGTGCCATAAAGAATGATTTTCCAATTTTCGGCGAACCAACAAACAGGTAAGTTCCGTTATACAGAAGTCCGTCTATAATCGGCAGTTTTGGTGGATATGCGGTGTCGTATAATTCCATCATAGAAACTGTTTCCAGATCATCTGGATTCTTTTTATTTGCTGATTTTGCTGTATTTTCCGCATTATTTGTGGCTTGCAGATTGCCCTTACCGGGCAAATCTGCTATACTTTGGTTGGTTAATTTATTACTTGATGGCTGTTCCACATCTGCGCCAACAGATGCAATCGGAGCAGTCATTTTTTCTTTTGCTGTCATTCATTTTCCCCTTTCAATCCATACAATGTCTCTGCGACCAATCTCAGGGTACTCAGCAACTCTTCGTTTTCCTCACTGCATTTTTCCAGATGTTTCAATTCTTCATAAATCTCTGCCATCTGATTTCGCAATGCTTTATACACTCTTGGATTTCCCTGTACCACAATTTCCCGATCAGTTAATCGTTTTGTGATATAGTCCTGCTTGCTAAGTCCTGACAATCGGACACATGCATCAATCTGCTCTGCTTCTTCCGGTGATACCCGGAATGCTACAATTTTGTTTCTCCATCTTCCTTTACTGTCCAGATTCTTCTCCATTTGATTTTTCCATCCTTTCAATATCCAACTGTTCTGCCATCTGCGTCTGCTCACTCGGAAACAGGTGTGCATATCGGTAAGTGATATCAATGCTCTCATGTCCCATTCGGTCTGCGATTGCCAATACCGTAAATCCCATATTGATCAATAACGATACATGGGAATGTCGCAAATCATGCACACGAATTCGCTTTACCCCAGACACTTTTGATCCTCTGTTCATTTCATGATGCAGATAAGATTTGGAAATTGTGAAAATTCTTTCGTCTTCCTTCAGACCGTAAAGCATTCCCATATAATCCTGCATCTCATCACATATAAATTGTGGCATCTTGATAAATCTGTTACTTTTAAATGTCTTTGGTGGGGTAATCACATCTTCCCGGTTTAATCTTTGATATGATTTGTTAATTCGCAGTGTATGCGTTGTAAAGTCAAAATCCGCTGGTGTCAGGGCAAGCAACTCTCCTTCACGGATACCACACCAGTAAAGCATTTCAAAAGCGTAGTAAGAAACTGGTTTATCCATCATCACATCTGCAAATTTCAAATACTCTTCTTTCGTCCAGAACAACATTTCCTTATATTCCTCTATTGCTATATTTCCAGCTTTCTGTGCCGGATTAGAAGGCAAATGATAAAAATCAACTGCATGATTGAAAATGGCACTTAACTGGCTGTGGATTTTCCGCAGATATGAAGCAGAATACCCTTTTCCATTCGCTCTCTTAAATGCAAGCAAATGATTCTGCCATGCAATCACATCTTTTGGTTCAATTTCTGCAATCTTTCTCTCCCCAAAGTATGGAAGAATTTTTGTTCTGGCAATATTATTCTTAGTTCCCCATGTGTTATCCCGGATTCGTTCCTTTTTATCTTCTACATAAATTTCATAAAAACTTGCGAAAGTCATATCCAATTTTGCATCATGCTTTAACATTTGTTCGTGTTCCCACATCTGCGCTTCTCGCTTCGTAGGAAATCCTCGTTTTGAAGTCTGTTTCGTTTTCCCTGTCCAATCGGTATAACGATAGACTACTCGCCACTTTCCAGTGGCATTATCTTTATGAATACTCATACAAATTCTCCTCTCTTTCTCTTACATTTCGCTGTAACATACTTTTTTGCGGAAATAATTAGTGTTTACTCTGCCAACTACCGTATGTTGATTTATACTTAAAACTGACCCAGTTTTAACGAGGAAAATTGACCCACCTGATAGCAAACGATACACTTCTCTCTGTATGCACCAATACAAGAGAGGAGGTTTGAAAGAAGGTGTATGATTTGCAAGATTGGGCAGCTGTTCAGCGAGTTTATAAACAGACAAGATCAAAACGGGCAACTGCAAAAATACTTGGAATGTCCAGAAATACTGTCAGGAGTCTTTTAGAAGAAAAAGAAGCACCGGTGTATAAACGGACAGTTTATAAGAGCAAGATTGATGGTTTCAAAGAACAGATCATCGAATGGCGATGCGAACCGTTTCTTTTCAATGGAACACGGATTTTTAGAGAATTGAAAGCAAGAGGTTATACAGGAAGCATTGGCCCTGTTTACCGGTATCTGTCAAAAATTGAAGAGGATATCAAAGACCACATCAGTTCCAAAGCTACTGTAAGGCATGAAAGCCCTCCGGGAGATCAGGCTCAGTTCGACTGGTCACCTTATAATGTCCCTGTTGATGGCGTGATCATAACTGTTTACTGTTTTTCAATGATACTTTCAGCATCCAGAAAGAAAGCAGTCTGTTTTTCTTTAAAGGCAGATGCGGCAGCCATTTATGAAGCAATTCAGGAACTGTTTGAAGATCTTGGTGGAGTAACACTGGAGCTTTTGATCGATAATCCAACAGCATTGGTCATCGAAAATAATCCAAGGAACGAAATGGAGATCCGTTATAATCCCCATGCCCTGCTTATGGCAAGACATCTGGGAACAGAACTTAATGCATGTCCCTGCTACTGGCCGCGCAAGAAAGGAAAGATCGAGAGACCCTTCAACTATATCGAAGAACAATTCATAAAGGGAAACCACTTTGCTTCAATGGAAGATCTGAATCGTCGTGGAAAAGATTTCGTTGAGTCCTGGTGTAATGAAACACACACAACGACCAAAAGAATTCCAAACATACATTATCTTCAGGAAGAACGGGATCTGTTGCTGCCATTGCCAGACCGTCGTTATCGACTGAAGGAATTGGAAAGCAGGATCATCAGTCCTGACTGTTATATCAGCATTGGCGGAAATAAGTATAGCGTTCCTGATATCTTTGCAGCCAAAACCATGTATTTCAGGATCATCTATGGGTTCAGAATCGAGCTTTATGACAGAAAAAAGAACTATGTCATGAAATTGGAAGCATCACGTAACAAGCATGAAATCCTGACAAATTCGGAGCACTATAAAAATGTAGCACCAAAGGCGCCAACATCGATTCCGCAGATACGAAGGGAATTCACTGCCAGATACAGCAATGGTCTGGCTTATCTGGAAGCAGCCGGGAAAAAGTTTGACCAGCCCACACATTACGCAAGAAAGATCATGTTGCTCGAAGAACTTTATGATACAGATACCCTCAATCGTTTTATTGGATATGCAATACAGCATGATTCTATGGACATCCTGTCATTTAAAGAACTGCTCAAAGCTTACAATGCAGGCCGGCTGTCTCTTCCTGAGATATCTGAACAGAGAACGGAAGTTCTGTGTAAAACCGGAGAATACCGTGACGATGATTCAAAACTTTTGCGGGATCTGGATTACTATGAACAGAATGTAGGAGGAACGGTAAATGCCTAGTGAGACAAGTGTTGTAAACGCAGCTTATATAGAAGCCAGAATGAAACAGTTTAAACTGGTCGATATGCGCGAACAATATCAGGAACTTATACGTGTAGCTTCAGAACAGTCTATGACGTATGAAGATTTCCTGATCATGCTGTTACAAGCGGAGGAAACAGGAAAGAAACGCCGACAGGCTGAACGCCTGACAGATGCAGCTAATTTCGACTCTGATAAACGGCTGTCTGACATTGATTACCGCTCCAATCCAAACCTGGATGCGGATAAAATTCAATCTTTGGGCAGACTTGAATTTATGGATAACCATGAAAATATCATAATCATTGGGCCGCCGGGAGTCGGTAAAAGTATGATCGCCACCGGGATTGGCCGGAATGCATGTGAAGCCGGATATAAGGTTCTCTTTGTGAATGCAAAAGAACTGGTCGATCAGCTGTATGAGGATATGCAGAAAGGATATCTGAAAGAAACTCTGAAACAGATCAGTAAGATTCCGCTTTTGATCATCGATGAACTGTCATATTTAAAAATGGATAAAGAAAGAGAGAGCCTTTTCTTTCAGATCATTCGCCAAAGATATGAAAAAAGCTCCCTCATTATCACCACAAACCTGCCCATGGGCAGATGGGATGAACTATTCACCGGCAAGCTGGCCGCTGCAGCGATCCTTGACCGCCTGGTCCATCATTGCCATGTCATAAGTATAACGGGTGACAGCTATCGTGTCAAAGGTCCAAAAACTGAGTATTAAAAAAGGAAGGCATAGAAATGAGTATAAAAATCACACCGGATAAATATCCGCAGATCATAGAAGTTTACAATACAGAGGGAAAAACAGCCGCCTATGACCTAATGCGAAGCTGTTATGAGATCAAAAATCCAACTTGTGTTATGAAAAGGATGAAAGCAGACAAGAGTCTTGGATATAACTATGATACTGACCGTTTTGAATCAGACAGCCGTAAGGAAGATGATATATTTTTAAATTTAGAGATGCTCTGTGAAAATAAAATCGAAACATCTGACCGATCTGAAGGAGCTATAAATCGAAATGACCGTATAAAAGCCATGGAGAACATGGTACATTCCCTGATCAGTGACCGGTTACTGGAACTCAGTAAGTATGTATTGCTGGATCCAATCGGCAAAAGAATACTGATCGATAAAAGTTCAATGCAGACTGACGGATATCAGGTGCTCATTAATTAGGAGGCAGATATGAGATTTAGAAAAAATGTGCCTGCGGAGCACAGAGAATTCCTGCAGGAACAGTTAAAACAATACAAAAAAGAAATAACCATGTCGAAAGATGAGTTACGTGAATTAGAAAAATGGGTAGCCAGTGGACGAAGCCCCTATGATAACGGAGACTATATTTATAGCGAAAACGGATGCCCAATGGACTTTGTCAGCGCAATGCGTTTCCAGGATGAAATGTATGAATGGTGGATGAGTCTTTCAGAAGAAGAACGAGAACAAGAATTAAGGGAGCTTCGCGGGGATTATGATACTGTTTCAGACAGCATAATCATAAATACTGAATGGAGTGATCCGGTAATGGATCCGGATGCTGAACTTCCGTTCAGCTGATGCGCTTGACGGGTCAATTCACAGTGTAAAAAATCAGATTTACATACAGAAATGACCCACTTGAAAATCAGGTGATTTCTGAATTCAGGTGGGTCAGAATTAAACGTAAAAGTGGGTCAATTTTACTTGACAATCAACACCGTAAGATAACCCAGCTTCTGTAATTCTTCATTTAGCTGTTTGACAATCTTATAAGCATAAGACTTGGAAACACCCAGTTCCGCTGCAACTTCTTCTACTGTCATAAAAGTTCTGTTCGTCACATCGCATCTCTCCTTTCATTCTTAACTCAATTTGTTTAGGTTGTCACATTTGCATGATACTAAACATTTTTATTTAAGTCAAGTAGTTTAACGAGAATATTAAATTTTTTTGTTTAAGTTCTTCTTGCTATCCCAAATTGCTCATGCTATACTGAACCTAAACAGAATTGTTTTATTTTCTATCACAATTAATTATGGCAACATGAATGACCACTATAAGGAGGCAAACAAGAATGGCTATCGGACAACGTATCAAATATTTTCGTAACCGCATCGGCATGACACAAAAGCAACTCGGAGAACAACTGGGATTCATGGGAAAAACCTCAGATGTCCGCATGGCTCAGTATGAATCTGAAGCCAGAGTTCCTAAGATTGATCTTGTAAAACAAATGTCTCAGATCTTTGATATCAATACTCATGCCTTAACAGTTCCAGATATTGATACTCACATAGGTCTGATGCATACACTATTTGCACTGGAAGATATGTATGGTCTGAAGGTAAAAAATGTAGATGGACAACCGCATCTCTGCCTTGACGCTTCCATATCCGCTCCCGGCTCCTCTGTCGATGAAATGCTTCGTGCATGGATGGAACAAGCTGGCAAATTGGAAAACGGTGAAATCAGCAAGGAAGAATATGATGAATGGAGATATAAGTACCCGGAACTGGATACTTACCAGAAACGTGCCAAGGTACCATCTCAAGAACTGAGTGATTACCTCGTAAAAGAATTGACTAAAAAAGAAAAATAAAAGAAGAAAATAGAAAAACCTTACCGATATTCAGTTTTTTACTTCTGAAAATCAGTAAGGTTTCTTTATATACGTTATGAAATAAAATTTTTATCTCTTGAATAATCACAAAATGTTGCCATTTTGTTGCCAATCACTAAGCAAATTTGCTTGTAACCCGCATAAATACTGGTATCTTATGATTGTGTGGATTATTCGAATTCAATCGTTCCAGGCGGTTTAGAAGTCAGATCGTAAAATACTCTGTTAACTCCCTTAACCTCATTAATAATTCTGCTCATCACCTTATTCAGTACATCATAAGGAATTTCAGCAGCCTCAGCTGTCATGAAATCTACAGTTGTTACTGCTCTTAAAGCAACAGCATAATCGTATGTTCTCTCATCCCCCATAACTCCGACACTTCTCATGTTTGTCAGTGCTGCGAAATACTGGTTAATATTCTTGTCAAGTCCTGCGTTTGCAATCTCTTCTCTGTAGATGGCATCTGCATCCTGAACGATCTTAACTTTTTCTTCTGTGACTTCACCAATGATACGGATTCCAAGTCCAGGTCCAGGGAATGGCTGACGGAATACCAGTCTCTCCGGAATTCCAAGCTCCAATCCTGCCTTACGTACTTCGTCTTTGAACAGATCACGAAGAGGCTCAATGATATCTTTAAAATCTACATGCTCCGGAAGTCCACCTACATTGTGGTGAGATTTAATCACTCCGGATTCTCCACCGAGTCCGCTTTCTACAACGTCCGGATAAATGGTTCCCTGTGCGAGGAAGTCTACAGCACCGATCTTCTTGGCTTCTTCTTCGAAGATACGGATGAATTCTTCACCGATGATCTTACGTTTTGCTTCCGGTTCTGTTACTCCGGCTAGTTTATCGTAATATCTCTGCTGCGCATTTACACGGATAAAGTTCAGGTCGAACTGTCCATTTGGTCCGAATACACCTTCTACTTCATCACCTTCATCTTTACGGAGAAGACCATGATCGACAAATACACATGTCAACTGCTTTCCGATAGCTCTGGATAACAATCCTGCTGCCACTGAAGAATCTACTCCACCTGACAGTGCAAGAAGTACTCTTCCGTCGCCGACTTTTTCGCGGATCTCCTGGATTGTATTCTCTACGAATGCATCCATCTTCCAGTCGCCTGCACATCCGCAGACACCTAATACGAAGTTCGATAACATCTTAGTTCCTTCTGCTGTGTGAAGTACTTCCGGATGATACTGGATTGCATATAATCCTGCTTCTGTATTCTCAGCTGCTGCAACCGGGCAGTCCGCTGTATGTGCTGTGATCTCGAATCCAGGTGCAATCTGTGAGATGTAATCAAAATGACTCATCCAGCAGATTGTCTTCTCTGATACACCTTCAAAAATCTTGGAATCTTTCTTATCTATCAGCACTTCTGTCTTACCATACTCACGTACCGGAGCGGATTCTACCTTTCCTCCAAGTACATGCATCATAAGCTGTGCACCGTAACATAATCCAAGAACCGGGATACCAAGTTCGAACAATTCTTTTTTATATGTCGGGGAATCTGCTTCATAACAGCTGTTTGGTCCGCCTGTCAGGATGATTCCCTTAGGATTCATAGCTTTGATCTTCTCAATATCTGTCTTATATGAGTAGATCTCGCAATATACATTGCATTCTCTGACACGTCTTGCTACCAGCTGATTGTACTGTCCACCAAAGTCAATGACAATTACTAATTCTTTTTTCACAAGAACTTCCTCCTATTTGTTTTCTATATGGCTAACCTTTATTATAAAATAGAAGTCCCGTTTTTACAAGGGACTTCTATCTTTTCTCCGATAAACCAGACTTTTTCTATCATAACTAGCAACTATCTGCTGACAAACGTTTTCTATCCTATACAATCGCATTTTTCTTCCAACTTCCTTTGAAATACCGGATCACGAAACACATTGCCCGGAATACCCAGTCGATCACCATCGCAACCCAGATACCGAATACACCCATTCCCATATATTTTCCAAGCACGTAACTGAATCCGATTCGGAAGATCCACATGGATATGCTCGAAATGTACATACATGCCTTCGCATCACCCGCTGCACGGAACGTCGCAGGCAGGCTGAACGCAACCGGCCAGATAAATATCGCACCGATTCCGTGGAAATGTATGATATCCGCCGTCGTCTTTGCTGTAAGATCGGACAGGTTATATGCCTTTAATATAAATGGCAATAAGGAGAATATAAATAATACCATCGCAGTCATACTGACATAAGTAATGAGCATTAATTTCTTATTATAATACTTCGCCTGTTCATAATCGCCCGCACCCACACATCTGGAAATAACCGGTGTGATTGCCAGCGTAATTGCCATTCCCGGAAGGATCTGGAACAATGCGATTGCATTTGACACCGCATTTGCCGCAATCGCATAGGTTCCGAATGTCGATACCAGGCTGAGCACGATAATCTTTCCAAGCTGGAACATGCTGTTCTCCAGGCCGTTCGGCACACCGATACTTAGAATCTTCTTAACCATTTCCCAGTTAATTCGGTAACGCCAGGTCCGTTCTATGTGAAGCGTCCGTTTCTCATCACACAATAGCGCAATTATAATAATCGCCGCCGTCATCCTTGACACCAGTGTCGGAATCGCAACCCCTTCCGTTCCACGGTGAAAACCATAGATCAGGATCGCATTTCCTCCTATATTAATAACGTTCATGATGATCGATATTTGCATTGTTACCTTCGAATTGCCCATTGTACGGAAGATCGCCGCTCCTCCGTTATACAGTGCCATGAATGGAATCGATGCCGCCACGATCAGCAGGTAAATGTCTGCATGATGCATCACACCCTGGTCGATTTTTCCAAATACTGTATGTAAAATAAAAGATTTTCCCAGATATACAAGCACTGTAATGCCGATTGCACAGATCGTGATAAACCATACCATCTGCGTTGCCGACTTACAGGCTTCTTCCCGTCTGTCCTGTCCCAGGAACTGCCCCGCAACGACTGCTCCTCCCGTAGCCAGTGCTGAAAATGCATTGATCAACAGCACCATAATCTGATCTACCAACGATACTCCCGACACCGCCGCCTCGCCGACGCTTGCGATCATGATGGAATCTGCCATTCCAACCAGTACCGCCAGAAGCTGCTCGACCACTAACGGCAGGATCAATGCCAACAGTGTTTTATTATCAAAGAAATATGCCTGTCGTTTTTCTTTTTTGCTTTTTCCCATTTTCCTCTCCCGTAATATTTATATATCTACAGTACCTGCCACCGGCAGCTTCTTCCGAATGCATAGCAATACAGAAATCCTGCCACTGGCGGCTTTTCTTGCATACTTTGGTATACAAAAAAGTTCCCCAACGTATACTCTTATTATACGCTGAGGATTCTTCTCACACAATATCCCATCCCCGCAGAAATTTTTACTAAAATTTTCACTAAAAATTCCCACGGTATCTTTTTTGTCAGACTGCAGACGCTTTATTGTCCGTCCTTTTCAACATAACTGCAACCCTACGCAGCTACGAATTTATCCAGCTCTTTCCAGAGATCATCGCATTCTTCATCATATACTTTCAGCTCGATCTTCTGGTCAAATCCAAGATTCATAAGACCTAACAGGGACTTTGCATCTACAATATATCTACCCCGTTTCATATCCATATCAAAAGGATATTTTTCTACGATCTTTACAAAATCTATCACATCACCCGGATTTGAAAAAATAACATTTTTCGTACTCATTATTGGTCCCTCCTTTTTTCTTATCGGAACCATATTAACACTCTCATGCATTTCCACAAGGGGGAAATATTAAAAAAAGGATGACTTTTTTTGACTGAAAATGCATTTTTTTAATGTTTTTCACTATCTAACCGTTCTTTTTCCGGTATTCAAGTGGCAACATTCCAGTCTCTTCCTTAAACACGCGGCTCATGTATTTCGGATCGGTATAACCTACCAGTTCCGCAATTTTAGTCAGCTTCCAGTTCGTTGCCGTCAGAAGTTCTTTTACACGTTCAATCCGGTACCCACGGATCGTCTCTGTAAATGTCCGTCCCGTCTCTTTTCGAAACTGAGTGCTCAGATATTCTTCCGTCACATGTAGCTTTTCTGCAATCTCTTCCAATGTAATACCCTGATCATAATATTCTCGGATATTCTCCAGTGCCTTTTGAATCAGAAGACTCATATCGTTTTCCGTTTCGTCTTTGCTCGTCAGATATTCAAAAAAAGTATCCACTTTTTCTTCCACATCTGTCCATCCATTTGCCCTGGAAATCCGCTGAAGAAATGTCTGTCCTTTTCTCTGTGCCTGTACCGCCCCGGTTTCCGCTGCCATCTGGATCAGAACCAGTGCAATACGGATACAGCCCTCCTTGGCCTCCTGCGGGGTACATGGAAGTTCCCTGCAATAATCCCAGTATCTGGAAAATATTTTTTTCAATCGTTTCGCATCTTTATTCAGTAATGCTTCCTTGGCTTCTTTTTCAAGGTTCACCGGATATTTATATGGATATAATGCAATTTTCTGTATTTTTTCTTTACAGATCAATGTTCCCTTTTTCAATATCAGATTCCATTCTGCCGCATGATCTAGTTCTCTGACCGCTTCGTACATATTGCCGAATCCGTTGCTGACCGCCCATGTACAGATCACCCTTCCGCGCACCGTATTGCAGATCATCGGAACAATCGTCTGTTCCAGATACTGATAGGTCTCATGTTCATTTCCCATATGATAAAAAAGGACCACAAAACTCTGACGTCCGTACATCTCGATGGTATAGGCACAGAAATCCTGTTGCTGATTGAAGATTTCCAATGCTTTCAGCATCTGCAGCACTTGTTCTTTATATTTCTCATAATTAGAACTCATGCCGATACCAAGAACACCAATCCGTTCCTCCGGTGCAATCCCGTATCCTTCCTTTATAAGGTCTCCTATCTGCTGATCATCTTTGATCTTCCCGGCCATCGCATTCAGGAAAATGTATTCCAGATTCAGAATGTGTTTCCACTTTTTCTCGCTTTCCAGCTCTCTTCTCATCCTTCCCAGTACATTGCGCACTTCGTAGACTTTCAACGGTTTGACCAGAAAATCTACAGCACCAAGCTCCATCGCACGTTTCGCATAAAGGAATTCCGGGCAGGAACTTGTAACCACAATTTTGCAGGATATCCCTCTTCTCTGCAATGCCTCGATCATCTCGAATCCATCCATCTCCGGCATCCGGACATCCGTAAATATCACATCCGGTGTTAGATTATCCCGTATCAGTTTTTCGGTCAGCGCAAGACCTTCTGCCCCGTTGGACGCACTCCCCACGATCTCTATATCCGACTCTTCCTGTTCCAGACATTGTAACAGTTCGTTCTTATATAACTCATTATCTTCTATGACAATTATTCTCACGTGAAATACCTCCTTCCAAATTATATCTTACTCTATCCAAGATGATACGCATCCAGTGTCTTCGCCAGATATCTGACTGTCTTATCCACCGCCTCGTCTACTGTCGGCTTGTCCCTGTCACTTCGCATGATTGCAAGCATTCCCCGATAGATCAGCACACTCATTTCATTCAGTTCTTTGATCTCCTGCTCAGATATCTCATAATTTCTTTCTCTGATCACATCTCTTAGCAGATCTTCGTTGCGTTTGAAGAAATCTCCTTCTTTCAAAAATCCTTCGTAATCTTCTGTCTTTTCTTCCTTTTCATTTGGATAAATCTCATAATATCTCCGGAAAACCTCATTCAGGTTCTGTGTCCCTTCCGGACTGAAGAATAAGAAGTTATAGATTCTCGGTCTCTGGAACGAATGTCTGCAAAAGCAGCGCCACTGTCCCAGATACCACTCCTGAAAATCCTTTCCCTCGGCCTTGTGTATCAACGTTTCCTGCATATATTCATCCAGACATTTTACACTTGCAAATAATTCCAGTTCATCCAGATTAGAGAAATAATGATACAGCGTTGCACTGTTGTATTTTGCCTGTTCTGCAACCTTCCTGATCGTCAGATTCTCAATTCCTTCTTTTTCCATTAATTCAATTGTCGCATTGATGAAATACGACATAATCCTTTTTCTCTTTTCCTGTCTGTTTCCTCCAACTGTTACCACAGTCTGCTGTCCTCCTTCATTCTCTTCCTTAATTTTAACTTTTTGCAATTTTTAACAACATTTCATACATCCGATTTATTTATCTCTTCTATTAATATATCCATTTTTATATTAGCATTTCAATAAAATTTTTTCAATTCATAATAATTATGCATAATTTATTTTTATTATCTACTATCATTTTATCTTATATGCACAATTTGTAAACAACGATTGACTTCCATTTAATTATATAGTATCTTATTACTATGCGTTTTATATAAGCTGGGAAACTTGGATAAAATACGTGTATAAAATATTGGAGGTTTTTTATGGGAAACAAAAGAACAAAAAAATCCATCAGTCTTGAAGGATTCGTCTTTCTGGCAATCTTTTTAGGAATTTTCGGTGGTATGGGTATGAAAATGGGCGGTGTCAATATGCTGAACACATTGATGAACACCGGCTACCAGCTGCTTCTTGAGACAGTCTTCTATATTATGGCAATCGCGGTTCTTGCCGGAGCCATTTCAGGACTGTTCTCAGAATTCGGCGTCATTTCGATGGTGAATAAATTACTGTCACCGCTGATGAAGCCACTTTATAATCTGCCGGGTGCAGCAGCACTCGGTGTAATCACTACTTATCTGTCCGACAATCCGGCAATCCTGGGACTTGCTGAAGATAAGAATTTCCGTAAATATTTCAAGAAATTCCAGCTTCCGGCTTTAACGAACCTTGGAACATCTTTCGGAATGGGACTGATTGTAAGTACATTCATGATCGGTCTGAAGTTAAAAGGTGGACACGCCGGAACTGCTGTACTGGTCGGTAACTTTTCCGCTATAATCGGCAGTATCATCAGTGTCCGCATCATGCTTCATTTCACCAAGAAAGAATATGGAACCGAAGAATACTGCATACAGTTCGAAGAACATGAAGACATGGATGCCATCATGAATACCCGCGAGATCCGTGACGGAGGCATCGGCGGACGTGCCATCGAGGCACTTCTTGAGGGTGGTAAAAACGGTGTGGATGTCGGCCTTGCCATCATCCCGGGCGTTATCACCATCTGTACACTGGTCATGATGCTGACCAACGGCGCATCTGCAGACGGAACTTACACCGGTGCCGCTTATGAAGGAATCGCTTTCCTTCCATGGCTTGGAAAGAAGCTTGAATTCATCTTATCACCGCTTTTTGGATTCACAGATGCATCCGGAATCTCCGTTCCGATCACGGCACTCGGTGCTGCCGGTGCCGCAATCGGACTGGTACCGCACATGGCAGAAGCCGGAACCGTCCTCGCCAATGACGTAGCCGTATTCACTGCAATGTGCATGTGCTGGAGCGGATACCTCAGCACACATGTGGCTATGATGTCTTCACTTAAAGTGAACAAGCTAACCGGAAAGGCAATTTTAAGCCACACGATCGGTGGACTCTGCGCCGGGGTCGCCGCCAACTGGATCTTTAAACTGGTGATGTTGTTCTTATGATTATGAAGGCTGTGTTTTTACAATTCGAGACATCATAATTCTTGGAAATAATTAGTTGTATAAAAACTCCGCAAGGATATTCGAATGAATCGTCTATATATGATGCTTCTCCAGAATATCTGTGCGGAGTTTTTTGTTCTGTTGTTATCTTTTATCCCATAAAATCGACTCGTTGATGTCCAAAATTATAAGAGCTTTTTGTTCTGTTACTCTCTTTATCCTGCGTGCCGATGTTGGTGAAGATATTTCTCCCGGGTGGCAAGTCCGCCGCGAATGTGGCGTTCCTGCTTGTTCACATCAAGAACTTTACGGACGCTCTGCGCCAGGGTTGGGTTGATCTGCTCCAGGCGGTCGGTGCAGTCTTTATGTATGGTCGTAACTAATTAGAACGCTATCATCTAAACCTAAATCACCAAATATTCTAAGGTAAATGTCCACATTCCCCTCTTTATCTACTTCAATCTTCTGTATAATCTGTTTCAACTGCTCATTTGTCATATCTGCAACTGAAGTAATGCCCTCAATGTTTTTGAACGTATGCTGTACGATTTCTTCCAACTGGTCGCCCTTATTCAGATTATACTCTACCAGTTTTAACTCGTTTTCCAGTTTCTCAATCTTTTTCTTCATACCTCCGATTTTTTCATTCAGTTCCTCACGGCTGATTAAATCATCTGTGTACATATCCATATACTTTTCTCTTGTCTTTTTCAACTTTGCAAGTTCTGTCATTAGTTCATTTTCGTATTGTTCATTATCTTCCTTTTTCTTATATATCCGATTAAACTCTTTTACAATACGATTTATGATATTCTTCTTATCCTTTAAAATCTCTTTAAAATATTCATCTAATGCCTGTATGAGTTCCGCTTCATCTATCGTGACTGCATTCGGGCAATTATCTACCCCTTTTCCGTTATGTCCCGAACAAACCCAACGAATATAAGTATTTTTATAGGTTCTGACTGTTCTTCTAAAAGACCAGCCACATTCTTTACACTTAATTAAGGTACTAAAAATATATTTGTTACTCTGTCGTTCTTTATTTAGTTTAAATGCCTTATGCCTGCTTTTTAATACTTCTTGTGCCTTATCAAATATCTCCGGTTCAATGATTCTAAGTTCCGGCTTGTCCGTAATCAGCCACTCGCTTTCTTCTTTTGTGGTTCTTACCCCAGTCAGAAAGTCCTCAACTTCCTCTTTTCCATTGATGATTTTTCCCGTATAGAGTTCATTTGTAAGAATACGGCAAATCGCATTTTGACTCCACGCACAATTACGTTTTGTTTTTATCCCTTGTTCATTCAACATATTTGCGATTTTAGCCGCACCATATCCCTCGTCAATATACCATTTGTAAATCTGCCTTACATTTCTAGCTTCTTCTTTATTTATTTCAAGATTGAAATAATCTCCAATCGTTTTATCATACCCATAAACAATATTAGGAACTCGTCCTTTTTCTGCGTTCATTTTCTTTCCGAATTTCACACGTTTAGAAGTGTTTGCACTTTCTTCCTGTGCCAAAGCTCCGAAAATGGTTAGAACAAATTCCGAGTTCCCCAATACTGTCATATTCGCTGTTAAAAATGTTGTTTCAATTCCTAGTGCTTTCAATGCACGAATACTTTGTAAGAAATCAACGGTATTACGGGCAAATCTTGAAATATCCTTTACAACAACCATATCAAATAACCCCTGCTTTGCGTCACGCATGAGTTTTTGAAATTCTTTTCGATTTTTAATCTTTGTTCCCGAAATACCCTCATCTGCATATAGTCTTACAAGATTATGTCCATTACGCTCTGTAAACTCTGCAAAAAACTTTTTCTGTGCTTCTAAACTATTTAACTGGTCTGATTTATCTGTTGATACTCTACAATAAGCGGCTATATTCATCTCCAACACCTACCTATTTACTAATCATCTTTCTGTTACTTCTTTATCTTATCATAGTCACTTCTGTTTCTCAAGATGAATTTGCAACTTACTATACTATTTTCATTACTTCTTCATACTCTTTCTTCTGTATAGCACTTTCTACTTCTTTTTCTAATCTTTGGACACCTACTGCTACGAAAATCTTTGCTATGTACTGAACGGTTTCTTCCTCCGTATTCGGATTATGAAAACGTATATTCAGTTTCGTCTTTTTCAAATATGTTCACTCCTAAAAGTCCTTTCTGCATTTATATGTCCAGTCTGAACGATTATTCCCTTTTACCTTAACTTCTCTTTTCACTTAACTTTAAGGATTTTAAGTAGTCCTCATACAACTGCTTCTGTGTGATATTCATTTCTCCATTTGCTATGAGATTCCCAATATAATCTCTCTGCTCTATCTTTCCCACCTCTGCAAACAGCTTTAAAGATGGTGCAACATATTTTTCCAGCCATTCCCACACCTTTTGCAGACTTTTCTTCTGTGGTTGCATGGTAAGTTTCACCTTACCTATGTCTTTCATCAGTTCCGCCCACGCGCGATAAGTGGGATAAAGTCTTTTTCGAGTTGTCATGCTGTCTGTCGGCTTTTCTAAAAATCGTATTTTACTGTTCAATACTTCCATTGCCAGTCC
>OKSH01000210.1_pt1 | contig 62425 bp, 55 predicted proteins | sample 1601231 | NCBI WGS metagenome assembly OKSH01 (sample SAMEA3541596, study PRJEB24748) | human gut metagenome | biome: human gut; feature: human-associated habitat; material: faeces | place: China | collected 2012
GTTTGAGCGTAGTTCCTTTGCTTTTAGGTGATTCTGACTCTCTTAGTGTTTCTTAGGGTATGGAACCTGAACAAGAATCCTTATCTATTGTTTCCTTCAAGGACTGAGAGGCCACTCCCCAGTTAATGAATTAAATCTCAATTTAATACAAATAAAGATACTTCGGAATCCCGTTCTCATACACCGTATTCATTTCCCCCTGAATCAACGGCGTCAGATAATCCACCATCTTTTCCGTCACATCATTTCCCGCATCATTAATATAATCCGCAGGCACACTCTTGATCGCATTGGCAATATCGCATACTGGAAGTGCCTTGAATTCTGTAGCATAAGGCTTATCAGAAGTACGGATCACAGCAGCCATCATACCGGTTGCACCCCTGAGCGCATACTGGCAGGCGGTCTTTCCGAGCATTCTGGATTCCTGGATGTCGGTAGCACTTGCAAGATGTGCGGCGCAGCGCTGCATCAGGTTCAGTTCGATCGAACGTACCTTGCATCCGATCTCATTTCTGACAGCATCTTCCAGAACCTTTGCGGCACCGGCGATATAGCTGTGACCAAAGGAATCTACAGCAGAGCTCTGTACTTCTTCGGAAATGTAACGGCCGTCTTTGTTCTTCACGCCTTCGCTGACAGCGATGATCACGGCATCCTGTTTTTCCAGTTTTGCTTTTACATCTTTTAAGAATGTATCAATGCTGAATGGTACTTCGCAGAGATAGATGAAGTCAGGTCCTTTCGCACCATTTGCACGGGCAAGGCAGGAAGCGGCAGTCAGCCATCCGGCGTCACGGCCCATGACTTCTACGATAGTTACTGCTTTAGTTGCGTATACGTGGCAGTCGCGTTCCAGCTCGGCAAATGTAGTTCCGATATATTTTGCGGCAGAACCAAAACCAGGACAGTGATCCGTTCCGCAGAGATCATTGTCGATGGTCTTAGGAGCACCGACAACCGTAATATCTGTGATTCCCTTGGCGTTCAGATATTTGGAAAGCTTGTCCACTGTATCCATGGAATCATTTCCACCGATATAGATAAAGCAGTCAATATTGTATTTTCTAAGAACAGAGATAATGGTCTCATATTCATCTGCACACACAGCAGGATCTTTTAATTTCACACGGCAGGAGCCGAGTGCAGAAGCAGGGGTCTGACAAAGAAGATCCAGTTCGGATACATTTGTAAGTTTAGTTTTCAGATCTATCAGGTTCTCAGTCAGCACTCCCTGGATTCCGTTGATCGATCCGTAAATCCTATCTACGGATGGGCTGGAAAGTGCGTTCTCAACTACTCCGGCAAGGGTTGCGTTGATTGCAGAAGTTGGTCCGCCGGACTGTGCAACTAGTAAGTTCTTCATATGATAATCTCCTAACTTTTTAAATTCAGTAAATATAGTATAACATAAACCAGGGGGATATGGTATAATAGAAATATATGTGAGTTTTTAAAAAGGAGAAACATTGGTATGGAATTGACAACAATCAGAGAATTGTATAAAAACAGAGATTCATACATGGATCAGAAAGTAACAATCGGAGGATGGGTAAGAAGTATCCGTGGATCCAAAGCATTCGGATTTATCGTAGTAAATGACGGAACCTTCTTTGAGCCTTTACAGGTTGTATACCATGACAAGATGGATAACTTTGCAGAGATTTCCAAGTTAAATGTCGGGGCAGCAGTGATCGTTACAGGTACGCTGGTAGCAACACCGCAGGCAAAGCAGCCATTTGAGATTCAGGCAGATACCGTAGAAGTTGAAGGAGCATCTGCACCGGATTATCCGCTTCAGAAGAAGCGCCACAGTTTTGAATATCTGAGAACGATCGCACATTTAAGACCTAGAACGAATACGTTCCAGGCAGTATTCCGTGTACGTTCTCTGACGGCATATGCGATTCACAAGTTCTTCCAGGAGAGAGGATTCGTATATGTGCATACACCACTGATCACAGGAAGTGATTGTGAGGGTGCGGGAGAGATGTTCCAGGTAACGACTATGGATCTGAATAATGTACCGAAGAATGAAGACGGAAGCGTAGATTATTCCAAAGATTTCTTCGGAAAAGAGACAAGCCTTACCGTAAGCGGACAGCTGAATGGAGAGACTTATGCACAGGCATTCCGTAACATTTACACATTCGGACCGACATTCCGTGCAGAAAACTCTAATACAACACGTCATGCGGCAGAGTTCTGGATGATCGAGCCTGAGATGGCATTTGCAGATCTGGACGACAATATGTTTGTTGCAGAAGCAATGTTAAAATATGTCATCAATTATGTACTGGAGAATGCACCGGAAGAGATGAATTTCTTCAATTCATTTGTGGATAAGGGACTTCTGGAGAGACTGCACAATGTAGTATCTTCTGATTTCGCAAGAGTGACATATACAGAGGCCGTTGAACTTCTTGAAAAACACAACGATAAATTTGAGTACAAAGTAACATGGGGAACAGATCTTCAGACAGAGCACGAAAGATATCTGACAGAAGAAGTCTTCAAACGTCCGGTGTTTGTGACGGACTATCCGAAGGAGATCAAAGCATTCTATATGAAGCTGAATGATGACGGCAAGACGGTTGCGGCAGTAGACTGTCTGGTGCCGGGAATCGGTGAGATTATCGGAGGAAGCCAGAGAGAGGATGACTACGATAAGCTGAAATCAAGAATGGACGAACTGGGACTGAAGGAAGAAGACTACAAGTTCTACATGGATCTTCGTAAATACGGTTCTACAAGACATGCAGGTTTCGGACTTGGATTTGAGAGATGCGTAATGTATCTGACAGGAATGGGTAATATCCGTGACGTGATTCCGTTCCCAAGAACTGTCAATAACTGCGAACTGTAATGGTGGATAACGACACTTGAAAAACTTATATAAAAATATATATGGGGACGGGGGATTTTTGGAAATCTCCCGTCCCTGTATAGAATCGAGGGCAGTATGAATATATTAGTAGTAGACGATGAAAAGGAAATCGCTGATGTAGTAGAGCTTTACCTTCAGAATGATCAGTACAAAGTATTCAAATTTTATAACGGCCAGGATGCACTGGATTGTATCAATAATATGAAGATCGACCTCGCGATTCTGGATATCATGCTTCCGGATATTGACGGTTTCCAGATACTGAAGCAGATCAGGCAGAAGTATACATTCCCGGTGATCATGCTGACGGCGAAGACGGAGTACATGGACAAGATCACAGGACTTACGCTGGGAGCAGATGATTACATTCCGAAGCCGTTCAATCCACTGGAATTAGTTGCGAGAGTGAAAGCACAGCTTCGCAGATATACACAATACAACGAAGGAACCAAGGAAGAAGGCGATGTGTTGGACTTCGGAGGATTACTTTTGAACCGTACGTCTCATGAATGTGTATACAATGAAGTGCCGCTGACACTGACTCCGATAGAATTTGACATCCTCTGGCTTCTATGTGAGAACCGGGGAAAGGTCATAAGCTCGGAAGAGTTATTTGAGAAAGTATGGCATGAGAAATATTATAAGAACAGTAACAACACGGTGATGGTGCATATCCGTCATCTCCGCGAGAAGATGAGTGCACCGACAGGCAAGTCTGATTTTATCAAGACTGTGTGGGGAGTGGGTTATAAGGTTGAAGAATAATTATCGGAAATTGAAATTCAGTATCCTCCTGCAGACAGTGCTGGTTACAGCACTTACCGTTTTGGTAGGAGGGGTACTGCTCAAATTTGTGATCGATGGAATTTATAATGACAGTTTTGCCAGGTTTTTTGTAGATGCTCTGGTGTTTCTGAATATAAATGAAAAGACGGCGATCCACCTCTATTGGAAACTGGTCGGAGATAACAAGACATTCTATATGATCGTTGGTTATCTGATCCTTTTTGCGCTTTTCTTTTATGTGGCACTTTCCCAGATGACTAAATATCTGGATCAGATCGATCACGGAATTGAAAATATCATCTCGGAATCAACAGATCCCATCCACCTGATCACAGAATTAAAGCCTATCGAGATCCGGTTAAATGAGATCAAAGCGACATTGAAACGGCAGGAGCTGGAAGCAACGGAAGGTGAAAAGAAGAAAAATGACCTGGTACTTTTTCTGGCACATGATCTGAAGACACCTCTGACTTCCATTGTGGCATATCTTACGATGCTGGAAGATCATCCGGACATGCCGGAAGAAGAACGAGAAGCATATACACATATTGCCCTGGAAAAATCCATCCGGCTGGGTGAACTGATCAACGAATTCTTTGACATCACCAGATATAATCTTCAGAACATTGAATTGGAACCGGTAGAGATTGATCTCACGATGATGCTGGAACAGCTGGCAGACGAGCTGTACGGAGTTCTGCAGGAGAAGAAACTGACCTGTGAAGTGGATGTAGAAGAAGATCTGATGATCTACGGAGATCCGGACAAGCTCGCAAGAGTATTTGATAATATCTTAAGAAATGCAATTGCTTACTGCTATGCAAATACGGAGATCCGGATTGAAGCAAAGATAAAGGACGGGGATATCGAGATCACATTTACCAATGCAGGAGATAAGATTCCGGGTGATATGCTTCAGACAATATTCGAAAAATTCTACCGTGTGGATGGTTCCAGATCAACGGGAACCGGCGGCGCAGGTCTCGGACTTGCAATCGCCAAACAGATCGTGGAGCTGCATGGGGGCAGAATTCTGGCAAAAAGTGATGACAATCAGACGCAGTTTGTCGTGACATTGCCATCGAAGGAAAAGACAGAACAGAAAGAAGGAAGCAAGGATGAAGTTCATACACATCGCAGACTTGCATTTAGGGGCAAAACCGGACGCGGGAAACGCCTACAGTCAAAATAGAGAACAGGAACTTTGGGACAGCTTTCGGGATATCATAACAATCTGTAACCAGAAGAAGACAGATCTGTTGCTGATTGCCGGAGATCTGTTTCACAGACAACCCCTGTTAAGAGAATTAAAAGAAATGAATTCCATACTGGAGATGCTGGAACATACGGAGGTGGTCATGATTGCCGGCAATCATGACTATATTAAGAAAAATTCTTATTACAGGACATTTTCCTGGGCATCGCACGTGCATATGATCTGTTCGCAGGAGATCGATTGTGTGGAACTTGACCGAATCCAGACGGCTGTCTATGGATGCAGTTATCATTCCAGAGAAATCCATGATCCGGTCTACGATCATGCAGTCCCGGAAGGACGGCAGAAATATGAAATATTGCTTGCGCACGGTGGTGATGAGAAACATATTCCGATCAAGAGCAATCAGATTATGACACTTGGCTATGATTATGTGGCATTCGGTCATATTCATAAACCACAGCTGTTGGTGGAAAACAGGATGGCGTATGCCGGTTCGCTGGAACCGACGGATACAGGAGATATCGGGAGGCATGGCTATATCGAGGGAAGAATTACCGGAAAAGGCTGTCAGATCCGGTTTGTACCACATGCGTTGCGGGAATACAGAAACTGCGAGGTAAAGGTGGATAAATCTGTAACCGGTCATGTACTGAGGCAGAAAATTACAGATATGATCGCAGAGCAGGGAATGCAGCATATGTATAAGATCACATTAACCGGATATCGTGATCCGGATATCTGGTATGAGTTGGATCATATGGATCCCTATGGTAATGTAGTGGAGATTACGGATCATACAAAGCCGGCGTATGATTTTACAAAATTAAAAAATGAAAATAAAGGAAATATTCTTGGGCAATACATTGAAAGCCTGGAGGGGTATCCGGCAGACAGCCTGGAGTATCAGGCACTCTGTGAGGGAGTACGGGCGTTGATGGAGACAAGAAGAGGCTAGAACCGAAAAATGCAGATTAATGAATTATTGTTAAAAAACTTTGGAAAATTTCATGACCGGCAGATCAATCTGGAAGAAGGGATCAATCTGATCCATGGGGAAAATGAATCAGGAAAATCTACGATCCATACCTTTATCAAAGGGATGCTCTTCGGAATCGAACGGGGAAGAGGAAGAGCAGCGCAGAATGATACATTCAGCATCTATGAACCGTGGGACAATCCTAATTATTATTCCGGAACATTGAAATTTGCAAGCGGAGGGAAACATTTCCGTATTGAAAGAAATTTTGATAAATATTCCAAAAAGGCAGAGCTTGTCTGTATAGAGGATGGAGAGGTCCTTTCTGTAGAGGACGGGGATCTGCGGATGCTGCTTGGAGAGATGAATGTTGACCGTTATGAGAATACGGTTTCCATGAGCCAGAGAAATGCACAGATGGGCGAAAGTATGGCGATGGAATTGAAAAATTACGCGACAAATTATTATACTTCAGGCAATGGAGAGATCGATCTGAATGGGGCGTTGGAACAACTGAAAGGCAGGAAGAAGGTTCTGGAAAATGAGATTCGCATGGAGATGTCCAGAAAGCAGCAGAAGCGTGAAAAACTGGAACAGGAAGTCTCGTTTATCTGGCGTGATGTTCATCATCTGGAGGAGGAACTCGACCGGGTGGAGGAAGAACTGGAGTACAGAGCCGGAAAAGAGGAAGAAAAACGGAAAGAACGGCAACTGGAAGGAGAACATGGAAAAGGTGTCATGGATGAGATACGTCCGGAAAAATGGAGGATCCATCCGATGGAGATACTGATATTCGCACTAGTTATCGTGGCTGCAGTGATCATACTTTCGAGACCATGGAATTATCTGGTGGCGATTGTACTGTTCCTTGCATTTGGCCTGTATGTATGGAACCGGATGAAAGTCGGAAAGAAACAGGTAAAGACGGAACCGGAGATCATTTTGGAAGAGATCACGCAGGAAGAAGAAAAGGTTCCGATCGAGAAGTTACGGTGGGAAAAGGCCCATATTACAGAAGAACTGAAAGAAAAAACAATTCAGTATGATAATCTTGGAGAGCAGCTGGCAGAATTGGATGAGATCAATGAACAATCCCGAGAATACGAAATGAAACGCCAGGCAGTTCAGATGGCAGCAGAGCATCTGGAGCAGCTGTCAGGAGCAATGCGCGGATATTTGAAAAGAGATCTGAATGAGAAGGCTTCTGCGATCATCCGTGAGATCACCGGGGGAAAATATACAAAGCTCGTCACAGATGAAAAACTTCATGTATCGCTTGTGACAGACGAAAAACTGGTGGAGATTGAACAGGTAAGCCGGGGAACAGTAGAACAGATCTATTTGGCATTGCGTATGGCGGTCGGAGAACTGTTGTGCGAAGAAGAGATGCCAGTGATTCTGGATGATGTGTTCGCATATTACGATGAAGAGAGAATGCTGCAGACACTTAAGTGGCTGAAAGCACATAAGAAACAGGTGTTGTTGTTTACCTGTCAGAAGAGAGAAGAACAGGTGATGAAGGAAGCGGGAATTGCTTATCATAAAATAGAACTATAACGTGTTGAATTGAAGTAAGATAGAAAATAAAAATGCTGCCGGGAATTTCCAGGCAGCATTTTTAGAATCTTAAACTTCTTCGCCGTTTTTATATTTAGTAACAACATTCTGAATTCTTTCAATCGGATTCAGGATGCTGCTGATAGAACCGTCATGGTTCAGTGTATCAATAACAAGTGCGATATATTTGCTCATGTCACAGTTGATATAATATGGACGTTCCAGAAGTTCCGGTGTCTGATAGATTAAGTTGGTAGTCAGAACAGCATCCAGGATACCTTCTTCATATGCCTGATCAAATTTCTCCAGCCCGTTTGTGAACAGACCGAATGTAGCGGCACAGAAGATACGTTTTGCCTTGCGCTGTTTTAACTGGCGGGCAACATCTAACATACTGTCACCGGAAGAAATCATATCATCCAGAATGATTACATCTTTTCCTTCTACGGACGATCCGAGGAACTCATGGGCAACGATTGGGTTACGTCCGTCTACCACACGCGAGAAGTCACGACGTTTGTAGAACATACCCATATCAAGATTAAGTACATTGGCAAGATAGATTGCACGTCCTGTAGCACCTTCATCCGGGCTGATCGCCATCATGTGTTCGCTGTCGATCTGAAGGTCTTTGAATGTACGGAGAAGACCTTTGATGAACTGGTAAGTCGGACGGATTGTCTCGAATCCATTTAATGGAATCGCATTCTGTACACGAGGATCGTGTGCATCAAAAGTAATAATGTTGTCAACACCCATGCGGACAAGCTCCTGAAGAGCAAGTGCACAGTCCAGAGATTCACGGCTGCCTCTCTTGTGCTGACGGCTTTCATATAAGAATGGCATAATGACGTTGATACGACGTCCTTTTCCACCTACTGCAGCAATAATACGTTTCAAGTTCTGAAAATGATCGTCAGGGGACATATGATTTACATTTCCTGTCAGTGAATATGTCAGGCTATAGTTACATACATCGACCATAAGATAAAGGTCTTTACCACGAACAGATTCGTTGATGATACCCTTGGCTTCACCAGAACCAAAACGTGGAACTTTTGCATCAATTAAGTATGTGTCTTTCTCATAGCCTGTGAAAGCAACATCGTTCTTATGAACATGTCCATCTTCCTTTCTCCATTTTACGAGATAGTCATTAACCTTTGCTCCCATCTCTGTACAACCGTCAAGAGCAATCAGTCCAAGTGCTCCTACCGGTATATTCTCAAGATTACGATCGTTACGGCGTAACATCATTAGTACCTCCCAGGTTTAATAATTTTTTTTGGATACGGATATCATCACCGGTAATACGCAGAATGGTGTAATTACTGCTGATGCGTGAAAATGTCCGTTCCGAGTAAATAGTTTTTATATCATCCAATGCAAGGTTGGTAGATATTATAGTTGATTTCTGTCTCAATATACGTTCATTCAGACAAATGAACAGCTGGGATACAGTGAATGAATTCGGCAGTTCTGTTCCCAGATCATCAATGATCAGTAAGTCACAGTCGTAGATATGTTCAAATACATCAGAATCCTTGTTCTGCCGTTTCCCAAATGTGTTCTCTGCAAGGATATCAAAAAGTCCGGCTGCTGTAAAGTAGATAACGGAATAAGCTGAATCCATTAACTCCTTTGCAATGCAGTGGGAAAGAAAAGTCTTTCCGACACCGGTGTCTCCATACAATAGTATGTTATGAAATTCTTCAGAGAATGTATCTACGAAGTTGTGACAGACATTTAATGCGGTTTCCATGGATTCCAGAGAAGACCGTCCGGTAAGAGGATCGATATGATTTCTGGAATAATAGGTCAGAGAACAGGTTGAAAAGTTCTCTTTGTCAAGGATATCTTTGAGATTGGATTGTGTGTATAAATAGTCTACAATCGCTTTTTTGAAACAGTGACATTTGTGTGTGCCAATATAACCGGTATCCTTACAGTCAGGACACTGGTAATGCATTTCCAGATAATTGGCGGGCAGACCGTGTGATTTTAACAGTGCAGGTTTTCGGGCAGAGAGTTCTTCGATCTCTGACTTTAATGAAGATAAAGCAGTCTGGTCTCCGTCCAAAAGCAGCCTTGCCTTTTTCACACTTAAAGAGGAGATGGAATGATCCATTTCCTCTAATTCAGGAATGAGAGCGTATGCCTTCTCATAGCGCTTTCTGAGCTGAAATTCATTATCCAGTTGTTTTTGTTCATAAGTACGCATTAAGTGATCGTACTGAGAATTGGAAAGTGCCATGTAATGGAAACTCCTTTATACCTAAGTATGCAAGAAAAACTGTCAGGGACAGGCTCTCTTGCATTCATATAATAAAATCTGATATGTATAATTTATTGCTGAACCAGACGGCGTTCCAGATCGTTCATATCATAGGAACGGCCATCGAAGTTATTGAACTTATTATTCTGGCTGTTTACAGGTTTCTGAGTCTGCTGTTGTCTCTTGCGTTCTTTTGCCAGTTCTTTTGCACGTTCTTTCTCTTTGCGGTAGTCAGCATCAACCGCATCGATATCTTTCAACTGACGGACGTTCTTGTCCTTCCAGCGCTTCAGAATGGAATCGGTGTAATCAAAGCTTGGCTGATGAATGGAATTCATCGTGCGGTCGCAGGCTTCAAGGATGACTTCCAAAGCGAATCCATATTCTTCTGACCACTTGCGGATATAGGCAATCTCGGAGGCAGCAGGACCACGTCCTTTGATACCATATGCATTCAGGACACAATAACAGTTTTTATTATAGAGAAATGAACTTGTCTTGGCAAGGTTCACAGTTGTTATGTTTTCTTCATGCCACGATAAGGCCACCTTATTAATATAATGCATACTCTTGTGACCATTCTCGACACAATATTCAATCAGATATTCAATAAGTTCAGCTGACATATTCAGTGTATCATAAAAATAAGTAATCTGGTCAATATCAGTAGCAGAAAGTGTCTTTCCGAGGTACTGCTCTGCTACGAACAGTAATTCTTTGAACTCTGCACGTTCTTTGCGGCTGCGGTACTGCTGGATGTTCGTTGTAGACGCCAAAGCTGCAGAGTCAGAGACAGAGTCTGCAGGTATGGAAGATGTCATATAGCCGGACTGCACATCGTGTAATCCAGAAGAGGCTGCCGGTGAAGGAGCCGTGCTCTTTGGTGAGGGATCATCCGGAGTGTCATCCAGATAATCGAGCAGTCCTTCGCTTTTCCAGTATCTCAATGCACGAAGGATATCTTTCTCGGTGCATTCAAGAAGATCAGCCAGTTCGGAGACAGAAATATATCCGGAGGACTGATTCATATGACGGAGAAGCAGGAGATATACTTTGACATACTCTCCATTCGCTCTGACCATATAATGGTCAATAAATTCATTATCCAGTACAGTTGCATTCGTCTGTACATATTTTGTGAGTTTTAATTCCTTCATAATAATTCCCCGTCCTCCCCGGAACCTTTGTATCGTTCGTTTCATTGTAGACACATTATAGCACCGGGAAGCCGGGGAAAAAAGAAATTTTTGAGCCGAAATCCGACTTTTTTGTGGATAAAATTGTGTGGATAATGTGGATAACTAGCGGGTAAGCAGGTTTTCCCCAATGTTTACAACGTTTCCAGCTCCCATAGTTATCAACACATCCCCTTTCTGGCATCTGTCCAGACAGAAAGATTCAATCTCTTCGAAGCTTGGGAAATAGTAAGCATCGCATCCTTTTTTCTTTAATTCTTCTGCGATCATCTCAGAGGACATGCCCAGAGTATCTGTCTCACGGGCTGCATAGATGTCTGCGAGGATCACATGGTCGGCATGTGTCAGGGCATTTACGAACTCAGGGAATAACGCTTTGGTACGTGTATAAGTATGCGGCTGGAAGATACACCAGACTTCTTTGTGCGGATATTCCTTTGCCGCTGTTAACGTAGCGTTGATCTCTGTCGGATGGTGTGCATAATCATCGATGATCGTAAATCCGTTGACTTCACCTTTGTATTCAAAACGACGGTCAGTGCCGTGGAAGGACTTCAGACCTTCTTTGATCTTGCTGAAAGGAACTCCGAGAAGATCAGCAACTGCGATTGCAGACAATGCATTGGATACATTGTGGTCTCCGTTGACAGATAAGGAGATTCGGTCGATAAATTCCCCGGATTTTATCAGGTCAAAGGAAGCTTCACCCTTCTTGTCGTGGAGAATGTTGGTTGCACTGTAGTCAAGGGAGCTGTCGTTGCCGTAACGGATCACACGGCAGTCAAGGTCTGCAGTGATCTCTTCCAGATCAGGAATATTATCATTGATGACCAGGGTTCCGTCCTTCGGAAGTAATTTAGCGAAACGATGGAAGGAATTACGGATATCAGCCAGATCTTTGAAGAAATCCAGATGATCTTCGTCAATATTCAGGATCACACCGATCTTCGGGAAGAAATGCAGGAAACTGTTCGTGTATTCGCATGCTTCGGTAACAAAGTATTCAGAGTCGCCCACACGGATATTTCCGCCGATGGCTTTCAGGATTCCGCCTACGGAGATCGTAGGGTCCAATTCTCCGGCGAGAAGAATGTGTGAAAGCATCGAAGTTGTGGTTGTCTTTCCGTGAGTACCTGAGATTGCGATCGGCATATCATAGTTTGTCATCAACTGTCCGAGTAATTCCGCACGGGTCAACATAGGAAGCTTCTGTCTTACTGCTTCGGCATATTCTTCGTTATCCGGATGGATAGCTGCTGTGTATACAACTACATCAATACCGGGAATGATATTAGAAGCTTTCTGTCCGTAGAATACTTTTGCACCCATCTGCTCAAGGTGATCTGTAAGGGCAGATTCTTTATTATCGGATCCGGAAATAGTGAAGCCTTCTTTTAAAAGAATCTCTGCAAGACCGCTCATGCTGATTCCGCCGATTCCGATAAAGTGTACGTGTATAGGGGTTTCAAAATTAATTTTATACATAATATACCATCCTTTATGTTCATTTTGGTAAAAATATCATCATAAAAACTACATGTTCTTCATATTATTATAAACATATATCAAAAAAAATCCAACCCGTAAGTTTTTGTAATAATTTAACAAAAAGATTGCGGAAATGTTTGAAAAATTGTAAAAATTGTTAGCAACATGGGAGGAAGTATGATATAATAAAAAAAGCAAGACTACTGAGAAGGGGTGATGACATGAGGAAAAAGGAAATGATAGCAATGTTGCTGGCAGGAGGACAAGGCAGCAGACTTGGAGTTCTCACAGCAAAAGTTGCAAAGCCGGCCGTTGCATTTGGTGGTAAGTACCGCATTATTGACTTTCCGCTCAGCAACTGCATTAATTCAGGAATCGATACGGTAGGTGTATTGACACAGTACCAGCCATTAAGGTTGAATGCACATATAGGAATTGGTATTCCATGGGATCTTGACAGGAATTACGGAGGCGTAACAGTGCTTCCGCCATATGAGAGAAGTGGAAGCAGTGAATGGTATTCCGGAACTGCGAATGCGATCTATCAGAATCTGGATTATATGGAGCAGTTTGATCCGGATTATGTTCTGATCTTATCGGGAGATCATATTTATAAGATGGATTATGAGGTGATGCTGGATTATCATAAGGCACATAATGCCGATGTAACGATTGCGGCAATGCCTGTACCGATGGAAGAGGCGAGCCGTTTTGGAATCGTTATCGCAGACGAGGATGGAAGAATTCAGGAGTTCCAGGAAAAGCCGGCAGAGCCGAAGAGTAACCTGGCATCCATGGGAATTTACATTTTCTCATGGAAAGCGTTGAAGGAAGCGCTTGAGACATTGAAGGACGAGCCGGGATGTGATTTTGGAAAACATATCATTCCGTATTGTCACAATAAAGGCGAGAGATTATTTGCATATGAATATAACGGATATTGGAAAGATGTAGGAACATTGGGATCATATTGGGAGGCCAATATGGAACTGATCGATATTATTCCGGAATTTAATTTGTATGAAGAATTCTGGAAGATATATACCAACAGTGAGATCCTGCCGCCACAGTATATTTCCGCACAGTCTGTGATAGAAAGAAGCATTATCTGTAACGGGGCAGAAGTGTATGGAGAGGTACATAACAGTATTATAGGATCCGGCGTTATTATAGGAGAAGGTTCTGTTATCAAGGATTCTATTATCATGAAAGACGCCAGAATTGGAAAGAATTGCGTGGTAGATAAGGCGATCATTGCTGAAAATTGTGTTGTCGGAGATAATGTTACATTTGGTATCGGAAGCGATGTGCCGAACAAATTAAAACCGGCGATCTATTCCTTTGGACTGGTTGCTGTGGGTGAAAAATCCGTGATACCGGATGGCGTACAGATTGGAAAGAATACTGCTGTCAGTGGCGTAACATCCAAAGAAGATTACCCGGATGGAGTACTGGAAAGTGGCGAAACATTGATAAAGGCAGGTGGACAGGCATGAGAGCAGTTGGAATTATTTTAGCAGGTGGTAACAGCAACAAGATGCGTGAACTGACACATAAGAGAGCAGTAGCGGCGATGCCGATCGCAGGAAGCTACAGAGCAATTGACTTTGCTCTCAGCAATATGTCAAACTCTCACATTCAGAAGGTGGCAGTTCTGACGCAGTACAATGCACGTTCACTGAATGAACATCTGAATTCCTCAAAATGGTGGGATTTCGGAAGAAAACAAGGGGGGCTTTATGTATTTACCCCGACGATCACAGCGGAGAACGGATACTGGTATCGCGGAACGGCAGATGCGATATACCAGAATCTGGATTTCTTAAAACGTTGTCATGAACCTTATGTTATTATTACATCAGGTGATGCAGTATATAAGATGGATTATAACAAAGTGCTGGAATATCATATTGCAAAGAAAGCAGATATTACAGTTGTTTGTAAAGAACTTGGTCCGAACGAAGATGTGAGCCGTTTCGGAACAATCAAAATGAATGATTCTATGCGCATTGAAGAATTCGAAGAGAAGCCGATGGTGGCACAGTCACAGATTGTATCAACGGGTATCTATGTAATCAGAAGACGCCAGCTGATCGATCTGATCGAACATTGCGCAGAAGATGACAGACATGATTTTGTGACCGATATTCTCATCAGGTATAAGAATCTGAAGAAAATCTACGGTTATAAAATAAAAGATTACTGGAGTAACATTTCAACAGTGGATGCATATTATCAGACAAATATGGATTTCCTGAAGCCAGAAGTACGGGAGTATTTCTTCCGGACACAGCCGAGCATCTATTCCAAGGTCAGTGATCTGCCGCCGGCAAAGTATAATCCGGGAGCTATGGTTAAGAACAGTCTTGTGGCAAGCGGAAGCATTATTAATGGAACAGTCGAGAATTCGATTCTTTTCAAGAAGACATTCGTGGGGAACAACTGTGTCATTAAGAATTCCATTATTTTGAATGATGTCTATCTCGGAGATAATGTATATATTGAGAATTGCATTGTGGAAAGCAGAGATACGATTCGGGCAAATACACGTTATGTTGGTGAAAATGGTGTGAGAGTAGTCGTAGAAAAAAATGAGAGGTATGCACTTTAAGAGAAAATGGTGCAAAGGCTAGAAGAAAGGGGCTAGAAAAATGCAGATTACAGATGTACGCGTGCGTAAAGTAGCAAAGGAGGGCAAGCTGAAAGCTGTCGTTTCCATTACCATGGATGAGGAATTTGTGGTACATGACATTAAGGTGATTGAAGGAGAGAAGGGACTCTTTATTGCAATGCCCAGCAAGAAAGCTGTGGATGGGGAATATAGAGATATTGCACATCCGATCAATTCAAGAACAAGAGAGCGCATTCAGAATTTCATCCTTGAGAAATATGAAGAAGCACTGGCAGAGGATGCAGCAGAAGCATAGATGGTATATGTATCGGCGAAAAAAGGAGCAGGAATTTCCTGCTCCTTTTTTGAATGTTGTGTGTCAGAACAAGCTGTCAGCAGTTTGTTTAAAAATGTTTTATGACAGTTATTTTTTATCGGTAAAAATTACATAGGATCATTTGCTAACTGAAAATGCATAGTCTTATGTGTAATCGGATGTTTAAAATCTAGTTTATAAGCACACAGCCGGATTGTCTGCCAGCCCGTGGTGTCAGAAAGTTCCTGATTATATTTGGTATCTCCAACAATCGGACAACCGACAGATGCGAGTTGTACACGGATCTGATGATGGCGGCCGGTATCCAGATGGATTTCCAGTTCAGTTCCGTGGAAAGCAGCAGGTGCGGTAAACAGCCAGTTCGTAACAGGAACTGTATCATAATGCAGCCGTGCAATTTTTGATCCGTTTTCCTTCGCAGAACAGGTACGGGAAGTGTTTGTTCTGGCATCTTTGACCATATAATTCTCAAGTGTTCCTTCTTTTGTTGAAGGTGTATTAGCAACAAGTGCCCGGTAATATTTCCCGAATCCCTGATTCTGTAATTGTTTATTCAGATCTTTTGCAGCAGCCGGAGTCTTAGCAAAGACAAGGATTCCGGCGACCGGCTGGTCCAGTCTGTGGATGACGGCAAGGTAAGGCTCAGCTGAGCCGGGGTTCCTGGAACCACTGGATTTCGCCAGATGGTTTTTGATTAGGCTGACCATGTCCGGGTAACGGATACTTTTGCTCTGGGTTGCGATACCGTGTGGCTTGACACAGACTAAAATGTGCGGATCTTCATATAATATATTTAAAGTAGCCATATACTTCTCCTTTGTTAAAACAAATGTTATACTTATTAAATCATGGAGGGGAAAAAACTGCAAGAAGCAGAGAAGAAAAAGAAGCGTCATATGACAGGGAAACAATCGGAAAATAGAATGAAAAATATAATATAAGACGGATGCCGTAACCGACATCCGTCTTAAGAGATTTATGAAAATGATATGGGCACTTGTCTATTCTTCAATGGACTTAGGATTCTTTTTGATGATCACGTTCAGCAGAACTACCATTACGATACAAAGTACAGCAGCAACAGCAGCGTAGATCCAAGTCATGTTGAATCCTGTTCTTCCATAGCTGTCCATCCAGCTTCCAACTAATGTGTACATGAATACATCTGGAAGATATCCGATTGCAGATGTGATACCTGATACACGTCCGCTTAATTCAATTGGAATACCTGCATCATCCTGAATTGCGAAGTACTGACTTCTTACGGCATAGATAAATACCAGTCCGATGAAGAAGTTTGCAATAACAACAGCGAGTGCGGATGTATTTCCTGGGATGAAGACATAAGCTACGAAAGAAACAGCAAGTCCGACACATCCTATGGCAATAACCTTCCCGCGTGAGAATTTATCAGCAAGGAATCCACCAATGATTCCGCCTGCGCCCTGAAGCAGGTAACGTACACCACCAAGAGTAGCAGCTGTAGCAGCAGTCATTCCGAAGAAACGCTGTGCAAATGTTGTAACATAACCAATTAATCCATATACACTGTAAGCGGTAAAGATGATACCGATCAGAACCCATACTCTAGGGATCAGTAAGCATTTGAACATACCTTTTGTTACAGTTGCGATAGACTCTGTCTTTTCTGATTTGGTATCTTCGATTACGATGTAGTGAAGAATACCAAGAACGATCAGTGTACCGGCACAGATACGGATTGCAGCTGCAGCACCGGCAACTTCATTTGTATAATGAGCAAATGCAGCAGACATTACGAATACAACAGCGGCGTTGATAACTCCACGCAAACCTTCCTGCAGACCGAACAGACGTCCCTGCTCACTGCTATCACCAAGTAAACGTGTTGCTTTGATACAAGCTGACCAGTATGTAATAACAGTAGATACACCCATTAATACGAAGATCAGGCGGCTGATGTTATATCCCGGGAAGGTTGAGAACCATAATCCGAGGATACCGGTTGCAATGAATGAAAATGCAAGCAGCTTACGTGCAGAGAATTTATCTGCAACAATACCACCGACAAAGTAAGAGAAAGTTGCCATTGTTGCATATCCGGATGATAACATACCCATCTGAGCGTCTGTCAGATTCATTGCATTCTGAATAGGTACATAAAATGTCTCACGAATATAAGGAAGCTGGAAGATAATTCCGGCTCCGGCCGCCAGAAGTAACAGCGTGCCGTATTTTTTAATAAAAGATTTGTTCATGTTTTCCCTCCATATAAATAGCATTATGACATATGCTATAACGTGCGTATCTTCTGTTATAATCTTTCTGTTTATACATCTTATATAACGATCAGACATAACACAATATGATGCTGCAGTCATCATATGATATAGAATGTCATATAACAAAAAAAGAGAAAAGTAATGCCCGGAGGCGTTACTTCTCTCATACTCTTGTAACTGATTCGACTATACCGTTTTTTGTATAAAAAGTCAATTAAAAATAAGAAAAAAATAATAAAACGTACAATATGCATAAAAACGACGTGCCAAAAACATCAATACTGCACAATTGACAATTCAATACTCAAGGCATTATACTAAAACCAGTTACCGAAGAGATTTTAAGAGAAAAGTAACCTGAGAGACAGAGTATGTCTTCTGACAGGTTTCTTTTCTCTTTTTTTATTCCCAATTTTAATTTTAAAGATAGCGGAATAACTTCTATAAGATCAGAACAGGTGCGCACAAATCTGGTTTTATAGAGGCTCATCGGTCAGAAGGAAGAAAAACATCTATATAAAGGAAAGTTTGAAAGGAGTTTTATAAAATGGCAATTATTTCAAGAGAACAGATCGTAGAAGGATTAGTAAAGATTCTTGGTGAGGAACAGGTAATCACAGATGAACAGGTATTAAAAGACAGCAGTATTGACAGATATAGAAAATATGAACAGGTATGTGAAGTATACACACAGCCAATTCCGGCAGCAGTTGTATATGTAAAGACACCGGAGCAGGTATCAGAAGTTCTTACATTTGCAAATGACAATGAGATCAACGTTGTACCAAGAACAGGACACTCTGCAATTGAAGGCGGACTTGAGACAGCATTAAAAGATTCTGTAGTTATCGACGGATCTATGATGAACAAAGTATTAAAAGTAGATGAATATAACATGCAGGTAACATGCCAGTGTGGTGTACCGCTTCAAGATCTTGACGATATGTTAAGAGAAAGAGGACTGACAACAGGACACTCTCCGCAGTCAAAACCACTTGCACAGATCGGTGGACTGGTAGCTACAAGAAGTATCGGACAGTTTTCTACATTATATGGTGGAATCGAAGACATGATCGTTGGTATGGAAGCAGTATTCCCGAACGGAAAGATCTGCAGAATCAAGAATGTACCAAGACGTGCAGCTGGACCGGACATCAGACACATTATCTGTGGAAATGAAGGAGCTCTCTGCTTCATCACAGAAGTTACATTAAAACTCTTCAAATGGCAGCCGGAAAACAACCGTTACATTGGATTCAAACTGGACAATGACCAGATGAAACTTGGATTTGACTGCTTACGTGAAGTTATGGTTGCAGGATACAGACCATCATTCGCAAGACTTTATGATGCACCGGATGCTCAGCAGCACTTTAGCTCATGGCTGGAAGAAGACAAAGCAATCCTGATCTGGATGGCAGAAGGACCGGCTAACATCACAAAAGCAATCGAAGAAGGAATCAAGGAAATGATGTACAAACATCCTGAACTTGAAGAAGTTGATCCAAAACTCATCGAGAAATGGTATAGTGGACTGAACTGGGGACCAGAACAGATTGCACAGGAAAGAGAAGAAATCAAAGCTACACACAATATAGGTATCACAACAGAGGTATCCGGAAGCTGGGATAACATTTATGAGATCTACAAGACAGCTTGCGACAGAATCCTTGCAGAAGTACCTGATATGACATTGATGGGCGGACATTCTTCACACAGCTACATCAACGGAACAAATATGTATTTTGTGTATTACTACAATGTAGTCGACTGTGCGCCTGAAGAAGAGATTAATAAATACCATGACAGAATCAATCAGATTATTTGCGAACAGGTTATTAAATACGGCGGATCCATCGTACATCATCACGGACTTGGAAAAGCAAGAGCAAAATATGCTTCACAGGAGTATGGTTCTTCTTACTATATGCTGAAAACATTAAAACAGGCATTTGATCCAAATGGTATTATGAACATGGGAACTTTGATTCCATTAAGAAAATAGTGGCTTATGAAAATATTAGGGTGTTTTAAAGTTGTACCAGATTATGACCTGGTAGCGGAAGAAGACTGGAAACCTGATGAACAGTTGCATATAGATACCGGGTATGTAAAATTATTGTGGAATTGTTATGACGAAGGTGCCCTGGAGATGATGCTAAAGCTTTCTGATTTATCAGAAAGCTTTGGCGTCGTATATGAATTAAGTGCAATGACGGTCGGGAAGAAAAAACATGAAAGCTTTCTGAAGACGTTGTATGCGCTTGGATTTGATCATGCGATCAGGGCAGAGGCGGAAGAGGATAAAATATTTGTTCCGGAACAGATTGCAGAGATTGTGGCATCGTATGTGAAAAACGGACAGGTTCAGGACGTGATCGTTATGGGAACTGGAAGCTCAGATGGAAACAACCGGAAAACGCCGTATCTTCTGGCAGAAAAACTTGGATGGCCTTGTATTACACAGGTGACAGGTATAGAGCCTGTAGATGAAAAACATCTGAAAGTAACCAGTGAAACTGCAGACGGAAAACGCATATGGACAGTAAAGACGCCATGCGTACTCGCTATGGGAAATGCACCATCGGCATATCTGAGGGTTCCTACATTGAAAGATAAGATGAGTCGTGGGAAGAGACTGATTGAATATGTGGATGATATTTCGTGGGAAGAAAGTGCAGATGTAGAACTCGTAGAATTACATATGGTGGAACATAGCAGGGAAGCAAAGGTCATAGAAGGTGGAACCGCAGAAGAAAAAGCTGCAATATTTTATGAGAATTATCTGAAAGGCAGGCTGGAAGAATTATGAGATATCACTTTGTGCTGAATGGATACTTACAGAACTGTCAGAAAGTATTGCAGGAAATGGAGGCATTTAAACATACATATCTTTCTGAGATAGAAGAAGGAGTAACATATCTCTATTGCAGAGAGGAAAAACAGGCTCAGCAGTTAAAAGGATGCCTTACAAAAGATGTCTGCATACTTACGGCAGAGGAATATGTTCCGGAAACCTTTTTGAAGGAATTCGAGAAAGGTGCAGATCCGGAGGATCTGTATATCTTTGGAAGTGATTATACAGGAGAAGAGCTGGCCGTCAGGCTGGGAGCGAGACTGGGAGGAAGTTCACTTACCGCTGTAAACAGCATTTTTACAGAAAATGGAATAAAGGCAGGAAAGATGGTGTACTCCAATCACATGGAAGCTATATTCCGGATGAAGAAAAGTCCTTATTGTATCAGCATGGCGAAAGGAATGGAAAAGAAAGAGCCACAGCCGGGAAGAATGAATATCATTCAGGTGAGGGTATGTCAGGAAGAACCTTCATATATTGTAGAAAGTACTTTTGAAAAAGAAGAACAGGAAGAAGGACTGGAAGATTCTAAAGTGCTGGTTGTAGCAGGGCGTGGAATTGGCAAGAAAGAAAATATGGAAATATTAACAGAACTGGCAGACCGTACCGGGGGCATGACAGGAGTAAGCCGTCCGGCGGCAATGAATGCATGGATGCCGATGAATCATCTTGTGGGAGTATCCGGTGCAATGGCAAGTCCACAGATCTGTATTACAGCAGGAGTATCCGGAGCAGCAGCGTTTTATGCCGGCATTGAAAAGAGTAAATTTATCGCAGCGATCAATACAGATGAACATGCACCAATCATGAAAAATGCAGATGTAGTGATCGTGGAAGACTTCAAGCCGTTTATAACGGCATTAAATCAAATATTAGAAAAAGCGTAAAGAAAGGGAGGCGGAAAGTATGGCAGAAATAGTTTGTCAGATGTCAGAAAAGTACGAAGAATATCTGATAGATGAGTCGAAATACAAAGGCTATGCAGACAGTATTTCTTTTCCGGAATCAGAGGAAGAAATCGTTACTATATTAGAAAAAATGAAAGACGAGCAGACTCCGGTGACGATACAGGGAGCAAAAACCGGGATCACAGGAGCAGGCATTCCGATGGGAGGCCATATCTTAAACCTCTCTCATATGAATAAAGTAATAGAACATTCAACAGCAGATGACGGAACAGGAAGAATCGTAGTAGAACCGGGGATAAATCTTATGGAGCTGCAAAAGGAGATTGCAGCAAGATTTCGAAAAGAGCATTTGTTCTGGCCGCCGGATCCAACGGAAACTTCGGCATCCATCGGCGGAATTGTTGCCTCCGGAGCGCAGGGAATCAGTCATATGTTGTATGGTGATACCGGGAAATATGTGGAAAGTATCCGTCTGATAGATGGAATGGGAAATATCAGAGAGATCTCTGGCGGTCAGGAAGAAGAGATCCTGCCCGGCGAGAAAGTAGATGCAATGGATATGGTTCTTGGAAAGGAAGGAATCACCGGGATCATAACAAGGATTACATTGAAAGTAATACCAAAACCGGAGGCTATATGGGGCATTGTGTTCTTCTTTGAAGATACAGACGGTGCTGCAGCATTTGTAGATGGATTAAGAAAGGAACTGCCGGAAGAAGACGAGGCCAAAGTTGCGGCAGTGGAATATATAGACCGCAGAAGCATAGATCTGATCGAAGCGAGAAAAGAGACGATGACAAAGATCAAAGAACTTCCGGATATTGAAGAAAATGTACAGGCACTGGTATACACGGAACTCCAGGGGAATGAAGACGGTATTGAGATGCTGGCAGAAAGCCTGATGGAATCCGCAATGGAATGCGGAAGTGATCCGGACCGGGCCTGGGCATTATCGGGAGATACAGAGGTAGAGAAGTTACATGCTTTCCGGCATGCCGCAGCAGAAACTGCCAATCTTTATATAGAAGAGCAGCGTAGGAAGGATGACAGGATTACAAAGCTGGGAACAGATATGCTGGTTGGAAATCTTTCGTTTGGAGAACTTCTGAAGCGGTATGAAAAAGAGATGGAAGAGGCGGACTTAAGAGGATGTATATTCGGTCATGCACTGGAAAATCATCTGCATGTAAATATCCTGCCGGAAGATTATGAGGCATATAAAAAAGGCATTGTACTGATAAGAAAATGGGCAGAAGAAACAGTGAACTATCATGGAAAAATATCAGGAGAACACGGTATCGGCAAACTGAGACGACAGATATTAGGTGATTATATTTCAGAGGATTATCTGACATTTTGCAGAAAGCTGAAGGTACATCTTGATGTAGAAGACCGGTTAAATCATGGGAATATATTAGAGTAGGAAGTTGATGTTGTATGAAGATCGCAGTATGTATGAAGCAAGTCCCGGCAACCTCGCAGGGAGATATGGATAAAAAAACAGGAGTCATGATCCGTTCCGGATTGCAGGCAATTGTAAATGTATACGATCTTGCGGCTCTGGAGGCGGCACTTCGCATAAAAGAGCAGTGTGGAGGAGTGATACATGTATTTACGATGGGACCGGACAAGGCGGAGATGGTGCTGCGAGAGGCCTTTGCAATGGGAGCAGATGAGGGATATCTGATCTGTGATAAAGCATTTGCCGGGGCAGATGTGCTTGCAACATCTTATACATTGACGCAGGCAATAAAATCCGTGGATGATTACGATATGATCTTGTGCGGAAGGCAGACAACGGATGGAGATACCGCACAGGTAAGCGGAGCTATCGCAGAATGGATGCAGATTCCGAGAGTGAACTGGGTGACCGGCATAGAAGTGAAGAACAGCGAACGGCTGAAAGTTGAATACTGCATGGAACACAGAATGGTTACAGCAAGTGTCATGCTTCCTTGCCTTTTGTCAGTAGAGAGAAACTGTTTCCCACCGAGGATGCCATCACTGAAACTAAAGATCAGCGGAAGAAAAAAAATAATACACAGGATTACGCTGAATGATTTGAATGATCAGAATCCGGAACATTACGGATTAAAGGGGTCTGCAACAAGGGTAAAGAGGATATATCCGCCAGAGCGTACCAGTAAGCAGGAGCTGGTATATATGGAAAAAGAAAAAGCAGCAGTGTATATTGCAGATATTTTAAAAGAGATTCTGGAAGGGGAGAGCGTATGTTAGAAACAGACACAAAAAAATGGTCCGGAATTCTTGTATATCTGGAATGCTATAATGGGAAACTTCATCCGTCAAGCGAAGAACTGATTGGAGAGGCAGTCAGACTGGCAGAGACCTCCGGAGATGCTATCTATGCAACTGGAATCGGCCAGAAGATGGAACAAATCCAGGAGATGCTGGAGGGGTATCCGGTAAAAAAGGTATATTTATATGAGGCAAAGGATGAATACGAATCTTCACTGTATACGGAAATTATGACGCAGTGTATAGAAACAATAAAGCCGGCAATTGTACTGGTTGGCGGTACATATGAAGGCAGATCGCTTGCTCCCGGACTTGCGGTTCGGTTTCGAACCGGACTCACGGCAGACTGTACAGGACTTACAATCGATGAAGAGGGAAACCTTGTGCAGTCAAGACCGGCTTTTGGTGGAAATATTATGGCGGATATCGTAACACAGTTTACAAGACCGCAATTTGCGACAGTAAGACCAGGAGTAATGCAGAAAGCCGAAAAAGACCACCGAATCGTGACAGAGTATATAACAGAAAAAATAGAAAAAACCAGAAAAGAAATAGAAGTCATTTCGTCAAAAGCGGAGGCAGTGGAAAAAGGAATTGCTGATGAAAAGATTCTGGTTGTTGCAGGACGGGGTGTGAAGAAAAAAGAAGATCTGGATATGTTAAGGGAACTGGCAGAACTTCTGGGTGGAACACTTGCATCCAGTAGAGCACTTGTTGAAAAAGGATGGATGCTGCCAAAAGAACAGATCGGTCTTTCGGGGAATACGGTAAGTCCGGATTATATGATTACATGCGGGGTCTCCGGAACGGTACAGTTTATGGCAGGAATGAAACATACTAAAAATATCATTGCGATCAATGAGGATCAGGAGGCAAGGATATTTGAAATCGCACATTATCCGATCGTAGGGGATCTGTACAAGATTGTACCAGAATTAATCCGGATCGTGAAAGAGAGGAGATGAGAATACTGAAGTTGCAATATCAACTGGACAGGGCAGAGATAGAAGAGGCGCTTTTGTGTCTGGATTACAAAAGAGAAGGACGGTTCAGAGATGTAAATGTAGGTATTATCAGCCTGATCGGAGCAGGTACGCTAGTTGCATATGTACGAAATACGCGCCAATTTTTCTGGATTGTCTTATCCGGTGTCATGGTTTTTCTGCTTTTGTATATGATCTATGCTCCAGTACTCGGTAGACGGCACAGAGCTGAAAAAATAGCTGGGGATAAGGGAACATATAATCTGGAGATACGTAATAATAAGATTCAATACGGAGATCAGAAAAATTCCGTTGAAATAACCGGGAAGAATACAAAAGTATATATTTCTGACAAGCTTTATGTGCTGCGTATCAACCGGGAGGTATTTACTATACCGAAGAGAATTATGAAGGAGGGAGAGAAAAGCGAACTGGAAAAAATCTTAAGAGAAAATAGTTCGGGGATTGTGCACATAACGATAGAGAGAGGAGAAAAGTTATGACAGCAGCGGTAAAGGAAAAAAATGTAGAATTAAAATTAAGAAAAGCAGTATTTTTTCCACCATGGTTATTGCTGATCGCAATGGTGGTAATCAGTCTGGTAAACGGGGAAGCATTCCTGGCGGGGTTAAATGCAGTAACGAGCTGGATCTTGAAGAATTTTTCATGGCTGTTTAACAGCGTAACAGTGATGTGTGTAGTAACGGTAATTAGTGTATATTTCTCGCCGCTTGGAAAAGTAAGAATCGGCGGCAGCAAGGCTCATCCAAAGATGAAGTTTCTGGATCTTGTGTGGATCACACTTTGTACGACGATCGCGGCCGGAATTCTGTTCTGGGCATGTGCAGAACCGTTGTACCATTTATATGCACCGCCGGCATCTGAAGGTGTAAAGGCTGGATCGCCGGGAGCTGTGATATTTGCAATGAAGACAATGTTCCTGGAGTGGACATGGTCACCGTATGCAATCTATACAGTGGCAGTTCTGGTGTTTGCATTTGTATTTTATAATATGAAACAGCCATATTCTATGGGGTCAGCACTGGTTCCGGCACTGGGAGAAAGAGTAAAAAAATATAACGGTCTGGTTGATGTTATCTGTCTGGTTACGCTGGTAGCGGGAATGGCAGCATCCCTCGGAACCGGAACACTAACGATTGCAGGAGGAATCCAGAACCTTACCGGGTTAAAGAGCGGTGCGGTTATGTGGGGAATTGTGATAGCTGTAATCGTTACAACATTCATTGTTTCCAGCGTATCCGGAGTTATGAAAGGAATCAAACTTCTTTCATCTATCAATGCAAAAGTATACATGGTATTATTTGTATTTCTTTTGGTATTCGGTCCAACAGCGTATATGTTAAATATGTCGGTTGAATCATGGGGTGCTTATATCAGAGATTTCCTTCCGATGAGTCTGATGTCCGGTGATGTCTTTGGAGATACGTGGTCAAGAAGCTGGCCGATCTTCTACTGGTGTAACTGGCTGTCCTGGACTCCGGTAACGGCAGTATTCCTTGGAAAGATCTTAAAAGGATATACGATCAAAGATGCGATAAAATGTAACTTTATCATCCCGGCAATATTCAGTACAATTTGGATGGGATTGTTCTCCACTGCAACGATCTATTATGAGTTGAATGGAGTAGGAATGTATGATACTCTATTAAACAAAGGGACAGAAGCGGTTGTATACAAAGTATTTGAACAACTTCCATTAGCAGTAATCGTTATTCCGTTCTATTTATTTATTGTGTTTATTTCATTTGTTACAGCTTCAGATTCAAACACAAATGCAATGGCAGGACTGTGTACGACAGGTATTACACAGGAAGAGCAGGAAGCAGCACCTTGGCTGAAGATTGTATGGGGAATTACGGTCGGCGTTGTAACATGGATATTAATAAGCTTTGCCGGAATTGACGGAATTAAGGCGGCATCAAATCTTGGCGGATTCCCAAATATGTTCATTATGATACTGATGATCATAGGACTATTGAAGATTGCAAAGAATCCACAGAAATATGATGCGCATAAGGAAGATTATGACAGCAATGGAAGACCAATAGAAAGTCTGCGTCTGCCTGTGAAGGAGGAATAGTGAATGGAACTTATGACAAAGGACTTTTTTATGGAAGCAACAGAAAATTGCCCGGTGATTCCGGAAATCATCAATGATGAATGGCTGGAAGCACTTTCGGAATCGGATTGTGATATTGTGTATATTGTTTATGGAGATATCTGTACCATTCCGGAGATCGTAGAGAAAGTAAAACAGGCCGGAAAGATGGCAATCGTACATATGGATTTGATTGTCGGATTATCATCGAAGGAAATCAGTGTGGATTTTCTGAAGAAATATACCAGAGCTGATGGAATCATCAGTATGAAACCAGCGATGATCAAGAGAGCAAATGATGTGGGATTATTTACCATCCAGAGATTTTATCTGATGGATCGTTTCACGTATGTAAATATTGAAAAGCATATCAAAAACTGTAATCCGGATGTCGTAGAGTTCCTTCCGGCAGGCCTTTCAAAGGTTATGAGTTATCTGGTGGAAAAAATTGACAGGCCGGTAGTGGCAAGTGGCCTGACACAGGACAAAGCAGATGTAATGGGTGCACTGAAGGCCGGAGCGATTGCTGTTGCAACATCGAACCGGACGGTGTGGAATTGTTAAGCCGGCAGAATGGCGGAATGAATAAAAGATGTTAAAGAAGGTGAAAAGATGAATGCGGATACTGAATGTCTGGCGTGCTGCAGGAGAAAAGCAGAGGGGCTTCTGGAGCAGTACAGGGTGTCCGAGCAAATACGGCATACTGTGCTTGGAAGAGTGGATCAGTTCCTTAAGTCGGACAGAATAGAGAGAATGGCTGCCCCGGTGATCATGGCAGAGATATTGTCCATAGTTGATGAAAAAGTAGAGATTGCGAATGCATATGAAAAGCCGAAAGAGCAGTATAACCAGAAATTGCTGGGAATGGAAGACGCTGTCATGGCAGATATAGAGAGTGCCGGGGACAGATTTCTTGCAGCGATTCAATATGCCGTGACAGGTAATTATATTGATTTTGGTGCTATGGATGATGTCTGTGAAGAGCAGCTTGCCGAGCTGTTGGAAAATCGGGCATCGGTAGAGCTGGACAAAGATGAGTTGAACAGACTTTATCAGGAGTTATCCCAGGCACATTCGCTTGTGTATATTACCGATAATGCGGGCGAAATAGTGTTGGATAAAGTATTTATAAAGGTCTTAAAACAATTGTACACGCACTTGAAGATTACAGTAGTGGTAAGAGGATTCCCGACATTAAATGATGCGACATATGAAGACGCAGAAAGTGTCGGCCTTACGGAAATTGTTCGTGTGATGCCAAATGGAACAGATGTGCCGGGAACACCACTGGATGAGATCGACCCAAAGATAAGAGATCTGATAGATAATGCAGATCTGTGTATAGCAAAGGGACAGGGGAATTTTGAGACACTTCACGGATGCGGAATGAACATCTTTTATCTGTTTTTGTGTAAGTGTGACTTGTTCACTAAAAAATTCCAGACGGAGCGTTTTACGCCTGTATTAAAAAATGAATTAAGAATTGTGCAAAGTGCATAAAAAATCGAAGGACTTTTTTAGTATTATCACGATATTGACATATTGAGGGGTTGGATTTACAATATAGTCAGTTACTAAAAGAGCGAAAGAGAGAGTAACTTTTACCTACAGGAAGTAGTGGGTGAAAGAGACTCTCTCTTTTTTGTTTCTTCATTGTGCGCAGATGAAGGAAACGGATTTTAGCAAAAACATGCAGAGACAAATGGAGGTAAAAAATAATGTTAAATATTAATGATTTTTCAATGGATTTCTTTTCTTTAAAAGGTAAAAACGCAATTGTTACAGGTGGAAACAGTGGACTCGGACAGGCATTTGCACTGGCACTTGCAAAAGCAGGAGCAAACATCTTTACATTTGCTTATGTAGATGATGACGGAACAACAAAGAAACTGATCGAAGACTGTGGAGTAAAATACACATTCATGCAGGGAGATCTGACAGAAGATGGTATGTGTGACAAGATCGCTGAAAAGTGTGTAGAGACATACGGAAGCATCGATATCCTTGTTAACTGTGCTGGTATCTGCAAGATCGCTGATGTACTTGACTTTGGAAGAGAAGAGTGGGATCCAATGATCGCAATCAACCTGACAGGCGCATTTGACTTAAGCCATGCAGTTGCAAAATATATGATTCCTCAGAAGAGCGGAAGAATCATCAACATCTGCTCACTGTTCTCATTCCTTGGAGGACTTGGATCACCTGCTTATGCAGCAATGAAAGCCGGACTTATGGGACTTACAAAAGCATATGCCGATGAGCTTGGAAAATATGGAATCACAGTAAATGGTATCGCACCGGGATACTTCCAGACAGCTATGACAGCTAAGACAGGAAGCGGAAATGAAGAAGATCCAAAATTCATTAAGATCAAAGAGCATATTCCTGCAGACCGCTGGGGAGAAAGACAGGATCTTATGGGAGCAATGGTATTCCTTGCAAGTAAAGCAGCAGATTATGTAAACGGAACATTACTGGTAGTTGACGGAGGATATCTGGTAAGATAATCTCTCGCTTCAAGGGAAAGACAGGAGTAAGTAATATGAGCAAGAAATATTTAATGGGTATAGATGAAGGATCACAAAGCGCAAAGATCACTATCTTTGATACAGTTGGAAATATTGTATGTGAGGCAAGAGAGCCGCTCCGCCCATATGACCTTCCAAAGCCTGGATATGTAGAACATCCGGATGATGACTGGTGGGACGCAATCTGTAAGGCTTCAAAAAAATGTATGGATAAATTCGAGGGAGATCCAAAGGATATTCTGGGGATTGGACTTTGTACGATTCGTTGCTGTAGAGCATATCTGAAAGAAGACGGAACTCTTGCACAGCCGGCACTCAGCTGGATGGATATCCGTGTATCACAGCCATATGAGCATGTGAATCCAGATGTAAAATATATCGTAGCTTCATCCGGATATATCACACACAGATTGACCGGCGAGCGTAAAGATACCGTAGCAAATTATGAATATGGATGGCCGGTAGATGTAGACCAGTGGAAATGGTCCGATGATCCGGAAGCTTATAAAGCAACAGGAATGCCAAGAGAGATGCTGTTCGATCTGGTAATGCCTGGAGATGTTCTTGGATATGTGACAGAAGAAGCTGCCAGGGCAACAGGTCTTCCACAGGGAGTTCCGGTTGTTGCAACATCTAATGATAAAGCTGTTGAAGGTCTTGGAACAGGATGTATGGGAGATAAGACAGCCTGCATCTCACTTGGTACTTATACAACAGCCATGATGGAAGGAAAAGAGAATTTAAAAGGTACATCATATGCATGGCCAAAATTCTCCTGCGTGCCAAATAAATATTTCTACGACAGCAACGGGATCCGCAGAGGTATGTGGACGGTAAGCTGGTTCAGAGATGTATTGGGTGACAGCTATATTCAGATGGCAAAAGAAAAGGGAATGTCGGCAGAAGAACTTTTAAGTGAAGAAGCTGAAAAGGTACCTGCAGGAAGCGATGGACTTATGACGGTTCTTGACTGGCTGGCTCCTGTAGATGCACGTTACAAAAAAGGTATCATGATCGGATTCGACGGAAGACATACCAGAGGACACATTTATCGTTCTATTCTGGAAGCAGTTGCAATGACGATCAAAGGACACACCGAGGATATGGTTAATGAAGTAGGCGTGACACTGGATAAGATCATTATCACAGGCGGAGGATCTAACAGTGATCTGTTCATGCAGATTTTTGCAGACGTATTCAATCTTCCGGCTGTCAGAAATGTAGTAAATGGCGCAGCGGGACTTGGTTCTGCAATCTGTGCGGCAGTTGCCACAGGTGTGTACGGAAGCTTTGAAGAAGCAGTAGAAGGAATGGTTAAGATTCAGGATACATTTGTTCCAAATCCAGAGAATGTAGAATTGTATCAGAAGATGATTCCAATCTATAAAGATATTACGGTACATACAGATGAAGTCTTAAAGAAAACATACGAATTGTTTGATTAATATTTTAAATAACAAAAGGATCAGACACAGGTGATTATGAAAAAAAGACCGCTCATTTTGGTTACGAATGATGATGGGATTCATAGTCCGGGATTGTATGCGGCGGCAAGCGTTGCAGTAAAATCAGGAGATGTGTTGATTGCAGCGCCTCATACCCAGCAGACGGGGATGGGGCGCTCTTTTCCTGGATACCCGGATAATGGAGTGATAGAAAAGATAGAGACAGAAGATATGAAGCTGCCAGGAGAAATTACGGGAAATAAGATTCTGGCATATGGCATCCATGGAACCCCGGCACTTGCGGTTGCACATGGGATTCTGGAATTGGCAGAGCATACACCGGATCTTTGTATCAGCGGGATTAATTATGGAGAGAATCTTGGCAGTTGTCTGACGTGCAGTGGAACACTGGGCGCACTTTTTGAAGCATCAAGTTACGGAATCCCGGGGATCGCAGTGTCTGTGGAAGCAAAGCTGGAGAAACAGCGCTCTACGGATTTTGAGACAAAAGACTGGAGTGCCGCCCAGTACATTTTGGAAAAATATATACGGAAGACATTAGAAACTGGAATCCCGGAAGGGGCAGATGCATGGAATATAAATGTTCCGGATGGTTTGAAGTTTCCTTATCCGGAAAGACGGACTGTGCAGAGCAGGCAAAGCTATTTTTACTTTGAGAAACCGGAAAAAAGGATATACAGCGAGCCTTGCAGGCTTAGAAGTAAAAAAGACGTGGATATACAAAGCCTGGAATCGGACAGTGATATTTATGCCATATACATGGACCAGATCGCATCGGTTACGTTGTTGAATTTTGATATGTCTGTGAAAGAAAAGAGATTATGACGGTTTCAACAAGTATATCACCAGAGAAAACAGGAGATATCCGGCTTGACAAAACATATTTCCTGGATTAAAATAATTGACAATTCAATATTTTTTATGGCGATGAAGGGAATTAGTACATGAGAATCCAGCTGCAGAGAGGATATCATATGGTGTGAGATATCTGCTGTTCATCACATGGAACCGGTCCTGGAGCCACTGTATGAAAGTGCAGCGTGTCAGCCGGCGTTAACGGCCAATGAAGAGAGCTGCGAAAGGGTCGCAGTTAACTAGGGTGGTACCGCCGAGCTTTTCGGTCCCTTTTTCGGGGAGTCGAAAGGCCCGGCGTTTTTTGTGCCAGGTTGCGGAACTCCCGGCAAAAAAATAACGTGGAATAAGGATTCCACCAAAATTGAAAAGGAGAAGAGAAACATGGCAAAGGAAAAATTAGTCAAAAACATTACATCTCGTGACGAAGATTTCGCACAGTGGTACACAGACGTTGTACGTGAAGCAAATCTTTGTGATTATTCAAGCGTAAAAGGATGCATGAACTACTTACCGAATGGTTATGCAATCTGGGAACTGATCCAGTCAGATCTGGACAGACGTTTTAAAGAAACAGGAGTTGAGAATGTATACCTGCCAGTACTGATTCCGGAATCACTTCTGGAAAAAGAAGCTGATCACGTAGAAGGATTCGCACCGGAAGTTGCATGGGTAACACATGGTGGAATGGAAAGACTGCAGGAAAGATTATGCGTACGCCCTACATCAGAGACACTGTTCTGTGACCTCTGGGCAAAGACTGTAAAATCATACAGAGATCTTCCAAAGGTATGGAACCAGTGGAACTCCGTTCTCCGTTGGGAGAAGACAACAAGACCATTCCTCCGTTCAAGAGAATTCTTATGGCAGGAAGGTCACACACTGCATGCAACATATGAAGAAGCTGAAGAAAGAACAATCCAGATGTGGGAAGTTTATAAGGATTGCTATAAAGAGACAATGGCTATCCCATTCGTAGCAGGAAGAAAGGCAGAACACGAGAAATTCGCCGGAGCAGAAGACACATACACGATCGAAGCACTGATGCATGACGGAAAAGCACTTCAGTCTGCGACAAGCCATTTCTTCGGAAACGGATTCCCGGATGCATTCGGAATCAAATATGTAGATAAGAACAACGAACTGCACAGTGCGTATGAGACATCATGGGGATGGTCAACAAGAAGTATCGGAGCCCTGATCATGGTTCACGGTGACGATGACGGACTGGTACTGCCACCACACGTAGCACCGGTTGAATGTAGAATCATTCCAATCGCCCAGCACAAAGAAGGTGTACTTGACAGATCTTATGCACTGCTTGACGAACTGAAAAAAGCAGGATACAGAGTGAAGATCGATGATTCTGATAAGAGTACAGGATGGAAATTCTCTGAGCAGGAGATCCTTGGTATCCCAACACGTATCGAGATCGGACCAAAGGATATCGAGAAGAACCAGGTTGTTGTTGTACGTCGTGATAACCGTGAAAAGATCGTTGTATCTCTCGATGAGATCGCAGTAAAACTGCGCGAGATCTTAGAGCAGGAGCAGCAGGATATGTACAACAGAGCAGAAGAATTCCTGAACAGCCACATTGATACAGCTACTACAATGGATGAAATGGTTGAGAAGTTCAAAGCCAACCGTGGATTTGTAAAAGCATGCTGGTGTGGAGATCCGGAATGTGAGGGCGAAGTAAAATATCAGACAGGCGGAGCTGCAACAAGATGTCTGATCGAAGATGAAGAATTCATTTCCGATAAATGTATTTATTGCGGAAAACCTGCGAAACACATGGCTTACTGGGGTAAATCATATTAAGAATAAACGGATTATAAAGATGGACGGTGGATTAAAAAATCCACCGTCTATTTTCATCCACAGACACAGGCAAAAATATGGTATGATATAGAATGTTGATAACATGGATAGACGGAGGAGATATTTGTGGATAACTTTAATATAAAATTACCGGATGATGTACAGTTTATCATTCATACCTTACAGTCGCATGGATTTGAAGCATACGCAGTCGGGGGATGTGTCAGAGATTCCATCCTCGGAAGAGAACCGGGCGACTGGGATATTACAACATCGGCGATGCCGGAAGAGACAAAGGCATTATTCGACAAAACATTTGATACCGGAATTGAACATGGGACGATAACTGTACTTCTGAATCATGAGGGTTACGAAGTTACGACGTACAGAATCGATGGAAAATATGAGGACAGCAGACATCCGAAAGAAGTGACATTTACAAGGAATCTGAAGGAAGACCTGCTCAGACGGGATTTTACGATCAATGCCATGGCATATAATGACAAGGATGGGATCGTAGATATCTTTGGAGGAATGCAGGATCTGGAAAAGCATATGATCCGTTGTGTGGGAAATGCCAAGGAACGGTTCTCGGAAGATGCACTCCGGATTTTAAGAGGTGTCAGGTTCGCAGCGCAGTTGGGATTTGAGATCGATGAGGAGACGAAAGAAGGAATGAAGCTTCTTGCACCGACACTCGAAAATATCAGTGCGGAGAGGATACAGGTAGAGCTGGTGAAGATGCTGACATCTGACCGGCCGGAACTGATAAGAACTGCCTATGAACTTGGAATTACGAAGATATTTTTGCCGGAATTTGACCGGATGATGGAGACAGAGCAGGAGACACCGCATCATATGTATACCGTTGGGGAACATACCATTCATGCAATGATGAATGTCCGCAATGATAAGATCTTAAGATTGACAATGTTACTGCATGATACAGGAAAACCGGAATACAAGACCATGGATGAAGACGGCGTTGCGCATTTTAAAATGCATGCATTGGGAAGTGAGCGCATTGCGAAAGAAGTACTCCGGAGATTAAAATTCGATAATGATACGCTGCATAAGGTTACAAGACTTGTGCTGAATCATGATTACCGCATGCCGGCCGTGCCGAAGAATGTCAGAAGAGCAATGAATAAGATCGGCGAAGATATTTTCCCATATTATATGGAAGTCAGAAGGGCAGATGTTCTGGCGCAAAGTGAGTACCGGAGGGCAGAAAAATTAAAAAATCTGGATGAAGTAGAACAGACATATGCAGAGATTATAGAAAAAGGGCAGTGTGTATCGTTAAAAGAATTAGCTGTGACCGGCAGAGATCTGATCCGGGCAGGAATGAAGCCGGGAAAAGAGATCGGGGAAAAGTTAAACGAATTATTGAACCTTGTGATCGAGAATCCGGAAATGAATACGAGAGAGACACTGTTGAATTATATTTCCACGGATAAAGAAGTATAACAGCAGTGAATATTTTTTATATTTCCCACATACATTTAAAAAGAATATCAAGTGTAAAGTGCGGGGAATATAAATGCAGGAATTTGAACAAAAAATACTGGAACAATATGATATAGAAGTAAACAGCACCCGTAAAGTCAGAGGTGCTGTTTTATGCGAAACGAACAAAGGGGTATTCCTTTTGAAGGAAGTTACAACATCCGAAAAAAGAATCCCTGCGTTATGCGAACTTTATACATGGCTTTATGAACAAGGAGAGCATCAGATTGATTATATGGTAGCGAACCGGAACGGTGAATATATCTCTTCGTTGGATAATGGTGACCGGTATATGCTGAAAAAATGGTATGCAGGCCATGAATGCGACATAAAAAAGACCAGGGAAATATTAGAAGCGGCCGGGAATCTGGCGAAATTACATACTGTTATGAGGCATGAACTGGAGTATGGGATTACAGAAGGGATTAAGACCGGTGAAAAATACAGACGGCATAACCGGGAGTTAAAAAAAGTACGGCAGTTTGTCAGAAAAGCTGTCCCGAAAGGGGAATTTGAATTTGCATTTTTGCAGCAGTTTGAACTGATGTATCAGTGGGCAGAAGCAGCGGTATGCGAACTGGAACAGTCGGATTATGAACAATTGTATCAGGAAGAGATGAACCGTTCCGGTATGACACACGGAGAGTATAATTACCATAATATCATCATGACAAGAGAAGGAATCGCGACAATGAATTTTGAAAAATTCCATCGGGATATCCAGGTAGAGGATCTGTATTATTTTCTCAGAAAAGTAATGGAGAAAAGCGGGTGGAAGCTCCGGCTCGGAGATGGCATGCTGAATGCGTATTCTGCAATCCACCCACTTACCAGAAGCGAAACAGAATATTTGAAAATCCGTCTGATTTATCCGGAAAAGTTCTGGAAAATTGCAAATTCATACTATTGCATGAATAAAGCGTGGATATCGGTAAAAAATACAGAGAAACTAAAGACTGCAATAAAGCAGACAGAAGAGAAAAAAATGTTTTTAAAAGAGCTGTTTGGATTTGAACTCTGAGGGCACCTGAAAATGCCGGAAAACCTTGAAAATACAGGGAAAACAGGGGATTTACCTTGACATTCTGTATGAAAACAGGTATAACAGTACATAAAGGCATGTCATATGACGGGGTATGGACAGTGACTTTGTATAAAAAGAATCGAAATTATGAATTCTAAATGTAAATAAGAGGAGGATATATCCATGAACAAAACAGAACTGATCGCAGCAATCGCTGACCAGGCAGAATTATCAAAGAAAGATTCCGAGAAAGCTTTAAAAGCATTCGTTGATGTTGTAACAGATGAATTAAAGAAAGAGCATAAAGTACAGGTTGTTGGATTTGGTACTTTTGAAGTAAGCATGAGAGCTGAGAGAGAAGGAAGAAATCCTCAGACAGGCGAGACTATGAAGATTGCAGCTTGCAAAGCACCAAAGTTCAAAGCTGGTAAAGCATTAAAAGATGCTATCAACGAGTAGTCTGAATTTGTAATATTTATCCGAAAGGATTTATGCCGGAGAGTGTCCTGATACTCTTCGGTTTTTTAGCATTATGCGTTCGAAAGAACCGGCTGACAGTAAAGTATACAGGAGAACAGATAGATGAGATTAGACAAATTTTTAAAAGTATCCAGATTGATCAAACGCCGGACGGTTGCGAATGAAGCCTGCGATGCCGGCCGTGTACTGGTAAATGATAAACCGGCCAAGGCGTCTGTAAAAGTAAAACAAGGAGATATCATAGAGATCCAGTTCGGAACAAGAACCGTAAAAGTAGAAGTTCTTGATATTAAAGATACAACGAAAAAAGAAGAGGCAGGAGACCTTTTCAAATATTTATAAACCTTATTAATGGCCGGTGAAAAAGCGGCGGGGATCATCACAACCTTTCTTGCATAATTATGTGAAAAGTCATAATTTCGATTTCCTTTTCATATGATTAGTAAGAAAGGTTGTGATAGTTTTGGAGACGGTAGCAGTACAGAAAAACCATAAACTGATATTGAATAACCGGAAGGCAGGACTGGTGACAGGTGTTCTGGATGTGCTGTCTTTTAATCTGAATGAGATATTGCTGGAGACAGAGCAGGGAATGCTGATGGTGAGAGGAACGGATCTGCATGTGAACCGTGTGAATCTTGAAAAGGGAGAGATCGATCTGTCGGGAAACATTGACAGTATCTCATATTCGGATATCCATTCGACAGCAAAGCAGGCAGGAGGCCTTTTTGAAAAGTTATTCCGGTGATCTGCCGGAGAACCGGGAATGTCATGAGGAATAAGGAAAATAAGGTGAAATGTAAGATGGGGATAGGAAAAGAACTGTTCATATTTCTGCTGGCGGTCCTGGCCGGAGCAATCGTACGTCTTGCATACCGTTGTATCAGCTGCCTGCGGGAAGTGGTACACCATGCTCATTGGGTTATTGAACTGGAGGATCTGATCTATTGGATCGGAACCGCGATTTTTTTGTTTGTGCAGATTTACTACACAAGCAGTGGTAGTGTGCGATGGTACTTTATACTAGGTGTTGGAATCGGCGGGATCATTATGTCAGTTTTTCTTGCGATTACGGGGAAAATTTGTCGGAAAATTGTACGGCGGCATAGCAGATTTTTTACCGAAACACTTGAAAAACCCGGGGAAAAAAGATAGAATAAAAATAATTAACAGGTGAGTGAAACGGCAGGGCTGCCGGCAAGGGTGAGTAAATTAATATGAATGATGTAAAGCAGAGAAACCGCAGAAGACGGCAGCGCAAGCGTTCTCAGAATCATAAGAGAAGTGTGTTGGCGATCAGCGCAGTTGTTCTTATGTTGACAGTTATGGTGTCTGCAAACAGTATGACATTAAAGGCAAAGAACAGGGAGTATCAGGCGCAGGAGACGGAATTAAAAGAGCAGATCCAGGCGGAACAGGATCGGAAAAAAGAGATTAAAGAACTGGAAAAATACGTTGGAACGGATAAATATGTAGAAGATGTAGCGAAAGAAAAGCTGGGTCTGGTACATGACAACGAGATTGTTTTTAAATCGAAATAAGACTATAAAAGACGAATGATAAGCTTCAGGAAGAGATTCCTGAAGCTTTTTTCCGTCATGTATTCAGAAGAAAGGGGAACGACAAAGTTGGCACAGATAAAGGAACAGGAAATATTTGTAAATCCATATGTGGTACAGATGGACAAATTTGCCGATTCACTGCAGCATTTATCCAAAACATTTCTGAATATGGAGGCATACAAAGGAACCTTGTCCAGAGAAGAAATTGATGAAATGTTTGAAAAGGTGACAGGGAATGTCTGTGCAGGCTGTGAACGGCGGGGAGAATGTCTGGGAGAAAAGCACTCGGTGACTTATCAGATGATGTATGAGATCCTGTGTGCGGCAGAAGAATATGGCGCAGAACTGAATATGGAATTAAAACGCAGGCTGAAGAGACAGTGCCTGTTTGCTCCACGTTTTTTAAGAGAGAGTCTGGAAGAATTCGAGAATGCCAAGCAGATCCTGATGTGGAATCACAGACTGGTGCAGGCAAGAGAGGGGTATGCAAGACAACTTACGAGCTTCGCTAAAATGATACAGTATACAACCAGGGAACTGGATGCCGGGATCTTCCAGGATGACCATTTGGAGAAGCGTATAAAGGCAGCACTGAAAAAAGAAAATGTGAAGCTGCTTTCGGTTGTGTTTTACATGACACAGCAGGGAAAATATGAAGTCCATCTGACGGTAAAAGCCATGAAAGGACGGGTCGTCCTTGCAAAAGATGTTGCGTTTCTGGTGGGAAAATGTATAGGAAGAACGATGATTCCGAGACAGGGGGAAAGGCTTGTGATCGGAGAAGAATATGGCACCATTGCCTGTATGGAGGGAGCAAAGTTTCAGACACTGCAGGGTGTTGCGAGGATCGGAAAAGGACTGGAAGAGATATCGGGAGATACGTTTCTGATGAAGGATCTTCCGGGCGGACGCAAAGGAGTTGCGCTTTCGGATGGCATGGGTTCCGGAGAGGAAGCATTCCGGGACAGTACAATGGTGGTGGAGATGCTGGAAGAACTGCTGGAAGCAGGATTTCCGGTAGAGACAGCGGTGCAGATGATGAATACGGCGCTGGTGACAGGACGGGAAGAAGTGAAGTTCTGTACATTGGATGTCTGCCTGTTTGATCTGTATCAGGGAAGTTGTGAATTTGTAAAGGCCGGAGCCTCGGCGACTTTTATTAAGAGGAAGAAAGAAGTTGAAAAAATCGAGTCGATGACACTTCCGATCGGTGTTGTACAGAATATAGAACTGGACAGGGAAGAGCGGAATCTGGAATCGGGAGAATATGTGATCATGGTGACAGATGGCGTGATGGATGCCCTGCCTGAAGGTTCACAGGAAGAAAAATTAGTGGAATTCATCCGGGAGACGGATATTGTCAATCCGACGGAATTTGCCCGCGGAATCTTAAGTCAGGTGTTGAAAAGTTCCGGCGGGATGCCGATGGATGATATGACGGTGCTGGTGATTGGAATATGGGGCTTAAGTTGACTTTCTATAAGAAATTTTATATATTTAATTTATATATAGCTTATATATTTGCCATACCGGTGAGTGGAAGATCAAGGACCGGGCAGGAAGAATTTATACAGACAGAATAAAGGAAAAGGAAGGCCGGAATGTATCAACGGGTGAAAGCATATGTGGAAAAATACCATATGTTACAGGAGAATGATCATGTAATCATAGGCGTATCTGGAGGCGCAGACTCCGTATGCCTTCTTTTCATGTTAAAAGAATTTAAAAATGAGATGCCATTGGAACTGACGGTGGTGCATATCCATCATGGGATCCGCGGTGACAGTGCAGATGCCGATGAGAGATATGTAAAGGCACTATGCAGACAACTCGGGGTCAGGTATCTGGCATTTCATGAGAATGTGGAGCAGTATGCAAAAGAACAGGGCCTGACGCTGGAAGAGGCGGGCAGGAATATCAGGCGGCAGATATTTGAAAAGGTGTGCAAAGAGAAAAACGGTACAAAGATTGCGCTGGCGCATCACCAAAATGACAATGCGGAGACGCTTTTGTGGAACTTAAGCCGCGGATGCGGCCTGCGTGGACTTGGCGGTATCAGCCCGGCAGAAGGAGATACCGTCCGGTATATCCGTCCGCTTCTCTGTGTGCAGAGATGTGAGATTGAAGCATTTTTACAGGAAAAGGGAATCAGTTATTGTACGGATGAGACGAATCTGGAAGATCACTATACGAGAAACCGGATCCGGAATCATGTGATTCCCTATCTCGAACAAGAGGTCAATCCGCAGGCGGTCATGCACATGTCCGAGACGATGGAACAGATGCGTGCAGTGTGGGCGTTTATGGAACAGGAAGTGCAAAAATGCAGGGAGCGATATGTGGAAAAGCGGCCGTGTGGGAGTGCAGAAGATCTGTATGAAGAACGTGAAAACGTTCCGGAACTGCTGATCAAAGAGGAATTATTCCGGGATGTCGATAAGACTGTACGTTCGTTCCTGATTCATGCGCTGCTATGTGAACTGGCGGGGCGCAGAAAAGATATCGAGCAGGTGCATGTAAGACTGATCGAAGATCTGGCACGGCTTCAGACCGGAAGAAAGATCAGCCTTCCTTATAAAATGACAGCGGAAAAATGTTATGATGGAATCCTGCTTGACAGATCAGATCTCAAAACAGGGGAAAAAGAGGACGCCGGCAATGAACCGGGAGTGCATATGCGGATGTTTGAACAAACGGCGGAAACAGGCGCATTTCCTAAAAAAACCTACACGAAATGGTTTGACTATGATATAATTAAGAGCACTGTAAAAATAAGACATAAAGAGTCCGGTGACTATATCACAATCGACAGAAATGGCGGAACGCAGAGTCTGAAGAAGTATTTTATCAATGCGAAGATCCCGCGGGAAGACAGAGATAAGATCTGGCTGGCAGCAGATGGCAGTCACATTCTGTGGATTATCGGATACAGACAGAACCAGGCGTATCAGATTACAGATAAGACCAAAAGGATTTTGGAAATAGAATTTAACGGAGGAGAAGAAGATGGCAGAGACAGTTAAAGTATTAGTTCCTGAAGAGGATGTTGCAAAGAGGATCAAAGAACTTGGAGAACAGATCAGCAAAGATTATGCGGGAAAGCAGGTGCATCTGATCTGCGTGTTAAAGGGCGGAGTATTCTTTATGTGTGAACTGGCAAAGAGAATCACCGTTCCGGTATCTATGGATTTTATGAGTGTCAGCAGCTACGGTGACGGAACAAAGTCAAGCGGTGTCGTTAAGATCGCCAAAGACTTAGATGAGACACTGGAAGGAAAAGATGTGCTGATCGTAGAGGATATCATTGATTCAGGAAGAACATTATATTATCTGATGGATATCCTGGCTAAGAGAAATCCAAAGAGTATGAAGCTTTGTACGCTTCTGGACAAACCGGAAAGAAGAGTAAAAGATGTAAAAGTAGATTATGTCGGATTCAATATCCCGGACGAATTTGTTGTGGGATATGGTCTGGATTACGCTCAGAGATATAGAAACCTTCCGTTTATCGGAGTGGTAGAGGGCGTAGAATAGGCGTGTCACAAGAAAGGAGCCTGAAAATTGAATAATAAGAAAGCGAGAGGACTGAACGGTGCTGTATTCCTGGTGTTTGTCGTATTTTTGTTCGCAGCACTGTGGTTTACCAATCAGTTCGATCAACGAGAAAAAGAGATTACCTGGAAGAATTTCCAACAGTTGATTCAAGATGACAAGATCGAGTCGGTAGAAGTGAATCAGAATAAGAGTGTTCCGACGGGACGTGTAGAGATTACGTTGAAGGGAGACGACGATTCCGATAAGATCAGATATCTGTATGTTTCTGATGTTAACGAGATCCAGGATTATCTGAAAGAACAGAATGTGGAGTATACGATGCCGGATATCCCGCAGGACAGCTGGGCAGCAACCACATTTCTGCCGGTTATTCTTACACTGGGCGGAGTTTTCCTGCTCTTCGGTCTGATGAACCGGCAGGGCGGCGGTGCGAATTCGAAAGCAATGAATTTTGGAAAGAGCCGTGCAAGACTGAGTACAGACCGTGACAAGAAAGTGACATTTGCTCAGGTGGCAGGTCTGGAAGAAGAGAAAGAGGAACTGGAGGAGATTGTTGATTTCCTGAAATCTCCGAAGAAATATATCCAGGTGGGAGCAAGAATCCCGAAAGGCGTGTTGCTGGTAGGCCCTCCGGGAACCGGTAAGACACTGCTTGCGAAGGCAGTTGCCGGAGAAGCGGGAGTTCCATTCTTTACGATTTCCGGTTCGGATTTTGTGGAAATGTTTGTCGGCGTCGGTGCATCCCGTGTCAGAGACCTGTTCGAGGAGGCTAAGAAGAATGCACCTTGTATCATCTTTATTGATGAGATCGATGCAGTTGCAAGACGCCGCGGAACCGGAATGGGCGGTGGACATGACGAGCGCGAGCAGACACTGAACCAGTTACTTGTAGAGATGGATGGTTTTGGTGTCAATGAAGGTATCATTGTGATGGCGGCAACCAACCGTGTAGATATCCTTGATCCGGCAATCCTCCGTCCGGGACGATTCGACCGCAAGGTTATGGTTGGAAGACCGGATATCAAAGGGCGTGAGGAGATCCTTAAGGTTCATGCGAAAGGCAAACCACTGAGTGAGGAGATCGATCTGCAGCAGATCGCGCAGACAACGGCAGGATTTACCGGTGCAGATCTGGAAAATCTCCTGAACGAGGCAGCAATTCTTGCTGCGAAGGATAACAGAGTATTCTTAAAACAGGATGATATTAAGAAAGCATTTGTAAAAGTCGGAATCGGTGCAGAGAAGAAGAGCCGTGTCATTTCCGAAAAAGAGAAGAGAATCACAGCATTTCATGAAGCAGGGCATGCGATCCTGTTCCATGTACTTCCGGATGTGGGACCTGTATACAGTGTCTCGATCATCCCGACAGGAAGTGCAGGAGGATATACGATGCCGCTTCCGGAAAAGGATGAGATGTTTAATACAAAAGGAAAGATGCTTCAGGATATTACGGTATCACTTGGCGGACGTGTAGCCGAAGAAGAAGTATTTGATGATATTACAACCGGTGCATCCCAGGATATCAAACAGGCAACCGGTCTGGCAAAATCCATGGTTACAAAGTTTGGTATGTCAGAGGCAGTCGGGCTGATCAACTATGATGATGACAACAATGAGGTGTTCATCGGACGTGATCTGGCGCATACAGCAAGAGGCTACGGGGAGGGCGTGGCTACTGTGATCGACCAGGAAGTAAAGAGAATTATTGATGAATGTTATGACAGAGCAAGACATATCATTAGAAAATATGACGATGTTCTGCATACATGCGCAGACCTTCTGCTGGAAAAAGAAAAGATTTCCCGGGAAGAATTTGAAGCGCTGTTCCCGGAAGATGTATCGGAGGACTAGGAGGAAGAGCTTTCCTTTCCGGAAACAAAAAATGAGAGAGGTGTTAGTTATATGAATAAGGCGGCTTTATTTTGCGATGGAACAGAAGGGTATGTATATCCCCCTGAACCGAAGGAGAATGAACTGGTAACGTTCCGGTTCCGTACGGCGAAGGATGATGCAGACAGAGTAGGGCTTGTGACATCGGCTGACACATATGTAATGGAAAAAGAGTGCACACAGGGAGAATTTGATTATTATACGTTTGAAGTGCGTCTGGGGGCAGAGCCTTTCAGATATTGTTTCGAAGTGCAGTCTGGAACAGAAAAATATTATTATGGACGATGTGGAATCTCTCGCGAGATCCTGGAGTACTATAACTTTGTTGTAGTACCCGGATTTTCCACACCGGACTGGGCAAAGGGAGCGGTTATGTATCAGATATTTACAGACCGCTTTTATAACGGAGATAAGTCAAATGATGTAGAGACGAACGAGTATTACTATATCGGAGATTATTCCCAGAGAGTAACGAACTGGGATAAATATCCGGCGAACATGGGTGTAAGAGAATTCTACGGCGGGGATCTGCAGGGAGTCATGGATAAACTTGATTATCTGCAGGAGCTGGGTGTAGAAGTTGTATATTTTAATCCATTATTTGTGTCACCGTCGAACCATAAATACGATATCCAGGATTATGATTATATTGATCCGCATTATGGGAAGATCGTAGATGACGGAGGTGAGGTGCTTCCGGATGGTGTGACGGACAACAGTCAGGCAACGAAGTATAAAAAACGCACGACAGGTCTTAAGAACCTGGAAGCAAGTAATGAGTTGTTCATTAAGCTGGTAGAAGAATTACACCGTCGTGGTATGAAAGTGATTCTGGACGGCGTATTCAACCATTGCGGTTCTTTCAATAAGTGGATGGACCGTGAGAGAATATACGAAGGCGAAAAAGATTATGAACCGGGTGCTTATATATCGGCAGACAGTCCGTACAGAAGCTACTTCCGTTTCTTCAAAGAAGGACCGGAGAACTGGCCGTATAATGGTAATTATGATGGCTGGTGGGGACATGATACTTTGCCGAAACTGAATTATGAAGATTCTGTAAAGCTGGAAAATTATATCTTATATATCGGGCGGAAATGGGTATCACCGCCGTATAATGTAGATGGATGGCGTCTGGATGTGGCAGCAGATCTGGGACGCAGCAATGAATATAACCATGATTTCTGGAAGAAATTCAGAAGAGCCGTGAAAGATGCGAATCCGAGTGCACTGATCCTTGCGGAACATTACGGGGATCCGAGAGACTGGCTTAAAGGTGACGAGTGGGATACCGTCATGAACTATGATGCATTCATGGAGCCGATCACATGGTTTCTGACAGGAATGGAAAAGCACAGTGATGAGGCCAGAGAAGAACTTCTCGGTAACATCGATAACTTTATCGGGTCGATGGCACATCATATGTCGAATATGCTGACCCCTTCACTGCAGGTAGCGATGAACGAACTTTCGAACCATGATCATTCGAGATTCCTTACGAGAACGAACCACATGGTTGGCCGTGTAGAACATCTGGGACCGGAGGCTGCAAATGAATATGTAAATAAAGCGGTTATGCGTGAAGCGGTCGTCATGCAGATGACATGGGTCGGAGCACCAACCATATATTATGGTGATGAGGCGGGTGTCTGTGGATTCACGGATCCGGATAACAGAAGGACCTATCCGTGGGGACGTGAAGACCATGAACTGATTGCGTTTCACAAAGAAGCGATCCGCATCCACAAAGAGCATCCGGCACTTAGAACCGGTTCTCTGAAGATTCTTGGCGGAGAAGAGAATGTCCTGTCTTATGCAAGGTTCAAAGGCAATGACCGGATCGTCATCGTGATCAATAACCGCAGCGAACGTACGGAAGTGAAAGTTCCTGTATGGGAGGCTGAGATTCCGGCGAAATGTCGTATGAAACGTCTGCTGTATTCTTACAAAGACGGATATACAACAGAGTATGAGGAATATCTGGTGGAAGATGGCGAAGTGGTTGCAAATATGGGACCGCATTCGGCATTGGTGCTGGGAATGCGGAATGAAGAGGAGCATGACTGGCTGTATATTCTGTAAAGTGGAGATAAAAAAGATTACCGGAAAAGGAACTGTCCTTTCCGGTAATCTTTTTTAATATCTGAGTATGCCAAAAATGGAGTTGCCTGCGGCAGGTTCTCTGTGTTATTTTGTAAGAACTTCTACTCCGTCTTCTTTGATAAGAACCATATATTCAATCTGGGCAGAAAGACCGTCGTCATCTGTATAAACGGTCCAGCCGTTGTCTTCGTCTACATAGAATTCCGGAGATCCCTGATTGATCATTGGTTCAATCGTGAACATCATACCTGGGACCAGAACCATCTCGCTGCCCTTTGGAGTAACATAACTTACAAATGGTTCCTCATGGAATTCCAGACCGATTCCATGACCGCCGATCTCTTCTACAACAGAATATCCGTTTTCCTGTGCGTGGGAATTGATCGCATAAGCAATGTCTCCGAGATGTCCCCATGGTTTTGCGGCTTTGAGGCCGAGTTCCACGCACTCTTTTGTGACACGGACGATACGTTCTGCTTCCGGAGATACCTCACCGATCGTGAACATACGGGATGCATCGGAAAAATAGCCGTTTAAGATAGTAGATACATCAACATTGATGATATCGCCATCGATCAGGATCTCGTGTTCACTTGGGATGCCGTGGCAGATAACGTTGTTGATAGAAGTGCACACGCTTTTCGGAAATCCTTCATAATTCAGAGGCGCAGGAATTCCGCCATGCTCTGTTGTAAAATCATACACCAGTTTATCGATCTCGGCAGTGCTCATTCCTGCGTGAATATGAGCTGCTACATGATCGAGAACTGCGGTGTTCAACGCTGCACTTTTTTTAATCATTTCAATCTGTTCCGGTGTTTTCAGTAATGAACGGTCAGGAACGATCTGACCTTTGGACGCAAGTGTCCATAATTTTATATCTAATTTATCCACAATACTACCTGCTTTCTACACAAATTTTCCACATGTATTATAACACGTTTTGGAAAAAGAGACAGGGGAATTTTTGTCAACAGGAGTGAGCCGGATGAAAAAACATCTGTCTCGTATTGTCTCGGCCATAAAAATAAGTTATAATTTTACTGGTATTGTATACAGAAAGTGGGTAAGCTCATAGGTAGGACTTTTCTAAACCGGAAATTCTATATGGTGCAGAACAAACGAATACACAGGCAATATAGAAAGGAGCAGATATATGTTAAGAATTGGAATGCTTACAAGTGGCGGCGACTGCCAGGCACTGAATGCAGCAATGAGAGGCGTCGTAAAGGGGCTTGTTTCAAAAAGGGATGATGTAGAGATTTATGGATTTCAGGATGGATATAAGGGTTTGATCTATTCGAATTTTAAGATGCTTACGTCAAAAGATTTTTCGGGAATCCTGACACTTGGCGGAACGATCCTGGGAACATCCAGACAGCCGTTTAAGTTGATGAGAGTACCGGATAAGGACGGAATTGACAAAGTAGAGGCGATGAAACACACATATCACAAGTTGAATCTGGACTGCCTGGTAATTCTGGGAGGGAATGGAACACACAAATCAGCCAATATGCTGAGAGAAGAAGGACTTAATGTGGTAACACTCCCGAAGACGATCGATAATGATCTCTGGGGAACAGATATGACGTTCGGATTCCAGAGTGCAGTAGACATTGCAACAGATACGATTGATAAGATCCATACAACAGCGACATCTCACAGCCGTGTATTTATCGTGGAAGTAATGGGACATAAAGTAGGATGGGTCACACTTCATGCAGGAATTGCCGGTGGTGCCGATATTATTCTTCTTCCGGAGATGCCATACGATATCAATTCAGTGGTTAACGCAATTGAAAAACGCGGCAAAGCAGGGAAGAGATTTACAATTATTGCTGTTGCCGAAGGTGCAATTTCAAAAGAAGATGCAGCACTCTCAAAGAAAGAATTAAAAGAGAAAAAAGCAAAGAAGAAATATCCTTCTGTTGCATATGAACTTGCTGAGAAGATTCAGGAAAAGACAGATAAAGAAGTAAGGATCACAGTTCCCGGACATACACAAAGAGGCGGCTCTCCGTGTGCATATGACCGTGTACTTGCAACAAGACTTGGTGCAGAAGCTTCGAGAGCAATTTTGGAAGGTGATTTCGGATGTATGGTAGGGACTAGAAATCAGGAGATTATCCGCGTGCCATTGTCAGAAGTTGCCGGAAAACTAAAATATGTAGATCCAAAAGCATCGATCATTGACGAGGCAAAGACCATTGGTATCAGCTTTGGTGATGAATAGATGCGGAGACTGAGCAGGATCTCCATTTAGACAAGGAGTGTAAAGAATGTCATATACGGCATTATACCGTAAGTTTCGTCCGGATGAATTCGAAGATGTAAAAGGACAGGATGCGATCGTCCGGACATTGAAGAACCAGATCAATGCAGATCGTATCGGACATGCATATTTGTTCTGCGGGACCAGAGGAACCGGAAAGACAACCGTTGCGAAGATATTTGCGAAAGCAGTCAACTGCGAACATCCGGTAGATGGAAGCCCGTGCGGGGAGTGCGCAATGTGCCGGTCGATCGCAGCTGGTACATCGATGAATGTGATCGAGATTGATGCGGCATCTAATAATGGTGTGGACAACATCCGTGAGATCCGTGAAGAGGTCACATATCGCCCGACAGAAGGGAAATATAAAGTATATATTATTGATGAGGTGCATATGCTGTCGATCGGCGCATTCAATGCATTGTTAAAAACATTGGAAGAACCTCCGGAATATGTTATATTTATTCTTGCGACAACGGAGGCACACAAGATTCCGATTACGATCTTGAGCCGATGCCAGCGATATGATTTTAAAAGAATTTCCATTGAGACGATCGCAGCGAGATTGCGTGAACTGATCGATAAAGAAGGATGGGATGTGGAAGATAAGGCGGTCCGCTATATCGCAAAGATGGCGGATGGCTCTATGAGGGATTCACTGAGCCTTCTGGATCAGTGTGCGGCATTCTATATGAATGAGACACTGACATATGATCATGTACTGGAAGTGCTGGGAGCGGTGGATACGGAAGTATTCAGCCGGCTGTTAAGACAGCTGCTTGCGATGGATGTACATCAGGTGATCGAGACGGTAGATGAGCTGGTAATGCAGGGAAGAGAATTGTCTCAGCTGGCGGCAGATTTCACATGGTATCTGAGGAATCTGCTTCTGGTGAAGAGCTCGGATGATATGGAAGATGTACTGGATGTATCATCGGAGAATCTGGCACTGTTAAAAGAAGAAGCACAGATGATTGACAGTGATACACTGATCCGTTACATCCGCATTTTTTCGGATCTGACGAATCAGTTGAAATATGCGACACAGAAGAGGGTTCTGCTGGAAGTAACCCTGATCAAATTATGCCGTCCGGCAATGGATCAGAATAAGGACGCCCTGCTGGACCGCATCCGTGCGATTGAAAAACAGCTGGAGGACGGAGCGTGGGAAGCACCGGTCAGGGAGCGTGTTGTGTATGCATCCGATGCAAAAGAAGCAGCGGCACCGAAGCCGAAACCGGAACTTCCGCAGGCATTAAATGAAGACGTGAAAGCGGTGGCAAAAGATTTCCGGATGATCATCAATGAGGCTTCCCCGATGCTCCGCACATATCTGAAAAAAGCGAGATTAAGTGCCGGAGAAGGCAACCGGCTTCTGATCGTGCTGCCGGATGAACTGAGTGCCAGTGCAGTTGCGACGCCGGATCACAAAGAAGAGATCCAGTCGTTGATCGAGCAGAAGATCGGTAAAAAAGTAGAGATAGACGTCCGCCAGATGGAGGCAGGACGCAGATTCGAGGATCACTTTGTGGATCTGGAGAATCTGATCAATATGGAAATTACTGTAGAAGACGAATAGGAGGATATTATCATGGCAAAAAGAGGAGGATTCCCAGGAGGCGGAATGCCGGGAAATATGGCAAATCTGATGAAACAGGCACAGAAGATGCAGCGTCAGATGGAAGAACAGGCAAAGGAAATGGAGACAAAAGAATTCAGTGCAACTGCAGGCGGCGGTGCTGTTGAAGTAACTGTATCCGGAAGCAAGAAGATATTAAAAGTAAAACTGGATGAAGAAGTAGTAGATCCGGATGATGTAGAGATGCTGGAAGATCTGCTTGTGGCAGCAGTCAATGAAGCACTGGAGAAAGTAGACGCAGAGACAACTTCTGCAATGTCTAAGTTTACCGGCGGCATGGGCGGCGGAATGCCGGGATTATTCTAAGAGAAAATCCGGAAAGAATGATTCTTACAGGGAGTTAAAAAATTATGGATTATTACAGTAATCAGATGAGCAAATTGATTGAGGAACTGTCATGCCTTCCGGGAATTGGAGCAAAATCTGCGGCAAGACTTGCGTTCCATCTGATTCATATGCCGGTTGATGATGTAAAAAGACTGGCTTCTACGATGGTGGAAGCCAGAGAGAATATAAAATATTGCAAAGAATGTTATACACTTACCGATCAGGAACTGTGCCCGATCTGCAGTAACAGTAACCGTGATCATCAGACGATCATGGTGGTTGAGAATACAAGAGATCTTGCGGCATATGAAAAGACAGGGAAATATAATGGTGTGTATCATGTACTTCATGGTGCAATCTCTCCGATGCTTGGGATAGGTCCGGAAGATATCAAATTAAAGGAACTGATCGGGCGTCTGCAGGGAGATGTAAAAGAAGTGATCATTGCAACGAATTCGAGTCTGGAAGGTGAGACTACAGCGATGTATATCAGTAAGCTGATCAAACCGACGGGAATTAAAGTAAGCAGAATTGCAAGCGGCGTTCCGGTCGGAGGAGATCTGGAGTATATCGATGAAGTGACGCTTCTCCGGGCACTTGAAGGAAGGACAGAACTGTAGAGCGTTTGTCCCCGCCAGAGGTGAGAGAATGAAGAAAAAGGTTACATCAACAGATATTGCCCATGCTGCCGGAGTATCACAATCTACGGTTTCTATGATCCTGAACAAAAAATATGATGTGTCATTTGCCAAAGAGACTGTGGAAAAAGTAGAAAATGCTGCAAAAGAGCTGGGATACGTCCCGCCGAAAAGGAAAACGAGGAAGGGGACAAAAAGAGAGAAACTTCTGGTTGTGTTCTGCCCCAATCTGACGAATCCGTATTATGTTATGCTGCTGCAGGGAATCGAGGCGCATGCAAAAGAAAAAGGATTTGGTCTTTTTGTATGTAATACACAGAGAGATCTCCGGATGGAAGAACGCTATCTGAAAATGATGTGGCAGTTACGGCCGCTGGGGATTATCTACACCTGTAATCCGAGCCATTGCTTTATGGATCTGGTGGGAGAGATTGCAGAACAGATACCGGTTGCGATCGTAAATAACCAGAATGAAAAGATGAATGTAGATGCAGTGGAACTTGATAATTCAAAACTTGGAAGAGTGATGGCGAAGCATCTGCTGGAATTAGGTCACAGAAAGGTTGCATATATAGCACCGCCATTGACAGCAAGACAGAAACAACGTTCAAAACGGGTGGAAGGTTTCCTGAAAGAGTATGAAAAAGCCGGTCTGCGAGACCAGGTGATCATCAAGGCGGCAAAAGAAGAGATTGATCTTGATGTGGCACATATTGATTCCGAATATAAGATTGGATATGAACTGACGAAAGAGTTGTTGAATGAAACGACAGATGTGACAGCAATTGTCGGATTAAATGACATGATTGCATTTGGAGTCATGGATGCACTTCATGAGGCAAAGATAAAAGTGCCGGCCGATGTGTCCGTGATGGGATGTGATAACACACTGTTTGCCAGAATGCATAACATGAATCTGACGACGATCGAGCATTTTGTGACTTTTAAAGGAAGGGATGCATGTGATATTATAATGAAGAAGATAGCATCACATCATTCAGCGAATATGGAAACAGCACCGATCAGTACCTATCATGTGGAATATGAACCGCAGCTGATCGTCCGTGGAACAACAACGTATGCAAAAAATGCACGAAAAAAGAAAAATTAATTCTTTTGCGAAAATTATTATTAATAATTATTCGATTTTACAAACTGAAAATACATGTTAGATGTTAATGCCCCTTATAAATGCGTGAAAATTGATAATAAAAAGAAAAAATCAAAAATAATGTTAACATTTCCATCAAAAATTTTAAAAAAGCTCAATTAATAATTTAAAAATATTAATAAAGAAAATTATTAATAAAAAATCATGGCTATTGACCGGAGTTCCATGAATAGAGTATAATTTATATCAAACGATAACAAGGGAATGGTGAACAGATTTCACCGCTTTTAAGGAGGAAAACAACATGAAATTTTTCATTGACACAGCGAACGTAGAGGATATTAAGAAAGCAAATGATATGGGAGTTATCTGCGGGGTAACAACAAACCCATCTCTGATCGCAAAAGAAGGTAAAGTATTTGAAGAAGTTATCGCTGAGATCGCATCTATCGTAGACGGACCTATCAGTGGAGAAGTAAAAGCTACAACAACAGATGCAGAAGGCATGATCGCAGAAGGAAGAGAGATCGCTAAGATCCATCCGAATATGGTAGTTAAGATTCCTATGACTGTAGAAGGATTAAAGGCAGTTAAAGTACTTGCAGCAGAAGGTATCAAGACAAACGTAACTCTGATCTTCAATGCAAACCAGGCGCTTCTTGCAGCAAGAGCAGGCGCATCATTCGTATCACCATTCCTGGGACGTCTGGATGATATTTCTACAAGAGGAGTAGATCTGATCTCAGAGATCGCACAGATCTTCGAAGTTGCAGGAATCGATACAGAGATCATTGCGGCAAGCGTACGTAACCCGATCCATGTAACAGACTGTGCATTGGCAGGTGCCGATATCGCAACTGTACCTTACAAAGTAATCGAGCAGATGACACATCATCCATTAACAGATGCAGGAATCGAGAAATTCCAGGCTGATTACAAAGCAGTATTCGGAGAATAAGAATAAGTAAAGCTATCATATATAATGATTCAGGAGGAACAACATGAACAAATTAGAGCTTATGAAGACAGCCAACGAAGTCCGCAAGGGCATCGTTACTGCAGTTCACAGTGCAAAATCCGGACATCCGGGTGGATCACTGTCAGCAGCAGACATTTATACATATCTGTATTTTGAAGAGATGAATATTGATCCTAAGGATCCTAAGAAAGCAGACCGTGACCGTTTTGTATTATCAAAAGGACACACAGCACCGGGATATTATTCAACACTGGCACACAGAGGATTCTTCCCGGTTGAAGATCTGACAACTCTTCGTAAAGTTGGATCATACCTTCAGGGACATCCGGATATGAAACACATCCCAGGTGTTGATATGTCAAGTGGATCTCTTGGACAGGGCATCTCAGCTGCAGTAGGAATGGCTATTTCTGCTAAGCTTTCAGATGATGATTACAGAGTATACACACTTCTCGGAGACGGTGAGATCCAGGAAGGACAGGTATGGGAAGCTTCTATGTTAGCAGGACACAGAAAGCTGGACAACCTGGTAGTGATCGTTGACAATAACAACCTTCAGATCGATGGAAAGATTACAGACGTTAACTCTCCATATCCGATCGATAAGAAATTCGAGGCATTTAACTTCCATGTGATCAATATTGATGGAAATGACTTTGACCAGATCGAAGCAGCTTTTAAAGAGGCTCGTGAGACAAAGGGAATGCCGACTGCAATTATTGCAAAGACAATCAAAGGAAAAGGAGTTTCCTTCATGGAAGACCAGGCTGGATGGCATGGAAAAGCTCCTAATGATGAGCAGTATGCACAGGCAATGGAAGAATTAGAGAAAGCAGGTGAAGCATTATGTCAGAAGTAAAGAAAATAGCAACAAGAGAAAGCTACGGTAATGCTTTGGTAGAATTAGGAAAAGAACATGAAGATCTGGTAGTGTTAGACGCTGACCTTGCAGAAGCTACCAAGACGGGAATGTTCAAAAAAGCTTTCCCGGAACGTCACATTGACTGTGGAATCGCTGAGTGTAACATGATCGGAGTTGCAGCAGGTATCGCTGCCACAGGAAAAGTTCCGTTTGCAAGTTCATTTGCTATGTTTGCAGCAGGACGTGCATTTGAGCAGGTTCGCAACTCAGTCGGATATCCAAAATTAAACGTTAAGATCGGTGCTACACATGCCGGAATCTCTGTTGGAGAAGACGGTGCTACACATCAGTGTAACGAAGATATTGCTCTTATGAGAACAATTCCTGGAATGATCGTGATCAATCCTTCCGATGATGTAGAAGCAAAAGCAGCTGTAAAAGCAGCTTATGAGCACGTAGGTTCTGTATATCTCCGTTTCGGAAGACTTGCAGTTCCGGTTATCAATGATAATGCAGAATACAAATTCGAGATTGGTAAAGCCATCACACTTCGTGAAGGTACTGATGTAACAATCATCGCAACAGGTCTTGAGGTATCTGAATCCCTCGCAGCAGCAGAGAAGCTCGCAGCAGACGGAATCAGTGCAGAAGTGATCAATATGCACACGATCAAACCGTTGGATGAAGCAGCGGTTGTTGCAGCAGCAGCTAAGACAGGAAAGATCGTAACAGTTGAAGAACACTCTGTTATCGGCGGACTTGGAAGTGCTGTATGTGATGTAGTTGCAGAGAAAGCACCGGCTAAAGTAATGAAGATTGGTGTAAATGATACATTTGGTGAGTCTGGTCCGGCTGTAGAACTGATTAAGAAATACGGTCTTGACGCAGACAGCATTTATGTAAAAGTAAAAGCATTCGTAAAATAATAATATAGAACGGATAGTCAGAGGCTGTCGCTTTAACGAAAGAGATTTCGTTGGGCGGCAGCTTTTTTGCGGTAAGCAATTAAAAACAGTCAGATTCGCTCTTTTTCACTCTTTATTTGTGCAAAATCAACCAAAAACAGTCAAAATATTTGTGAACTAATGTGATTGAAAATGACTGAATTTGACGATATAATAAACTCAACAAGTTGAAAGGAGTAAGAAATATGATTTATACAGTTACGTTTAATCCATCGTTGGATTACATCGTTTCAGTGGACGATTTTAAACTCGGACTTACAAACCGTACAAGCTCAGAACTCATGCTTCCGGGTGGAAAAGGGATTAATGTTTCTATCGTGCTTAAGAATCTTGGAATCCAAAGTACGGCACTTGGATTTATGGCCGGATTTACGGGAAAAGAAATTGCAAGACGATTGGAAGAAGAAGGTGTAGCATCTGATTTCATTCAGATTGAAGAAGGAATATCAAGAATCAATTTGAAACTGAAATCCATCGACGGAACAGAAATTAATGGAAGTGGTCCAAAGATTCCGAAAGAGAAAGTAGAAGAATTGATGAAGCGTCTGAATACGATGAAAGAAGGCGATGTCTTATTCCTTGCAGGAAGTATCCCGGCATCTATGCCAGACGATATCTATAGCAGAATCATGAAAGAGTTGAAAGATAAAGGCATCATGATCGTTGTGGATGCAACAAGAGATCTTCTTATGAATGTACTGGAGTATCGTCCGTTTCTGATCAAACCAAATAATCATGAACTTGGTGAGATCTTCGAAGTGACACTTAAGACGAGAGAGGACGTCATTCCTTATGGAAGAAAGCTTCAGGAAAAAGGAGCCAGAAATGTGTTGATCTCGATGGCGGGAGAAGGTGCGGTGCTGATTGCGGAAAATGGAGAAGTATATAGTTCGCCGGCGCCGAAAGGAACATTGGTCAATGGTGTAGGAGCCGGAGATTCCATGGTGGTAGGTTTTATGACAGGCTGGATGGAAAAGCAGGATTATGAGCATGCTTTCCGTATGGGAGTCGCAACAGGAAGCGCAAGTGCATTTTCCGAATATCTGGCAACCAGGCCGGAAGTAGAAGAAGTATATAAACAGCTGGTGTAAGGCATAAAAGAGAAAAGTGTTGCAAAGAAAACGATTTATCAACAGGAGGGAAAATTATATGAGAATCACAGATTTGCTGGATGCAAGAAGTATTCTTTTGAATGCATCGCCAAAGAGCAAAAACGAAGCACTCGATCAGATCGTTGATCTCATGGTAAAGAGCGAAAAGATCAATGATAAAGAAGCATATAGAAAGCAGGTATATGCAAGAGAAGAAGAAAGTACGACAGGAATCGGAGAAGGAATCGCCATTCCGCATGGAAAATGCGATGCGGTAACAAAACCGGGACTGGCAGCAATGGTAGTTAAGGATGGTGTGGATTTTGATTCGCTGGATGGGGAGCCTGTTACACTGATGTTCCTGATCGCAGCACCGAATACAGAAGACAATATCCATCTGGATGTATTGAGTAAGTTATCTGTTCTTCTGATGAATGAAGAATTTACAGAGGCTTTGAGAAATGCGGAGACAGTAGAAGAATTTATGGGTATCATCAATGATGCCGATGAAAAAGAAGCAGGAATTGATGAAAGACTTGCGGGAGAAGGAACGGCAGCAGAAGAAGAGACCAGAGGAAAGGTTAAGATTCTTGCAGTCACATCCTGCCCGACCGGAATTGCACATACGTATATGGCGGCTGAAGGAATTGAAAAAGCTGCAAAAGCAAAAGACTGTGCAGTAAAAGTTGAGACAAGAGGTTCAGGCGGAGCGAAAAATGTATTGACTTCAAAAGAAATCGAAGAAGCAGACGGAATTATCGTAGCTGCAGATGCACAGGTTCCGATGGATCGTTTTGACGGAAAGAAAGTTATTGTCTGCCAGGTGTCTGATGGTATCAGTAAAGCAGGTGAACTGGTTGACCGTGTGATCAGCGGGGACGTTCCGGTATATCATGCGGCAAATGGAGCAGAAGTGCAGGAAAGTAAAGGTGGAAGATCATCCGGCAGCATCGGACATCAGATTTACACACAGTTGATGAATGGTGTATCCCATATGCTTCCGTTCGTAGTCGGCGGTGGTATTCTGATTGCACTGGCATTTTTGATCGACGGACTTTGCGTAGATATGAATGCATTGGCAAAAGCAGATAGAGCTAACTTTGGTACTATTACACCGGTAGCGGCGCAGCTTAAGACGATCGGCGGACTTGCATTTGGATTGATGCTTCCGGTACTTGCGGGATATATAGGTGAAGCAATCGGCGACAGACCGGCACTTGCGGTTGGATTTGTAGGCGGAGTTATCGCAGCAAACGGAAAATCCGGATTCCTCGGAGCGCTGGTAGCTGGTTTTGTGTCCGGATATCTGATTCTTCTTCTTAGAAAACTGTGTGACAAGCTTCCGGATGCACTGGAAAAGATTGCACCGGTTCTGATCTATCCGGTAGCCGGAATTCTTGGAATCGGCCTTCTTATGAACTTTGCGATTGAGCCGGTCATGGGAGCAATCAATACTGCATTGAACAACGGACTGACCGGAATGGGTGGCTCAAGCAAGCTTGTGCTTGGTCTGATCCTTGGCGGAATGATGGCGATTGATATGGGAGGCCCGTTCAATAAGGCGGCATATGCGTTCGGTATAGCCGCAATCGCAGCAGGAAATTATGATATCATGGCAGCTGTTATGATTGGAGGAATGACCCCTCCATGTGCAATTGCACTTGCAACATTATTATTTAAAGACAAATTTACAAAATCAGAAAGAGAAGCAGGACCGACAAACTTCATTATGGGACTCGCATTTATTACCGAAGGAGCGATTCCATATGCGGCAGCAGATCCGCTTCACGTACTGCCGGCCTGCATTGCCGGTTCTGCGGCAGCCGGAGCACTGTCTATGGCATTTGGATGTACACTGATGGCACCGCACGGTGGAATCTTCGTATTCCCTGTAGTGGGAAATGCAATCATGTATCTGGTGGCACTGGTAGCAGGAACTGTAATTTCAGCGGTATTACTCGGAGTACTCAAAAAGAAAATTATATAAAAATAATAGTAAAATACAGGTTTGTCCGCAGAGATGTTGACAGACCTGTAAAAAATGAATAGAATGAAAATCACCAATGTAATATTCTATGGAGGTATGAAGAATGAAAGAATTTAAGTATGTAATCAAAGATAACGAAGGAATCCACGCTCGTCCGGCAGGAGAACTGGTGAAACTTGCAAAATCTTTCGAATCATCAGTGATGATCGAAAAAGAAGGAAAGAAAGCTGACTGCAAGAAGATCTTCGGCCTTATGGGACTTGGCGCTAAGAAAGACCATGAAGTAACATTTACATTTGAAGGTGCTGATGAAGAAGCAGCTTGCGAAGCAGTAAGCAAATTCATGCAGGAGAACCTGTAGGAGGACATATGCTTACAGAACAGCGTTATGAACAGATATTGAAGCTTCTTGAAAAAGAAGGCAGTATTACCGTGACAGAAGTTAAAGAACTTCTGGATACATCGGAATCGACCGTGCGCAGAGATATCACAGCACTTCATAATGCGGGAAAACTGGTGAAAGTGTTCGGAGGTGCGGTCGCATTAGATCACGTGGTAACACCGCAGGAGCCGACAGTGGCTCAGAAAATAACCGTTCATGTATCAGAAAAGCGGCAGATTGCAGAATATGCCGCAAGATTGATCGGACAAGGTGAATTTATATATCTTGATGCAGGAACCACAACCGGATATATGCTGGAATTTCTGCGGGATAAAGATGTAACTGTTGTGACGAATGCGGTAGCACATGCTCAGCAATTGGCAAAGTCCGGGGTGAAAGTACGACTGATCGGAGGAGAACTGAAAAGTTCTACGGAAGCGGTTGTCGGAAGTGAAGCAATGGAGACGATCAGAAAGTATCATTTTACCAAGGGGTTCTTTGGTACCAATGGCGTGACTAAGAAAACAGGGCTCACGACACCGGATGCGAGTGAAGCAATGGTCAAAAAGATTGCAATGGAACAGTGCCAGGAAAAATATGTATTATGTGACGAGTCTAAGTTCGGTGAGGTGAGTTCTGTGACGTTTGCTCCGTTTGCAGGTGCAAAAATCGTTACAGATCAGATGCCGGAAGGATACCGGGACTGTGGAAATATTATAGTCATATCATAAGAACAGAATATAATAAGATAGGGATTCCTGAATGATTTATTCGGGAATCTCTTTTTATGTACCAAAATTTGAAAGAAAAGCTGCCTGAAATCCCGGAAGTGTGTCGGGAAATAAAAAATTGTATCGGAAAATTCCATGGACAGGTCCCATCAACTGATAAAATACGCATATTTTGTATGATATCATAGGCAAAAATATATAAGACGAGGTGATTGTGTCATGGAAAGACAACTTCCAAAAAACGTAAGACAGATAGGAAATGTAAGTGACAATCCAAAGATATATGTAGAAGATTATGTAGATACATATCTGAACCAATTAAGAGAAAAAGCGAAAGAACAGCCGGTTGGAGTGATTCTGGCTGGAGAAGTGCTGGAACTGGAAGACGAAAAGGCTGTATTTGTGTCAGGAGCTGTACAGATGCAAGAATTATCGGAAAAGGATGGTAAACTTGAAATCGGACAAGATGGAATGAAACATATGATGGAAGAAGCAGCGCAGTATTTTCCGGAAAGTCATATTGTCGGATGGGGAATTGTTGAAGAAGGCAATCCGATGAGCCGCAATCGGGAAGTGAAGAAAATACAGGAAAGAGAATTTGGGCAGGAAGGAAGTCTGTTCCTGTGGAAAAACGCAAGAGAGCAGGACGAGATATTTTATGCGTACAAATTTGGTGAACTGATGCAGATCGGAGGGCATTACATTTATTATGAAAAAAATCCTGAGATGCAGAACTATATGATCAATACACGCAAGGAGAATGGAGTAACCCCCAGTGAAGTGGTTGAGGATCGAGCTGCAAAGAATTTTCGTAGTGCAGTGAGAGAAAAGATGGAATATAAAGAGCAGCATCAGAGTTCGGCATTTGCCTATATTACGAGTGCAGTGCTTGTGCTGATCGTATTGGTGATTGGGATCACAACGGTTAATAATTTTGATAAAATGAAAGCGGTACAGAATTCTCTGGAAACACTTTCGGAAACAGTCGGTGGCGGACAGGCTGACGCAAAGACAAGGACCGAAACCGCTGAAACGGCGAAAAACAATGCAAAAGAAGCGTCTGGAACGGTAAAGAAAGCAGAAGGGACAACGACATCAGAAACATCGGACGGACAACTCTCCGATCAGGATTTTTATGTAGTACAGAAAGGCGAAACGCTTGCGGGAATCAGTCAGAAATTATATGGAGATACGTCTCATGTGAAGGCAATCTGCAAAATGAATGGGTTGTCTGACGGCAACCTGATCTATATAGGACAAAAATTATTACTCCCATAAATGTGAAATGTGGTATACTAGGGTACACAGTATCAGAAGAAACGTTGAAAGGATGACTGACGGATGGAACGCAGGAAGAACAGCAATCTCCATGTTGTGAGAGAGCCGGAAGATCCCACGGATAAGATCATAGATGAGATTATGGATGAACTGAACAGTGAAGATGGGATGCCGGAGAAAGAAGTCCGGGAAGAGCTGATGAAAAGAAAAAAAAAGAAACAGAAAAAGATGATGGTTGGTATTGCGATAGTGGCTGCAGTGGGCGTGTTGATATATCTGCTGATCAATCTACAGACATATACCAAGGTCCGGATCAGTGATACCTATGTTGGAGAGAGCGCATCGGACAATAATTATGTACAGTTTTCGGACGGTGTATTGAAATATAGTAAAGATGGTATTTCGTATCTGAGTCAGACCGGAAAAGAGAAGTGGAATCAATCCTATCAGATAAAGAATCCAATGATAGATATTACAGAAAAGTCGGCAGCGGTTGCGGACAAAGAAGGCAATGATATTCTGGTTTTTCAGGAAGATGGCCTGAAAGGTGAAGTGCATACGACGATGCCGATTGAAAAAGTCAGTGTATCGGAACAGGGAATTGTAAGTGCAATATTAAAAAGTGATACAGCAATGAAAGTAATCTGTTATGATACGGCAGGAAACATATTGGTAGAGCATAAGACCTCACTTGCAGGAAGTGGATATCCGGTGGATGTGGCTCTGTCTGCAAATGGTCAGTTGATGCAGGTGCTGTATCTTTATACGCAGGATGGCCGGATCGAGGGCAGATTGCATTACTATAACTTTGGGGATGCAGGAAAAGATAAGACTGATCATCAGGTTACTAAAAAGAACTACAAGAACACAATTATGGCATCCGGATTTTTTATGGATGAGAATACATCGGCGGCAATCGGTGACAATGCTATGGTGATCTATACCGGAAAAGACATTCCGAAACAAGCTGTAAAGATAACCATGGATAAGGAGATAAAAAGTGTATTTCATAATGAGAAATATATCGGTCTGATCCTAAAGAATCAGGGAAAGAGTGGTTATGAGCTCAGGTTATACAATAAGACCGGAAAAGTCGTGCTGTCGAAAGAATTCACCGGTGATTATAATCATGTGAAATTATGTGATGATCAGGTGATCATGTATGACGGAAAAACATGCAGTATATTTATGAAAAATGGTGTACAGAAGTTCAAAGGCAGGATGGATAATAACATACAGGAAATATTCCCGGTTGGAGGGGTGAACCAGTATATTGTGTTGAGTGCGAATGGAATGGAAAAAATCCGTCTTGTAAAATAAGGAGAAAGTATGCATATGAATTGGCTGGAAATATCCATAGGGATCGTGTTTCTGATCTGTATCATAACGGGACTGGTCAGAGGTGCAATCCGGATTATGGTATCGTTGATCGCAACAATTGTCACGTTTGTGATTGTTTTCTTTGCAACGCCGTATGTATCTCAGGCAGTAGAGAAATATACGCCGCTGGATGATATGATAAAGCAGAAAGTAGTCAGTACGATGGCAGATGCGGCGACTTCGGCAATTACCGGAGGAGACACTGCATCCGGACAAGGGCTGAATGAAGCAGCGGTAAAGAAGGCTTTGAAGGCAGCAGGTGTCAGTGAAGAGATGTTGAACCGGTATGGAATCTCGATTTCAGATATTGTAAATGGAAAGATCGACAGTTCTGATCTTGCAAAGTATGGAATCTCTGCAAATGTACTGGATGGTCTTACCGGTGGAAGTGGCAGCAGCGTAGAAAATGTTATAGAAAATGCAGACATACCAGAAAGTCTGCAGGAGACGATGATTAAGTCTGCAGATATACCGGAGGTATTCAAGAATCTGTTGCTTAAAAACAATAATAAAGAAATGTATGATGAATTGGGCGTTACAACATTTCCGCAATATATAGGGGCCTATGTTGCCAGACTGGTGATCAATATTATAGCATTCATACTTACATTTATTGTGGTGACGGTAATTATAAGAGCGGTTGTGTTTGCCCTGGATATTGTATCAGAACTACCGGTAATCGGTTTCTTTAATCATCTGGCAGGTGGTGCACTTGGAATCGGAATTGCACTTATCATTGTGTGGATCCTGTTTATGATTGTGACATTAATGTATACGACGGCTGTCGGAAAAGAAATCTATGAAATGGTACAGAACAATTCCATTCTGAAATTGATATATGATTGCAATCCGATCATGCGGCTGGCAGTGAAATTGATTTAATATGGATATAGCTTTTTGTCTGTATGGGAAATGAGATCAGGGAGAATATTCCTGGTCTTATTTTTTTTGAATTGTCATGTCTGCAGAGATAATCTTCTTGTAAATATGTCTATAGAAGGATGGAGAATAGAAGTAGAATTGTCTGAATTGTCTAAATTGCAGAAAATATAAAAACAACGTTGACAATTCAAACGTCCTTGTGGTATATTAATCTAGCTGTCGCGTTAGACAAGGCCGTGAGGTAACAGAGTCGAAGCAGAAGACGGCGGAAACTGATTACGGAAAAGCAGAGAATGCCGGATCATAATCAGAAATCTTCGGGAATTGTTCCTGAAAAAAAGAATAAAATAACAGTTGACAAACACAACTGCTTGTGATATTCTTAATAA
>OKSH01000212.1_pt1 | contig 61687 bp, 56 predicted proteins | sample 1601231 | NCBI WGS metagenome assembly OKSH01 (sample SAMEA3541596, study PRJEB24748) | human gut metagenome | biome: human gut; feature: human-associated habitat; material: faeces | place: China | collected 2012
AGTAAAAAACTACTTTTCACACTACTAAAATCCTTAACTTAATGACATTGTTTTTGAAAAACCCCCGTCCCCCAAGAAAGGAAATCAGATTAATGGGAAAGAATTACGACAATGATGAGATGGAAATTGACTTACTGGAGCTCTTTTATGTGCTCAAGTCGAAGATACTGGCGATCCTGGGAGCGGGACTGCTGTTCGGCTGTATTGCGTGTGCGTATGCCGGATTCTTAGTGAAGCCGCTGTACACATCTTCTTCCATGATGCTTGTACTGACCAAGGAGACGACGTTTAGTTCTCTGGCGGATCTGCAGATGGGCTCACAGCTTACCAAGGACTATTCCATCTTGATCACAAGCCGTCCGGTGCTTACGGATGTTATCGATCAGTTAGATCTAGACATGGACTATAAGCAACTGAAGGATATGATCACAGTTACGAACCAGGGCGATACACGTATTCTGCAGTTGTCTGTGGAGTATTCTGATGCCAAGCAGGCGAAGGAGATTGTAGACAAGCTGTCAGAGGTTGCTTCTGAGTATATCGGAGACAAGATGGAGGTTACACCGCCTAAGATCATTGAAAAAGGTGAGGTTCCGACTTCCAGATCGAATACAGGCGTGGCGAAGATGGCAGTGATGGGTGTACTGGCAGGTATGATCCTGTGCGCAGGTGTGATTGTTGTCCGCACGATCATGGATGATACGATTAAGTCTGAAGAAGATATAGAAAAATATCTGGGATTATCTACACTGAGTGTAATTCCGGACAGAAAGGATTATATTAATGGATCAGGAAAGAAGAAGTCAAAGAGAAATGATGCAGGAAAACGAAAAGCAAGCTAGAACTACATATACAAATGCGCAGGCAAAAGCGGCAATGTCCCGCCGTGACAATAAGGCATCTAAGCTTCGGGTGGAGCTGACGGATCCTCGTAAATCAAATTACTTTTACGAGGAGGCGTTAAAGACGCTGAGAACAAATATCCAGTTTGCGGGAGCGGATATTAAGACGATTCTTGTGACAAGCTGTTTCCCGAATGAGGGAAAGAGTGATGTTGCCTTCCAGCTCGCAAGGGAAATGGGTATGGCCGGCAAGAAGACAGTTTTTTTGGATGCGGACATCCGAAAATCAGTCCTTGTGCAGAGATATTTCGTGGATAGTGACGTGAAGGGACTGTCCCAGTACTTAAGCGGACAGGCACCGGTGCGCGATATTTTATATGGAACGAATTATGAAAATGTAGATATGATTTTTGCAGGACCGATGGCTCCGAATCCATCCGAACTTTTAAATGGAAGAGTGTTCGCCAAGTTAATGGGTGAGCTGAAGCAGAGATATGACTACGTCCTGATCGATACACCGCCGATGGCAAGTGTAGTAGATGCAGCCATCGTTGGAAAGGTATGTGATGGAGCAATCCTTGTAATCGAGAGTGGATTTGTAGGATACCGTGCAGCGCAGAAAGCAATCAAGCAGTTGGAAAAGAGTGGAACACATATGCTTGGAGCTGTGCTGAATAAAGTTGATACAAAGAAAGAAAAATATTATTCCTATTACAGTTATGGAAGTAAGTATGGCTATGGCCGGAATCATGAAAATGCGTAGGAAAGGAATGTAAAGAACAGTATGAAGAAAAGAAAGACGAACCCGAAGGTTCAGAATGTTCTGCTGTTGATTGCATGTATCGTATTATTCCTGATATTAGGTTCGCTTTTATTTTTCAATCATAAGCAGGAAGCTGCAAATAGCAGTGAGTTAAAGAAAGCGGCGCAGGAAGAGATTCAGAAGGAGAAATCAGATCAGACATGGACAGAGGACCAGAACAGCGAAGATCAGAACAACGCCAGTCAGACAGACGGGAATCAGAACAGCGAAGATCAGAACAACGCCAGTCAGGCAGACGAAAATCAGAACAGCGAAGATCAAGCGGGCGAGAATCAGACAGGCGAGAATCAGACAGACGGGAATTAGAACAGAGAGAAGCATCAGGAAAACGCCGGGGAAGATTTGCAGCAGTCATTATCGCAGGTGTAGCTGTACTTGCGGTGGCAGGTCTTGGATACGTAGGTATCCAAAAGAAGAAAGCAGCAGAAGCGGCAAGTGCGAAAGCAACCACGGAAGCAGAGGATTCCAACACCGTCACCTGGCAGGGAAAGACTTACAAATACAATCAAAATCTCAGTAACTACTTATTACTTGGAGTAGACAAGCGTACACCGGCAGAGACAAGAGTCGGAAAAGCCGATGCAGGACAGGCAGATGCCTTATTCCTGCTGTCGCTGAACCGTAAGACAAAGGAAATGACGCTGATCTCGATTCCGAGAGATACGATGACAGATGTGGAAAGCTTTGACCTGGAAGGAAAAAGTCTTGGAAAATCCAAAGACCACATCAGCCTCTCCTATGGATATGGAGACGGCGGTGCCGAGAGCTGCAAACTCACACAGGAAGCAGTGTCCAATCTCTTTTATGGACTTCCGATTCAGGGCTATTTTGCCATGAACTTAGACGGGATTCCACAGCTTGCAAAAAACGTAGGAGGTCTGACAGTGACTGTGCCAAATAACAGTCTGGAGTATAAATATCCGGAATTTGCCGAAGGCGCAGAAGTAACACTGACCGAAGAAAATACAGAAATATTTGTCAGAAGCAGAGATGTAGATGAAAGCCAGAGCGCCATCTACCGGATGGAACGCCAGAAAACATTCTTAGATGCGTTTTCAAAAAAGGCAAAAGAATGCTATGAGCAAAATGCAAAATTTGCAGCAAATCTGTTCGTGGCGATCAAACCATATACCGTCACCAATATCAGCGAAGACCGTCTGATGAAGTTATTCCAGACAGCAGACGAAGGAGACGGCTACACAGAATGGACCGTTCCGGGAGAAGGAACACAGGGACTTTCCTACGATGAATATCACGTAGATGACGATGCTCTGTATGCAAAGATTATGGAGACATTCTATCAAGAACTAAAATAAATGAAAAAACAGACAAATGAGCAATAAGACGTAAGGGGCTATAGAATTATGAAAAAACGATACGTCGTAGCAGGGATACTGGCAGCAGCCGGACTGATCTGCGGAGGAATTGCATATTACCAATATTATCAGGATGCCCATGCAGGGCAGGAATATGAAAAAATAAAAGAAAAAGTCGTGACAGAAGAACCGGAAGAGACACCGAAAAGTACCGTCGAGATACCAATCGACTTCCAGACATTACAGAACATGAATCCAGACATTTATGCATGGATCAAAGTACCGGGAACCGTCATCGACTATCCAATCGCACAGAGCGGGACAGATAACAGCTATTATCTGAACCACAGTGTGGAACATGATGAGAACAAAGCCGGAGCAATCTTTACCGAGGATTACAACACGAAGACTTTCGAAGATCCGAACACCGTGATCTACGGACACGGCATGGCAAATGGTTCCATGTTCGACGGTCTGCATCAATATATGGACCGGGATTTCTTTGATCAGAACAAAGAAGTCATCATCTACATGCCGGACAAGATCTTGCACTACCAGATCTTTGCAGCATACCTGTATGACAACCGGCATCTGCTGCAAAGCTTTAACTTTGATAACAAAGACATTTACCAGGCTTACCTGGATATGGTATTCGGTATCCGGGATATGAAGTCGAATATTGATACAGCAGCGAGTGTGACTGCAGAAGACAAGATCATCACACTATCTACCTGTTATGCAGGTATGGACAATCGTAGATACCTGGTACAAGCCGTACTAGTATCTATAGAACAATAATTAGGAAAAGGAGGTAAGGACCAATGAAGAAGAAACTCATCAGCCTGGCTATGCTGGTAACAGTATTTGCAATGCAGGTTGTAGGTGTATCCGCTGCAAGTAAGACAACAACAATGGCAGCATCAGGAGCAGCTCAGGGAAAATATGACGTACAAGCTATGTCACAGAGTGAGATTGCAGATGTTGCTAAAGTAAATCAGACAGCAGCAGATCTGATTAAAGACGTCAATGCAGGAACTAAGACACTGAATGATATTGCAAAAGCTGAATCCAGCATCGCATCAGATCTTGCAGGGGAGTCTTTAGTTACTGCATTCATGGATGTAACACCAATTAATGGTGGCGTTCAGCTTGCAGACGGAAGATATCAGGTAACATTATCTGTACCTGCACTTACAAAAGGAATGACAGATGTAAAAGTACTTCACTTCAGTACAAAACGTAATGTATGGGAAGTTATTACACCATCTAATGTAGATCTTAACAATAAAGAGCTTACATTTGAGGTTCAGGATCTGTCACCAATCGCAATTATTGCGAAAGTTAATGCTTCACAGGCAGTGACAAACACAGCAGGAACATCACCAAAAACAGGTGTTGATTCCACAAACACAGTGCCATTCGCTGGCGCAGCAGTCGTTCTTTTAGGAGCGGCAGCAGTTGTAGCATTCAGAAAAAAGAATGCTTAATTGAAAATGTTAGAGCTTAGGGAAGCTGAAGTATGAAAATTATACGTCAGCTTCTCTTGGGCTTGAGAAATGAATGACATAAACGAGACAATGAATTAGAAAATAACTATCATAAGGTAAAACCGATAGATAAGATAAAATAAAATACAACAAATGATAGCGGTAAAAAAGGATTTAAAGGTAGTAATTTAAGAATGGGTAAGATGAATGAGAAAAAAACAGATTTGAAAGAACAAGTGGATAAAAAACAATTTCATATGCCAAGAATATTAATTGTATATGATATGCTAGTTTATCTGATCGCAGCACTTTTATTGCTTGTGCTTTATGAAGGAAATGACAAACTTACCACAAGCGGTATCTTTCAACAAGTAGTACTTTCGGCAGGATGCATTTTCGCTGTCAGAATGACAGGAAAAATCTATGGACAGGTGTGGAGATATGGCGGAATTCAGTGCTATATCCGATTGCTTATGACAGACGCAATTGCATTCATCATCTATCTGTTAATGGAATTATGTCTGCCGGTAGAAAAGATTACATTTGCAAGAATGCTTTCCTTATCATGTCTGAACTTACTGGGAGCGTTAGCAATCCGTATGTTATATCGTTATGCATATAAATGTGGCAATCAGGAGAGCCAATGGGGGAAATTTCTGAATTCTGTTCTATACTTTTTTTCGGGAATCGAGCCTGGCAATGAGAAAGAAAACCGTAAGATTAAAGTTGCAATCATAGGTGCCGGACGCGTCGGAGTCGGACTGGCAGAAGACCTTATCAGCAATGAGCAGTCTTCCTATGTACCAAGATGCTTTATTGATGTCAGTAAGGAAAAGATTGGACGAGAGATCCACGGGATTCCGGTATGGACAGAAGATGATGTAACTGTAAAAAAACTTGCAGATTATGAAATTCAGGAGATTATCTTTGCAATCCCATCTATGAAAGCGGAAAAGAAGAAAAAACTGTATGAATTTTATAAAAATGCAGGATATAAAGTAAAAGTCTACGATTATCCGACCATGTATGTGGCAGAAGGCAAGAGACATCTAAGAGAGTTCGATGTGGAAGAGCTGCTGTTCCGTAAGCCAATCGTAATGTCAGATGAAAAGACAAATGCATACTATAGAGATAAAGTTGTGCTCATTACCGGAGGCGGCGAATCGATTGGTTCAGAGCTTTGCCGCCAGCTTGCAAAGATGCATCCAAAGCAGATCTTCATTCTGGATATTTATGAAAATGGTGCTTATGATGTGCAGCAGGAATTAAAGATTGCCTATGGAAATCAATTAAAGCTTCAGATTGAGATCTGTTCCATTACTCACAGAAAAGCACTGGAAAAGGTCTTTGAGACATATCATCCACAGATTGTGATCAATGCAGCCGCACACAAACATGTGCCGCTTATGGAACACAACTGCGTAGAAGCTATTTACAACAACGTATTTGGTACATATAACCTGGTAGAGCTGTGCGAAGAATATGAAGCAGAACGATTTATGATGGTATCTACAGACAAAGCCGTGAATCCGACCAATGTTATGGGTGCTACAAAGAGAATGTGTGAGATGATCGTACAGAGTGCAAGTACTCATGGAAAAGTAAAATATAGTGCAACAAGATTTGGAAATGTACTTGGAAGTGCAGGATCCGTAATTCCGTTGTTCAAGCGCCAGATTGCCAATGGTGGTCCGGTAACCGTGACTGATAAAAGAATTATCCGTTACTTTATGACGATTCCAGAGGCATCACAGCTTGTATTACAGAGCGGTGCAATGGCTAAGAACGGAGAACTCTTTGTACTGGATATGGGACAGCCAGTGAAGATCCTTGATCTGGCAGAAAATATGATCCGATTATCCGGCGTAGAAGGAATCGAGATCGTGGAGACAGGACTTAAAGATATAATAGGGACAACCAGTGAAAACCTTTGTTTTTCAATGGGATAGCAGAGTCTCTAAGTCGGATGTTTCTATGTTGTTTGCGAATAATGGGCTTAAGATAGAATGCTATTTTATATGAAAATACAAAGATTTACTCTTGAATGTTTCTTTTTAACCCATTGAAACAAGACAAGATAGAATAACATGCATTTAGACTTAGTAGCCTGCCGTACTTCACATAGACGTACACAGGCTATTTGTTGTGTTAAAAAAGAAATTGTATATGAATATGAAAATTAAAGGAAAATATCTCGCATTTAAAAGAGAACCTTTTGATGATAAATAACAAATATGTCGAGATGATAGAGGGGAGAATATGAGTAGAAATTCTTGTAAAATGAGAAAAATGGAACACTGGGAAGTGGTCACTTTATTATTGATGATATATGATTTCGTGGCTGTTGTAGTGTCATATTGTGCAGCGCTGCTGATTCGATTCGACTTTAGATTTAGCATGATAGAAAAACAATATCTCCATGCATACTATAAAAGTATTTTGCTTTATGCAGGTTTTTGTGTGGTACTGTTCTGGTTTATGCGATTGTATAAAAGCATTTGGCGGTTTGCAAGTTACACTGAACTTTTAAGAGTGAGTGTGGCAACTGCAATTAGTGGCATTGTTTATATTGTAGCATTGACTGTATTCGTGCAGAGAATGCCTGTTTCCTATTATTTGATAGGCATTGTTTGTCAGTTCAGCTTGACTTTGGGAATTCGTTTTTCATATCGTTTTATTCTTCTTTTAAGAGGAAGAAGCAATAAGAGTGAGCATGAAAAGAAAGTCATGTTGATCGGAGCTGGTTCCGCAGGTCAGATGATTTATCGTGATCTGAAAGCATCGAAAGAGACAAATGAGAAAGTAGCCTGCTTTATAGACGATAATACGAACAAGTGGGGAAGATACATAGATGATGTTCCAGTCTTTGGTGGTAGAGACAGAATCCTGGAAGCTGTAAAAAAATTTGAAATTCAGAAAATTTACATGGCGATTCCAAGTGCAAGACCAGAAGATAAAAGAGATATACTTCGGGTTTGCAGTGAAACAGCTTGTGAACTTATGAATCTGCCGGGAATGTATCAGTTATATACTGGACAGGTAACTGTTAGTAAGATGAAGCAGGTGCAGATTGAAGATTTACTGGGCAGAGATCCGATTAAGCCGGATATGACAGAGGTATTTGAGTATATCAAAGGAAAGGTTGTTTTGATTACTGGTGTCGGTTCTATTGGTTCAGAGTTAGCAAGACAGATTGCATCACATCAGCCAAAACACCTCATTCTTTTCGATATTTATGAAAACAATGCTTATGACATTCAATTAGAATTAAAGAAGAAATACCCGGAAATGAAGTTAGATACCATTATTGGTTCCGTGCGTGATAGTAGAAAAATGTTCCAGGTATTTGAAAAGTACAGACCAGAAATCGTATATCATGCTGCAGCACACAAACATGTACCATTAATGGAAGACAGCCCGTGTGAAGCAATTAAGAATAATGCACTGGGAACTTACAAAACAGCATTTGCAGCAATGGCCCATGGATGTAAAAAATTCGTACTGATCAGTACAGACAAAGCGGTTAATCCAACGAACATCATGGGTGCATCTAAGCGCTTATGTGAAATGGTTATTCAGGCATTTGCAGCTAAGGTGAAAGAAGGAAAGGCATATGAAGTGCCACAGCTCTTTACACATGAAATGAAAGATATGATTACGGCACCGAAAGTTGTTGAGGCGCTGAAAACAGCGCAAACAGAATTTGTTGCAGTGCGATTTGGTAATGTATTAGGAAGTAACGGTTCAGTTATTCCGATTTTTAAAAGACAGATTGAAGCAGGCGGACCGGTAACAGTTACTCATCCAGACATCATCCGTTACTTTATGACAATTCCAGAGGCAGTAAGTCTTGTCCTTCTTGCGGGAACTTACGCAAAAGGAGGAGAAATCTTCGTGCTCGATATGGGAGAACCTGTAAAGATAGATACATTAGCTCGAAATCTGATTCGTTTATCTGGATATACACCAGATGTTGATATTCAGTTGACATATACAGGTCTGAGGCCAGGTGAGAAGTTATACGAGGAAAAATTAATGGCTGAAGAGGGCTTAAAAAAGACGAAAAACGATCTGATTCACATTGGTTGCCCAATTCCGTTTGATATTGAAGAGTTTTTACAACAGTTGGATGGTCTTCTAGAAGCTGCATACAAAAATAAAGATGATATGAAAGAAAGAGTACAGAAAGTTGTTTCTACTTATCATCCGGCAGAAAACTAGAAAATGATAGGAAATGATTATGTATAGAAAACTTTTGATTATTGGAGCCGGTGGTCATGGACAGGTTGTTGCAGAAGTTGCTGCAGACTGCGGCTATTCAGATATAGCATTTATAGATGACAATAATGAGAATGCTATTGGTACTATTTCAGAATTAGGCAGATTACAAAAAGAATATTCTGATGCATTTATTGGTATTGGAAATAACAAATTAAGAAGGCAACTATTAGAGAAAATTAAAAATATGGGATTTAATATACCAGTTTTAATACATCCATCCGCTTACATTAGTAGAAGCTGCGAAATACAGAAGGGTGTTATTATTGAACCAAAAGCAATTGTGAATGCACATTCAGTCATTGGTGAAGGAAGCATTATAAGTGTGGGATCAATCGTAGAACATAATGTTACCATTGGAAGGTGTTGCCATATTAACGCAGGTTCAGTTTTAAAAGCAGGTGCGTACATAACAGATTATGAAAAAATAGAGGCAGGTCAGGTAATATTAGGGTATGAATCTGCTAGGGTGAAATAGTAAGTGAGGTAAGGATAGTGGCTGTGAATTTAAAAAAAATATTGGGTGTTACAATTGCAGTAAGTGGAACTGTATTTGTTGGATTAACTATTATTGCGAAAAAGAAAAAAAAAGATTCTGTATATGATAATGACCCTAGTCAGAAGAATCCTTTGGAGGGGAAAAAAGTATTTTTTGTACAAGATAATAATGATAAAGAAAATGCAGATGGAGTGAAAGGTCATCTTGAAGCAATTGGTATCTCGGAACATCATACATCTTTTTATGAAAAATATGTTAAGCGGGGTATAGATATAGTTCTGTCTTTTGGTGGTCTTGTTGTTTTAAGTCCGATCATGGGGGCAATTGCTTTAGCAATCAAAATAGAAGATCCAGGTCCTGTATTTTTTACGCAAAAACGGCTGGGAAAGAATAAGCAGTATTTTAAGTTACATAAATTTCGTTCTATGAAAGTGGCAACTCCACATGATGTTCCAACGCATATGTTAGATAATCCAGATCAATATATAACCAAAGTGGGGAAATTCATCCGTGCACATAGCTTAGATGAATTGCCACAGATTTGGGATATCTTTATTGGAAATATGAGTGTTGTTGGACCAAGACCGGGACTTTGGAATCAAGATGTCCTGACAGCAGAACGTGATAAGTATGGTGCAAACGATGTGAAGCCTGGATTGACAGGCTGGGCTCAGATTAACGGTCGAGATGAACTAGAAATTTCGGCGAAGGCAAAGATGGATGGTGAATATGTAGAGAAGATAGGACCGATGATGGATTTAAAATGCTTTTTTGGAAGCTTAGGTGTGTTTGCGCATGATGAATCTGTTGTTGAAGGTGGAACTGGTGAGATGAAAAAACAAACGAAAGACTCAAATAAAAAAAAAATTCTAGTAATTTGCCAATATTATAAGCCGGAGCCATTTCGCATTTCAGATATTTGTGAGGAAATGGTTCGTCGTGGTCATGAGGTTCAAGTAGTTACTGGTTATCCGAATTATCCAGAAGGAATTCTTTATAAAGGATATGGAAAAGGAAAACACATTGATGAAATTATTAACGGTGTAAAGGTTCACCGATGTTTTACAGTACCAAGAGAACAGGGATCACTGAAAAGAATGATGAATTATTATAGTTATGCAGTTTCATCTACTAAATTTGTGTTATCTAAAAAATGTTTGGCATCGGATGGAAAAAAGTTTGATATTGTTTTTTGTAATCAGCTTTCACCCATTATGATGTCTCATGCTGCGATTGCATACAAGAAAAAATATAGCGTTCCTGTTATAATGTATTGTTTGGACTTGTGGCCGGAAAGCTTGATTGCTGGAGGAATAACACGGCAATCTATTATCTATAAATATTTTCACTATGTTAGCAAGAGTATTTATAGGCAAATGGATAGAATTTTAATTACTAGTAAAATGTTTGCAGATTATTTAAGTAATCAGTTTGGAATAAAGCAGAATAAAATGGAGTACTTGCCACAGTATGCAGAAGATATTTTTGAGCCTATGGAGATAAGTAAAAATGATGCTACATTTAATTTTATGTTTGCTGGGAATATAGGAGAGATTCAGTCCGTAGAAACAATAATAAAAGCAGCAAGATTATTGTCTGATTTCCCAGTTAAAATTCATATCGTAGGTGGAGGCAGTGACCTTGATAGAATAAAAAAATTGTCTAACGGACTTAAAAATGTGATTTTTTATGGAAGAAGACCAATTGATGAAATGCCTAATTTCTATTCAAAAGCAGATGCGATGCTGGTTACATTATCGGCTGACCCAATTTTGAGTTTGACATTGCCAGGAAAAGTTCAATCTTATATGGCTGCTGGTAAACCAATTATTGGAGCAATTGATGGTGAAACTAAAATGGTAATCGAGGATGCGCAGTGTGGCTTATGTGGAAAAGCTAATAATCCGGAGGAACTTGCGGATAATATTAAAAAATTTATAATGAAAGATACAGACAGAAATGTAATGGGGCAAAATGCTAGAAAATATTATGAAAAATATTATGATCAGAAGCTATTTATGGATAAATTAGAAAATGAATTAAATAATAGTGAGAGGTAGTTGAATATGAAAGTAGTTTTATTAGCACCTACTCCGCCACCATATGGTGGAATTGCTGGTTGGACAAAAAGAATGTTGAAGGCTAATTTGAAACATGGTTGGAATGTAGCTGTTGTAGATGAAAAAGTTACAGGTAATAGAGATGCATACGACGGTTCAAAAAAAAATCTAGTTGATGAAACAAAAAGATGTTTTCGCATTTGGAATGATTTGCGAAAGGCATTGAAAGATAAAGAGGCTGTAGTTGTTCAGGCTTGCATTCCAGCAGGAACAACATCTATGTTGCGTGAGATTATTTCGGCAATGATTGTTAAAATTTATAAAAAAAAGTTTGTTGTTCATTTTAGATGTACATTGCCTAATATGGTAAAAACCAAAGCTGCATTAAAAGTATTTAACACATTGGTAAAACTGAGTGATTGTGTTTTTGTTTTAAATTCAGCATCAGTTGAGTTTTTAAAAAAAAGCAATCCAGGCAAGAAATATGAATTGATACCTAATTTCATTGAAGTTGATGAAATTAAAAATAGGAATATCTATAATGAAAAATTCGAAAAAATAACATATGTTGGTGGTGTAATTGAAGAAAAAGGTTGCGATATGATTGCGTCAGTAGCTAAAAAGTTTCCGGAGAAAAGCTTTAGACTTGTTGGAAATGTTGATATGAATACAGATGATTTTCCTAGCAATGTTGTATTACTAGGAGAACAATCTAAGGCGTTCGTTCAAAAAGAGTTGGATGAAACGGATGCATTTATATTTTTAACACGTTTTAGTGGTGAGGGATTTTCCAATGCGTTGGCAGAAGCTATGTCTCATTCGCTCCCATGTATAGTTTCAAATTGGGCTGCTAATGCAGATATGATAGAAAATAAAGGCGGAATAGTTTTAGAAAATTATAAGGTTAAAGATGTTGTTAATGCTATAAATGTGATGGAAGATAAGGAAGTTAGAAAAAAAATGGGAGAGTGGAATTATCAAAAAATTCTATTGGCCTATTCGGATTCGGTTGTTACAAATATGTATGTTGATGCATATGAAAAAATAATAGGATGAGACGTATGGAAAAAATTAGAAAATTAGTTAGAGTAATTCTATCAAATTTAGGATTAATTGCAAGGAAAATAATTGGTATAAATATGACATACAGGTGTAAAAGCTTGATAAGTCCATTAGCAGCATTGCGTACATTTAATGGTGGAAAGATTACTTATGGATCCAAAATGGAAATACGTCCGAATACTGAAATAACAGCGCGAAACGGAAAAATTGAATTTGGCGATAATTGTTTTGTTAACAGAAATTGTATGATAGTTGCTCATAATAATATTATTATAGGTGATAACGTTACAATAGGACCTGGAACTGTAATATATGATCATGATCATGATGGAAATGGAGACTATGTTACAAGCCCAATAAAGATAGGAAGTGGGGTATGGATCGGAGCTAATGTTATAATTCTTAAAGGTACTCAAATCGGAAAAAATGCAGTGATTGGAGCTGGAACTATTATTACAAAAGATGTGGATGCTGGAGCTACTGTATACCAAAAAAAAGATATTGTAAAAAATGAGAGATTGAAGAAAAATGTATAAAATTATAAATATATTGGAACGAACATGGAATAAATATATTATTGCACCGATGAAGAAGAAAGCATTTGCAAGTTGTGGAAAAAATGTTAGGTTGGGACGTGATTTTGAAATGTATGGAGCTGGAAATATTATTATGGGGGATGACATCAGCATAAATGAACACGCATTGTTTATGTGTACTCGAGCAAAAATCATAATTAAAAACCATGTAATGTTTGGACCAAATGTTACGGTAATAACTGGAAGTCATCGAACCGATTTAATCGGAAGATATATGACTAGTATAGGTAATGATGAGAAATTACCTGAAAATGATCAGGATATAATTTTTGAAGGGGATAATTGGATTGGAACAGGAGCAACCATTTTGAAGGGGGTTACTATAGGAGAAGGAGCTATTATTGCAGCCGGAGCCATAGTTACTAAAGATGTTCCTGAATATTCAGTTGTTGGCGGAATACCAGCTAAAGTGATAAAAATGCGTTTTAATGAAATGGAATTAATTGAGCATAAAAAGAAATTGAAAACAAGTAATATTTTTTGAATATAAAATGAAACAGGTGAAGAATATGAGTAATATCATGATTATAACGCAATCCTTAACAGGGGGAGGTGCAGAAAAACTAGCTGCAAATCTTTCATTAGAACTTGCAAAAACAGATAATGTTACAATTGTTACATATGGAGAAAACAGTAAAGAATATGATTTTGCGGGAAAACGGATAAATATAAATAGGACGGGTGGAAAAGGCGGAATGATAGAACATATTTTAAATGCCGTCAGAAGAATTTGTGATGTTCGTAAGATAAAAAAAGAAATCAATTGTGAATGTTCTATTTCTTTTCTACCTCAAACCGACTATGTGAATATACTGAGTAAAATTAAAGGTGAAAAAACGATTATTGACGTAGTAAGCAATATGTCATTTGTTTATCCAAGTGGTATTAAAAAAGTATTTAGAAAGTATATCATACGAAAAGCTGATTATGTTGTAACTGTATCGGAAGGTGTAAGAAGCGACTTGATAGATAACTTTCAGGTTAGAGAAAGTAAAACTAAGACAATATATAATTCATGCGACATTAGTGCAATCAAAAAAGATTGCTTAGAAGAAAAAGAGTACAAGCGAATAAGCAATCAGTTACCAGATAAGTTCATTTGTAGTATGGGATCGTTTAGATTAGCGAAAGGACATTGGCATTTAATCAAGGCTTTTTCAAGGATATCCAATAATATACCAGAATATAAATTGGTTATCTTAGGTGATGGAGAATACAGAGAGAAATATAATTTATTGATAAAGAAGCTTGGTTTAGATGAAAAAGTTATTTTGCCAGGTTTTGCGAATCCTCCATATTCTATAATATCAAAAAGTTCTCTTTTTGTTTTTTCGTCCGTTTTTGAAGGTTTTGGACATTCTATTATAGAAGCAATGGCATGTGGGGTGCCAGTGTTAAGCACAGATTGTAATTATGGAGCTAGAGAAATAATTGCTCCGAATACGGACTTTAAAAGAAAAGCTGAAAGTTTTGAAAATTGTGAATATGGTTATCTGTTACCGGCTTTTAATATGGATGATATTGACTGCAGTACAGAAATTTCAGAGCTTGAGGAGCTGATGGGAAACTCGATTTTAGAAGTGATTTCAAAAAATAGTGAGGAACTTATAGAAAAAAGTTTAAAGTATGTTGAAAAGTTTGATAATAGTTCCTATGGGAAATATTGGAAAGATTTAATTGAGGAAATTGTTAATGGAAGATAAAGCAATAGTAATTTCAGAAGATCATTATAATGCATTAGGTGTAATTAGAAGTCTTGGAGAAAAAAAAATTCCTGTTAATTTAATATTAACAACCAAACCGGGACATACATATACTAATAAAAGCAAATATGTTACGGAAGTAATTTTTACTGATCATGACCAGAAAAAAATCATTGAAGAAGTTAAAAAATTATGTAAAAACCAAGGACGGTATTTTATTTTTCCTTTAAGTGATTTTTCAGCTATGTTAATTGATCAAAATTATACCTTATTCGATAAAAATGTTGTTTGTCCCAATATGAAAGGGAATATGATGATATATCAGAATAAGGTTAACAGTAAAAATTTAGCCATTAAATGTGGGATGAAATCAGCAAAGTCAATGATATTAAAAGTATCAGATTATGCAAAATGGAGTGAATTTCCGGCAATAATAAAACCGTTAATTAGTCAAGAAGGTGTAAAAAGTGATATTACTATAGTAGATAATTCACAGGAATTAGTGGAAGCATTGGATAAATTTAGGACACGAAATTATACTCGTGTACTTATCGAACAGTATTTAGCTGGGAAAGATGAGCATATGGTAGAAGTTTTAGGATGTAGTTTTGGTGAAAATGTATTTATTGCTGGTATAATAAAGAAAATACGAGAATATCCAATGAAACGAGGAAGTACATCATATGCTCAAATTGTTCAAGAACATAAGGATATTGAATATGAGACTATAAAACAATTTATAAAGTTAAGTCAGTATGAGGGATTATTTGATATGGAATTTAAATATGTAGATGGTAGATGCTATTTTATTGAATGTAATTTTAGAAATGGTGCTCCATCTTATGCGTTTACTCTATCAGGATGTAATTTACCATATAATTGGGTTCTTGGAAAAAAAAATAAAGAATTGATAAATATGGGACAAGAAAATAATGGATTGTATTTTATGTGCGAACAGACAGATTTTTTAAATGCATTAAAACGAGAAATTTCTTTAAAAAAGTGGCTTAAAGATTTTTGTCATTGTAAGAAGATATTTTTGGTAACAAATGACAGTTATCCTTCTTTTGTGTATTACATGCAATTCATAAAGACAATGTTGAAGAGATTATTTAGGAGATAATATTATGCAATCACTTTTTCCTATAACAGAATATTGGAGTTGGGGAACATTTGTGTTATATATTGCAGTGTCAATAGTAGTATGCCGATGTTGTAGGGCAGGTGCAATATGGAGACAAAAAACGGATGACATTTTTTTAAAAGAAAAACATAGAGTGAGGCTAGTTAATTCAAATATATATTTTGGAATTGCATTTTTTATTTTGGTATTATTAGGCACGTTAAGAACGGTCGATGTTGGTAGTGATACGCAAGTGTATATAGGATACTTTGATAATATTGGAAAGTTTAGCTTTAAGTTGTCAAATCTTTTCAATTTTAATCAGATGGAACCTGGTTTCCAAATTTATTTAAGACTAATAAGAAACATTTCATCTAATTATACGTTTTTGTTTTTTGTAAATTCGATATTGATTTCGACAGCATATATCGCATATATTAAGTATTTCTTTGATGAAAAATCGGATTATACTTTTTTACAGATATTTATTTTTTATTATGTGAGTAATATGTCGGGAATGCGTGCAGCATTAGCAACTGTTTTTATTTTGTTTTCATATATTATGCTTGCAAAAGGGAAGAACATAAAAGCTATAATATTAACTTTATTTGCGTGTGGTTTTCATTACACAATGGTTTTTAACTTTTATATAATAATTATGATTATGTTGTTTAAATCGGAAGAATTGAGAAAAAGAAAGTGGTTATGGACAGTTTCTTTATTAGCTACTTTAGGAATTGCAATGACGAGCACATATGCCTTAAGGGGGATTTTCGCAGGAACCAAATATAGCTTTTATACAGATAAGTTGGAAGAACTGTCTTTGCTTGGAAGTATGTTTTTTGTATTATTCGGAATATTTGCTTTTGGATTTTACAGGGAAATTATGTTGAATGATAAATACAGTGAGAAAATAAAGAATATTTACTTAGTTACAATTGCTTTTCTTGTTACTTATCCGGTAATATTTGTTACAGGTGCATACAGAATTCCTAATTATTACGTTTTGCCACGTTTAACAATTTGGGGAGAGATGAAAATTTTTTATGGAAAGTATGTAAAACAGAGGCAAATTTATCAACTAATAATTCAGATAATAATTATTTTATATTTGTTATTTAGATTTACAAGATCGTCAGTAGATGGTGGGTTTATCTATCATTGGATATTATAGGAGAATAGAGAATGAAAATGAAAATGAAAAAATCATTCGTTATTACGATAGATACAGAAAGTGATAACCAGTGGAATGTTAATAATAATCAAAGCACAGAAAATGCATTATATATCCCAAGATTTCAAGAATTATGTGAAAAGTATGATTTTAAACCTGTATATTTAGTGGACTATTCAATGGCTAATAATAATTATTTGGTTGAGTATTTGTCTTCCTGTTATAAACGTGGAATGTGCGAAATAGGGATGCATTTACATGCATGGGATACACCACCTTTTGTTGAAATGGATAAACAAAAGACTGGAAGACCGTATTTGATAGAATATTCATTGGATATAATGGAGGAAAAAATTGCTACTTTAGATAAGTTGTTGAAATCAAAATTTGGAGAAACAATTATCTCTCATCGTGCCGGAAGATGGGCAATGAACGATATGTATTTTGCGTTATTAAAAAAATATGGGTATAAAATAGACTGCTCATATACACCAGGCATTAACTGGGGAAAAGTTATTGGTGCCTCACAAGGGGGAGCTGATTATTCTAATGAAACAGGAGTTCCTTTTTTTGATTCTAAAAGCGGAATTTTAGAAGTTCCGGCTACTGTAAAAAAGATACATTACATGAAACAAATCTCTCCAAAAGAGCTAGTAAAATTAGGATTTGGTAGAAATGTATGGTTACGTCCAGCATTATTTAGTAATAAAGAAATGCTCACATTGGTTAATAAAAATAAAAGTAATATCGATGAATTTATGATGCATTCTTCTGAACTAATGCCAGGAGGAAGCCCTTATTTTAAGGCAAAAGAAGATATTGAAAATTTATATTCTCGATTAGATCAATTCTTTTTAGAAATACATAAATCTCACAAGGGGTCTACTTTGGCAGAAGTGTATAAGTCTGTTAGCGATAAAAGAAAGGATAATTTAAATGATTTTTAAAGAGTATTGGAGCATATATCCAATAAAAAAGGAATGGGAGATACTGATAAATAAAAATACTGATAAAATATATCAAACATATAGTTTTAATGCGTTGTATTATCAATATAGAATTACTTCTTTATCTAATATACGTTCTCATAATACCAAATGTAGATTTGTTGTAGGCTATAAGGATGGGGAGATAAAATGTATAGCACCACTTGCAATTGATAAAAGCCCACAAAAAACACTGAGACTATTGGGACATGGTACAAATGCAGGATATTTAGATTATATCTATCAAGATCCGGAGTGTGCAGTAGAATTACATAATTATATTAAAAACAAATATTCAGATTGTACATTTGATTATATATTTGTACCAGAAAAGAGTCCGCTGGTTCAGTTAATGAATGTGGAAGATACATTTAATAATTATGCAATTTCCTTAAATTGTTATGAAGAATATTTTAATGCTCTTTCTAAAAGTACAAGGCAAAATGTACGGACAGCTTATAATAGAATAAATAAAGATGGATTTCAATATCAATTGGAAATATATAATTCATATTCAGAATTAACTGAGGAGAAACTGAACGTTCTTAATAAATTGTACCACAAAAGAAAAGCGGATTGGGTGGATGGAGAAATCTTAAGTGAGAAAACACAAAATAAAGTCCTAAAAAGGGATGTAATTTACAATGGTGTAAGAAAACTTGATAATACGATTGTGGCACTGCTAAAAATTGACTCGAAGGTTGCAGCTTTTTTTATTGGATTTACTTATAAAAATGGGATATGTATACCAAGATTAGCAATTGATATTGAATTTGGGAGATATAGTCCAGGTATGATTCTCATTAATGAATATTTAAAAAAAATTCAAAATAGTGAACGATATGTATTTGATTTGTGTAGAGGAGACGAAAAATATAAAAGTTCATTAGGTGGTGAAAAAAGCATTACATATAGGTTGTCTCATTGATGGAGGATGCGATGTCGCAAAAAGAAAACAGTGTGTTATTATCGTTTATATGGAAGTTATTAGAAAGAGGCGCAGCACAACTAATCACATTAGTTGTACAAATTGTACTAGCACGTATACTTGCACCAGATGAATTTGGCGTTATTTCCATTCTTTTAGTATTTATTAATGTTGCAAATGTTTTTATCCAAAAAGGGTTCGCTTCTTCACTTATAAGAAAACCAATAGTTTGCGATGATGATTATAATACGGCGTTAATAGTTAGTGAAATAATAGCTGTTGTATGTGTTGGAATTTTTTTTATATTTTCAAACCAACTGGAAACTTTTTATTCAATTGAAGGTTTATCGCAATTTATGAGAGTTTTATCTGTTTCATTACTTTTTGGTGCATTTTATAGTATTCAGAATGCTGAATTAGTAAGAAAGATGCGATTTAAACAGATATTTTATAGAAGTATGGTAGCGTCTATTGGTTCAGGTATTATTGGAATTATTGCTGCACTTTTAAACTGTGGTGTTTGGGCTTTGGTATTACAGTCTTTATTTCAACAGATAATAATATGTGTTGCAACAATGATTGCATGTGAGTGGAAACCTAAGCTAAGATTTTCAAAAAAATCTTTTAGTGAATTGTTCTCCTTTGGTTCAAAAATCCTTTTGGCAGAAATAATTTCCATAGGAGTAGAAAATTTGCGGACTTTGATTATTGGAAAAAAATATACGTCTACAGACTTGGCATATTATGATCGAGGACAGGTCTATCCAGCTACGGCCATGAGAAGTATTTATGATACGATTAGTAGTGTGTTATTACCTGTATACTCGAAGATTCAGGGTGAAAAAGAAAAATTAGCAATAAATGTGTCAATATCACTTGAGCTATCAATGTTTATTGTAGCACCATTATTTTTTGGATTAGCGGCTGTTGCAAAACCATTTATTGTGGTTTTATTGACTGATAAATGGGAAGCGGCGACCCCGTATTTAGTGATTTTTTGTATTTATCAAATTGCATTTCCAGCATATGGAATTTTTAGACAGTGTTTATATGCACTTGGAAAAAGTGATGATGTTTTAAAAGTTGAGATAGTAAGAAGCGGTATCTTTATTTTAGCAATTATAATTGGGGTGATGTTTAGCCCTATTGCGATAGCAATACTATCTTGTTTGGCTATGTACATAACAACAGTAATTTATTTGGGAGTTGTTTATAAGTATATTCCTATAAAAATAACTGTTTTGCTTCGAAATATAGTTATTACTATCATACAATGTATTACTATGGTTGTATTGATAGCTTGTTTTAATAGAATTGAGTTACCTAATGTATTATTACTTGTTATAGATATAATTATAGGTACTATAAGTTATTTGTTATTATCAATTTTTTTCAAAAATAAATCGTTTAATATATGTATGTCATATATAAAAAAATATAGACAGATAAAATAGAAATTATAATAACCAAAAATATTTTGATACTATATATGAATGAAATTATTAGAATGTATGAGGAGATAATAAGAATGAGTTTATTTAAAGATAAAACGCTTATGATAACCGGAGGAACAGGATCTTTTGGAAATGCAGTGTTGAACCGTTTCCTTCAGACTGATATTGGGGAGATTAGAATTTTCTCACGAGATGAAAAGAAACAGGATGATATGCGTCATGAATATCAGGCTAAAATGCCGGAAGTGGCGGACAAGATTAAATTTTACATAGGAGATGTAAGAGATCTCCAGTCTTGCAAGAATGCAATGCATGGTGTAGATTATATTTTTCATGCAGCTGCATTAAAGCAGGTTCCGTCTTGTGAATTTTTTCCAATGGAAGCGGTAAAGACGAACGTAATGGGAACAGAGAATGTTCTGACTGCGGCAATTGAGGAAGGCATAGAAGCTGTCATCTGTCTTTCGACAGATAAAGCTGCATATCCGATTAATGCTATGGGCATTACAAAAGCCATTGAGGAGAAAGTGGCTGTTGCAAAGAGCCGTATGTCTGGAAAAACCAAAATCTGTTGTACACGTTATGGCAATGTAATGTGTTCCAGAGGTTCTGTGATTCCGCTTTGGATTGATCAGATTAAAGCTGGTAATCCGATTACTGTAACAGAACCTTCTATGACACGTTTTATTATGTCTCTGGATGAAGCAGTAGATTTAGTATTATTTGCATTTGAGAATGGTGAGAATGGAGATCTTTTGATTATGAAAGCTCCTGCGTGTACGATTCAGACACAGGCGGAAGCTGTGTGCGAACTGTTCGGTGGGAAGAAAGAGGAAATCAAAGTAATCGGTATCCGCCACGGTGAGAAAATGTATGAGACTCTGCTGACAAACGAGGAATGTGCAAAAGCTGTTGATATGGGTAATTTCTACCGTGTTCCGGCAGACAATCGTGGCTTAAATTATGACAAGTATTTTAAAGATGGTGATGCAGAGCGTAATACTTTGACAGAGTTTAACAGTAATAATACCAAACTGCTGAATCTGGAAGAGACAAAAGAAACCATTGCGAAACTTGCTTATATTAAGGAGAGATTGGCAGAAGATTAATCCGTGAAACAGGGACAGCAGATTGTCGGGAGGAAGAGTAGAAGATGGAACATAATTTTAAATGGAAGAATAATGGAAGAACAAAGCTGTGCATTGGACTGGGAACTCGTCCGGAGATTATTCGCCTTGCAGCTGTAATCAAAAGATGCAGAGAGTATTTTGATACTTGTGTTATTTACTACAATCAGAATTGGGACAGAAATTTAAGCACTGTTTTCTGGGAAGACTTTGAATTGAAAAATAATGTAGGCGAATTCGGACCGGACATTCTGGTACCGGTTGTAGGAGACAACCTTGGAGTGACCTGTGGTAATATTCTTGGCAGAAGCTATGAGCTTTTAAGTGAACTGAAACCGGATGGGTATCTTGTACTTGGTGATACCAATTCCTGTTTGTCTGCGATTTCAGCAAAGCGTTTGCATATTCCGCTGTTTCATATGGAAGCTGGAAACCGATGCAAAGATGAATGCTTACCGGAAGAGACAAACAGACGAATTGTAGATGTTATTTCAGATGTCAACTTATGTTATTCCGAGTTCGCAAGAAAGTACCTGGCAGACACAGGTCTCCCAAAAGAAAGAACCTATATGACCGGGTCTCCGATGGCAGAGGTTTTACGTGGAAATCTGGAAAAGATTCAGACATCTGATGTATTGAAGCGATTAGGACTTGAGAAAGATCATTATATTCTTCTTAGTGCACACAGAGAAGAAAATATTGATACAGAGAAGAATTTTACAAGTCTTTTTACAGCGATCAATGCTTTGGTTGAAAAGTATGATATGCCAATTCTCTATTCCTGCCATCCGAGAAGTAAGCACAGACTGGAACAGAGTGGCTTTAAACTGGATCCGAGAGTAAGAGTCAATGAGCCACTAGGATTCAATGATTACAACTGTTTACAGATGAATGCATTAGCAATTGTATCAGATTCAGGCACATTACCGGAAGAAAGTTCTTTTTATCTTTCTATCGGACATCCAATAGCAGCTGTTTGTATTCGTACATCAACAGAGAGACCGGAAGCGTTGGAAGCTGGTGATTTCATTTTGGCAGGTATCACTACAAAAGAGCTTTTAAATGCAACAGATATGGCAATTGAGATGAAACAGAAAGGTGTGCTTGGAAAGCCATGTCCAGATTATGTAGATGAAACAGTATCCATGAAGGTTGTTCGTATTATTCAAGGATATGTAAACGTTGTTAATAAGATGGTTTGGAGAAAAGAACAGTAGGGTTCTAAATGACAAGACGGGCAGGTGCTCATGTTAAATCTGCACCGAGTCCGTCCTTTTTTGTTATTGTATGTTGGAGGTATTAATATTATGAATATATTAGTTACTGGTGCAAAAGGTATGGTAGGAACTGCACTTGTGAATAATTTAAAAAATATAAGAGATGGAAAAAATAGAACAAGACCAAGTATTCATATTGATGAGATTTTTGAATATGATCTGAATAATACAGAAGCAGAATTGGATGAATATTGTGCTAAGGCAGATTTTGTATTTAATCTTGCTGGAGTAAATCGCCCGGAAAATCCAGAGGATTTTATGAAGGGAAATTTTGGCTTTGCTTCACAACTCTTGGATACATTAAAGAAGCATGAAAATAAAGCGGGAATTATGTTAAGCTCTTCTGTTCAGGCTACTTTAGCAGGTCGTTTTGGAAACAGTGAATACGGAAGAAGTAAAAAGGCAGGAGAAGAGTTATTCTTTGACTATGGAAAAGAGACAGGTGCTCCGGTATATGTATATCGTTTTGTGAATCTGATGGGACACAGCCGTCCGAAATATAACTCTGCAATCTCAACATTTTGCTGGGCTGTAGCAAATGACGAAGAATTTACAGTAAACGACAGAAGCACAGAGCTGGAAGTGCTGTATATTGATGACCTTGTAGAAGGAATGTTTGATCTTCTTGAAGGAAAAGAGCAGCATTGCGAATTCGATGGAGTGGAGACAGTATTAGATGAGAACGGTCGCTATTGCTGTGTACCAGTCACACATAAAGCGACATTAGGTGAAATCGTAGACCTATTAGAAGAATTCAAGTCACAGCCGATCTCCTTAATGATGCCAAAATGCCCGGACGGATCATTTGCAAAGAAACTTTTCAGCCTTTACTTAACCTATTTACCAACTGATAAGTTCAAATATGCTATGAAGATGAATTGTGATGATAGAGGATCATTTACAGAATTAGTACATACAGTTGACTGCGGACAGGTAAGCATCAACATCAGTAAACCGGGAATCACAAAAGGACAGCACTGGCATAACTCCAAATGGGAACAGTTCATTGTAGTACATGGACATGGACTGATTCAGGAACGTAACATCAATACAGGAGAAACAGTAGAATTTGAAGTTTCAGGAGATAAAATTGAAGCTATCTATATGATACCTGGATGGACACACAATATCATCAATTTATCAGAGACAGAGGATTTGGTGACGGTGATGACATGTAATGAAGTGTTTGATCCAGCAAAGCCAGATACGTTTTTTGAGGTAGTGTAGGGAGAAACTGTTGTCCAAGGGGATGGTTATGTAGAAGAGAGGAATATCGCATGGAAAAACCACAATACATTGATTGGCTTGTTGAGGAATCTGGCGTTGTAATTAAAGATCATATTCCATTAAAATGCTATAAGATTGATTATAAATGTGATGAAAGTATTCTTGATGATGTTATAATAAATTAGTTCTCAGATGTTCTTCAAAACGACTTTTTGAATATATTTGAAGAGGCTAATAAAAAGCAAATACTTATATGGACACCGGAAAAACTAAGCTATATGTTGCATCATGATCCGTTTTTTTGAATGTTATAGATTTATTTGTGTTTGATGAAGACTGCAAAGCAATCATAGAACGCTTACATACGGATAACCCAGCCTGGGGAGCACGACAATTGTCTGCCCAACTGAAGAAGCGAGGGTATCAGGTTGACCGCCGGAAAACACGCCGTCATCGACCGTCCAAATCAGGCATGGTCAATCGACATTACATACATCCGCATTAAGCATGGATTTTTGTATCTGACCGCCGTGATTGACTGGTACAGCCGCTGTATCGTTGGCTGGGAAGTCGATGGGGCTGAAACAGAAATAAAAGGATGTTTTGGTAGTAAAAAAATACCAGATCGTAAGGAGAGGAACAATGGCACGATATAATTCCTTTGAGAGAATGGAAAGGGAAATTGATTTTCAGACTGAGTATGAAAAAATTGATTACATAATATTGAATGAACGGATACGAGGGATTGGTTGTCTGGAGGATGTGATAGAGAAATTTTTTCGTTCATGGAAATACAAAGAAAATTATGTTTCTTTCTGGGAATTGAGAGAAGAATTTGATTTTTGTTATGAGTATAGTGACAATTATCGGGAGAAAATACCGATAGGTACAGTTACTAATTTAGAAGAATTTTTATTATACTGTGAGATGATTCTCAATATGTTTTATGGTGTTATTGCGCCACGTGTTAGTCAGTTCGGTGGGACTGCTGAGGTAATAAAAAAAATTGTAAAAGAGATAATAGAAATTATTGAATATGATTTGGAAAAAGTAAATCATGAAATGTGTTCAAAGGAAAATGGACAGGTTATTATTGTTCAGAAGAATGTAGCGGCAACAGCGGTTGCGGATCTTGTAGAATCTGATTTAGCGGAAATAGTGATAGAGTATAATCATCATTTGTTACAAGGCGACATTAAGAAAAAGCAGATATTATTAAAAAAATTAGCAGATGCGTTGGAGCCTAAACGCGCAATGTTAAAAGGAATCAATAAGACAATAGAAAGCGACTTCTTTTATATGGTCAACAGTATGAATGTCCGGCACAATAATTGCGACGTTGCTGATAAGAAAAAATATAATGCAAAATTTGCGACACTGACAAGTCAAGAGCAGGAAGATTGGTATGATGAGATATACCAGGAGGGCTTGATGGCGTTTTTAATGTTAGAACAGGCAAATCGGGAAAAAAGAATTGCTGCGTTCAAAAATACCACTACACCATAGATATATAGCTAATTGTATTAGCAACAGGGAATGTGATAAGATTGTATCCGCTGACTTCCTTGTAGTTGCCGGAGGTACGGGAATATTACAAAATATCAGTTTTATAATTATTATGAAGAAAAACTTGAATTATACTTACAAAAATATTACAATAAAAGTAATAATGAAATTAACCAGTAAATTGTTGTTATAAATGTAGTTAGATTATATTATGATACAACACTGCATATTTTGGAGTATAAGGGCAGGTGGAGAATATGAATGAAATAAGAAAAGAGAATAAGAAAAGCCAAATAATATGCAGCGAAAAGTGCCGCTTTTGCGATATCCTGGAAGGAAACAGGAAGATGGGGATAATAGATAATCCTATTTTGGAGAATGACAAATTTTTTTCTTTGGCAAGCATTGGGGGATTCATAGATGGATGGTCTCTTGTTATACCGAAAGAACATACTTATTCTATGAGAAAGTTTTTTACGGATTCAGCATTTGTTGATATTGCTAATAAGATGCTGAAGCGGATTCGTGATGCATACAGGAAAAAGAGTATTATATTTGAGCATGGCGCAAATCATGAAGGCTCAATAACTGCATGTGGAACAAATCATGCGCATTTGCATATTATTCCATATGAAAAGAGTTTGTTGAAGCAGATGTTTCATGATGATAGTGTACAGTGGATAGAGTGCAAAATAACGGACGTTGAGAGGATTGTACAAAAAAAAGAGTATTGGTTTTATGCAGAAAATGTTGTTGATATTGAAGATGCAAAAGGATATATACATATAATTGAAAAACCGGAATCTCAGTATTTTCGAAGATTACTAGCAGAAAAAGAAGGATATACAAAAGAGTATGATTATAAGTGCAATTTATTTTTAGATAAGGGAGAGGCAACGTATGCTTCTTTGGTAAAAAAATATGACGAAGAAAGAACAGATAGCAACTGATGGTCGTAGATGTGGAGACTATGAATCACGATATTTGAATAAAGGAGTTAAGTGGAGAATCAGAGCAGAAGCAACTTATATCACGATGTTGTTAGTTATAGCACTTGGTGGTCTGTTTTTTAATTTCCTTGGAAAGTTCGAGCAATATTTTCAATTAACGGGTGATAGAGCTATTATTTTTCATAAAGCGTTATATTGTGTGCTGGCAGGACTGTTAGGTGGAGCAACATTTGGAATGAAATATTTTTACCGTGTAGTTGCAAGAGGTTTGTGGAATAAGGATCGGGTGTTTTGGAGACTGTTTTCTCCACTAATTGCGGTATCCTTATCTGTTGTTATGTCTGCAATTATGATAAAGGATATTTCTTCATCTAGTTCTATGGCAATAACGATTGGTTATCTGACAGGGTATTTTTCGGATGAGGCAGTTAGTAAGATGTATGATGTAGCATGTGTCTTATTTTTACAGGGAAATAATCATGCGGATAAAGCGGATGATAAGATTAATGGCGAGCAGGCGGAAGATAGTGGACAGGTGGAGAAACTATGATTTGGATAGTTGAAAAAGACGGAATAGTAAAAAAGAAGAGAGCAGATATTACAGTAAAGGAAGCGGGACAGAAAGCGTATGGGTTGTGTAAGATGCCGACGTTGTGGACACTTCCTTTTTTTATTATAGATAAGAACTTTTATCTAAGTGTGTGTAAAGAAGATACTAATACAGTAAATAAATATCTTGAAAATATTGAAAAGGTTCTTGAAAATGCTGATATGCATGAAAAGGTTATCATTCGTTCTTCAGGGGAATTTGAGGGGATGGATGAGAGAGGTCGATATGAATCTCTCATTGTAGAAAAAGAAGATGTAGTTCAGAAATTATTTCAGCTTGTAGAACAATTAAAAGAATATGGGGAATTAAGGGAAACAGGGATTCCGTTTGTTGTGCAAACATGTGCGGAAAGAAAAATTCTAGGACATTTATCGAATGAGAGAAGGGTTTCGAAGGATAATAGAGATTTTATTTATGAATACGTAGATTGCGAAACGAATGGTGTTACACCAGGAAAAGTTTCTTTGCGCAATTGGAGAAAAACTTATGACACACAGAATGCAGTAAAAGAAAAATTGATTTACAATGGAGATATTAAGGATATTTTAAAACTGGTATGTGCGTATTATTATTATGATCAGAGAAGAGTGCATTTAGAATTTGTAGCAGATGGACATCGAATGTATCTGGTGCAATGCGACCATGAAGTGGAGGATAAAAGTGGCGTAAATCCTGAAGAATATGATATATCTATGGAGGCAATTGTTAATTTTACACCACAGATTTTGAGGGGGATATCAGAATCTGACCGGGGAAAATATAAAAAGATAGATAATGTATTCCTATATCAAGATATAGGAGAGCAGACACCGCCACTCTATATATTAGACGATGAAGATACGTTGAATGAATTAAAAGAAGGACGAATTACCAAAGAATTAAGGAATGATATAAAAGGAATGCTGAAGAGCTCGGTTGTAATTCGTACTAATATTATTTCAAATGAACAAAGAGAGATTCAGCTTTCTATACGTAGTAATGAGTTAAGAACATATAAGGAAGTGAAAAAATTTCTGGTTGATACCAGCAAAAAATTTAAAAAAGAGAATATAGATGATTATATATTTATATTGCATAATTTTATCCCAGCTAAAATAGCAGCATTTGTAAACGCGAAACCTATGGAACAGACTGTGGAGATACAGGCATTGTGGGGACTGCCAGAAGGATTGTATTATAATGCGTATGATAGAATCACAGTATTTACTAAAACATGCAATGTAGATAGAATAAATAAAGATAACTTTGAAATCAGTATAGAACCGAATTTTAAAGAAGTATTTATAGCACCAGATGAAAGTGGAAAGTGGGTTGCTAAAAAGTTAAAACCTCCATATGACTGGAGAAGTACAGTTACCGATGCCGACGTGATAAAAGACATTGCATACAGAGCGAGGAAGATTACTGAGCAGGTGGGAACAGAATTAAGTATTATGTGGTTTATCGGCATTGATGAAAATTTTTACAAGACATCAAATATGCCATGGTATCATGAAAAATGTGATAGAAATAGTTTTTATGACGCAAAAACTTCGGGACGTTATCGAAAAAAGTATTTTTATCAAAAACCATATGTAATTCAAAGCGAGGAAGATTTAAATAAACTTGAAAATATGGATCTTACAGAGATTGGGATTGTGCGGATACAGCCAAACGATGACAAAACATTAAGAAGTAAGGAATTTATCAAAAATGTAGGGAATTTTTGTGCAAAAAATAATATTAACATTTTTTTGGAAGGCTCAGTTCTTACGCACCCATATTATCAATTGCTTAACACAGGAGCAAATGTTATATGTGCACGTGAAATAAAAGAAAAGCAAGAGAAGATAGAATACAATAAGCTTGTTAGAGACCTTATTCCACAGATCATCAGAGATAATGGAGAGACTGTTGGCTGTGTTTGTATACAAAAAGAAGGGCTAATCTGTGAAATAAAAAATAAAATAGTCGAAGAGGCTTATGAGGTATTTGAGGCAAGTGAGAAAGAGGATATTATTGAAGAACTGGCGGATTTGGCAGAAGTAAGTGAAGCGCTGGAAAACAGACTCTTTTTATTAAACGAGAATAAAAAAAGTATAGATATTGATATGGAAGGAAGTATATTTGAATTCCGCGCAGATGTAAGAGAACAGTGTAAACAACAAAAAATGAAAGTAGTAGAAGGGAAAAACTGGACCATCACATTTGAACGAAAAAAAAGTATTTTTCAGATTGATATTATAGTAGGAGATAAAAAAGAAAAAGAGATACAGGAAGAAAAGATAGTATCTGATGAAGAAAAAAAGAAAATACTAGAGTATGCATTTGAGCTTCTAAATACAAATAGCAGAAAAAATAATCAGAAATTATTAGGGAACATAAAAGAAAAATCGAATGAAATTTTAAAAAAATTACGATGTGAGAAAGCAGACTTTGCAACTATAAAAGAAAGAAAGAAGGCGAAGAAGGGGGCTTTTGAAAAGGGGTATGTTTTACTGAAAACGAGTACAGGACAACATCAACAGGAAGATGGTCTTGAAATAGTAGATTTTGTTGGAGATCCAATTGATATATATGGATTGTCACATCCAATAAAAACCGACATTGATGAATTGAGGGATAATCGAATGTTAATTCGGTTGAAAGTACCTGTTTTTATTGGACAGGCCGAGATTTCTTTGCCACAGGAAAGAATTTTAAACTTTTTGGGAGGAAAAGTTAAGATACAGATAGCTGTAGAGCATTCAACCGTTACTTTAGCAATTTGTGTAATAAAAGTAGAATATACACAGCTTGAGCTAGATTTGGATCGTTAAAGTGTAAAATGAGAGCTTGAGTCGGCACTTACTGTAATGTTATACTAATGTTGATTAACTTTATATAAGACAGAAAGTTGTAGGAAAGGACTAATAAATGATTTATTCACCATTAAGATATCCCGGCGGAAAAGGGAAACTTGCACCATTTATGAAAGTACTAATCGAAAAAACAGGTCATAAAGGTGGAACCTATATTGAACCTTTTGCAGGTGGAGCCGGGATTGCATTAGATTTGCTGGAAAACGATATAGTAAGTCAGATTGTGATTAATGATTTAGATAAAGGAATTTATTCATTTTGGCGTGCAATTTTAAGTGAAACTGATAGATTTGTTGAAGCAGTTCATGAAGTACCGTTATCTGTCGAAGAGTGGAAAAAGCAAAGGGAGATTTTACTACGCGCAGATAATAAGTATAGTTTTGAATTAGGATTTTCTACATTCTATCTTAACAGAACAAACAGATCAGGAATCATTAATGGAGGAATGATTGGAGGACTGGAGCAGAATGGGGTTTGGAAACTAGATGCGAGATTTAATAAGGACAATCTTATAAATCGAATATTAAAAATTGCTAAAAAGAAAGAATGTATTCATTTATATAATAAGGATGTTGCTTCGTTGATAAAAAATTATTTACCGAAATATGAAAAAGATGCATTTGTATATTTTGATCCACCATATTTTAAGAAAGGAAAGCAGTTATACTTGAATTTTTTTAATGAACAGGATCATGTACGGATTGAAAAAATGATTAGGGAATCTGTGAACTGTGACTGGGTCATTACTTATGACGATGTGCCGGAAATAGCGAATATATATGTGAATCATGAATTAAGAAGATTCGATTTAAATTATAGTGTAGCTCAAAAAAGAAAGGCAAGTGAGATTATTATTTTTAGCAATGGAGATGTGATACCAGATGAAAGATATCTGGAGGAGCACAAAGTATGTATTAATTTGAGATAGACAAAATCCAACACATATAAAATTCTTCTTTCGTCGGAATGTTCTTCCGGGCATAATCTGAAATCTGCATCGGAGAGATTCCTTATATTTTGTTTCGACTGACCAGTGATAGAAGTAAAGTTCGCGGAACATCTGTTGAGAAATATGTGAATCAAAAAGATTGGTGGCAAGATACTCTTTCGTTCCATCATCGAGAATAACTTTAATGACTCTTATCCTGATATTCTCAGTCCTGTCTTTTGTGTTGCCGGGAAGAACCGTGATTGTGTCTCCAGAGCATTTCTTAGCAATGTTATAATTCTGTTTTAAGCGCATAAGACAAAGGTGCTGATGCTCGATACAAAAACGAAACATATTTTCAGAATAATAGCCACGATTAAAGATTACAACGCAGTTTTGATAGATATTTAAATCTTCTAAATTATGCAAATGCTCTAAAGCAGTGGATATAGTGGTTCAGTTTTTCGCGGGGACAAGACGAGACTGAAGGGGTCAGCCCCCACTTAAGAAAATCTTATATAATTATAGATATTATATGTAGGAATCATTAATAATCAAGAATGAAATCGGTTTAAAGGAGTGACATCAAATGGTAGATATATATACAGAGAAAAAAGAATCAAAAGACTGGATACTTCAAAACGATTTGTATTTCAATTTGAATACAAGTAATGAAGAAATGTCTCAAAATGAAATAAATCTCATTTGGCAAGTAGATGAGGCAAAGCTGACACCAGATAAGCACATTGAAACAAAATATGGATTAGGAACAATCCGTAATTTGTCATCTGGCTGCAAGACATTACTTAATATTGTAAAGCATCCTGATAAGGTAGTAAATGTAGAAGAATGTGGTCCGAATGTGCTTAAAAATATTTTTACTATGGATAATATAAAGATTTATATGTCTAGACCAACGCTTTTTGATATTCCGGATGATGTGCAAATCAGATTCAATGATTCTGATATAGTGACCGGAGGGCGAGGATATAATGCCTGGTGGGGCAAGGAGTATGAAAGGAGAGAAGCAGATGATTTATAAGAATATTACATTTAAAGCAGATCCATTTTCATACAATCTGGAATTTGATGACAGAATAACTCTTGTTGGTGGAGATAGCGGTACCGGTAAAACAGTGCTTTATGAAATGTTAGAAGATTTACGATTAACTGATGAATACAAAGATTGATGATGAGAAGACTTTGCAGTACATAGCAGGTTTTAAGAGACTGAAGGGGTCAGACCCCATTAAGAAAATCTTAAGTTGTTAAAAGGTATTGCAACTTCATATCATTAATGATATAATTCGATAAAACTGATAGTAGGAAGCGGATCGGATGAAAGAGAACAGAGAAGAATATCAGAATGAAAAGGAAAAAAGAGAGAAAAGGTTGCTGGCATATGCGGATATGATTCAATCAGCAGTGCAGCAGGATTCTTCCGAAGTGATACGACAATTGGTGGAGGAAAGAAAGAGACAGAGACTAACGCAGCAGGAATTATCGGATATAACCGGTGTGAGAACATCGAATATAGCAAGGTTTGAGGGAGGGACAAGAATCCCGACATTGTTGATGCTGGAAAAGTATGCGAATGCATTGGGAAAACACATAGAAGTAAGTATACGTGATAAAGAGTAATGCGGATGTGGACGCATTACTTTAAAGATAATCACAAATGATAATATCATAAAAGGAGAACCCAAAATAGCAAGAAAATTAAGAGAATGGTATCCGGGTGCAATCTATCATTTGATGCACCGAGGAGTAAGGAGAACAGAGATTTTTTCAGATGAAGCAGATTATCAGGTGTTTTTAGAGATTTTGAAGGTGGCATTAGATAAGTATCAATGTAAGGCACATGCATATTGCATGATGACGAACCATATACATCTTCTACTGGAAACTAGTGAAGATGAGATTGGAAGGTTCATGAAGTGTTTGTCTGAGAGATATGCAATGTATTTTAATCACAAGTACCAGTATCGAGGGCATTTGTTTGAAAGCAGATATAAGTCATGTCTTGTGAAGGAAGATTCTTATTTCTTACAGACAAGCAGGTATATTCATCTGAACCCGGTGAAAGCCAGAATAGTGGTAAAACCAGAGGATTACCGATGGAGCAGCTATCAGACAATGATTGCATTAAAAGATGACGGAATAACAGAAAGGAATCGGACGCTTGCATATTTTAAAGGCAATAGCATATTGCGGTATCGAGATTTTGTAGAGGATATTGGACATAAATATGTGGTACAAGAGCACGAAATCAAAAAGAGTATGGAGGAGTTACCATTTGATTAATAAATCGGTATATCTTTAAATCGAGCCGTAAAAATACTGGAAGTTAACATATATGAAAAAGTGTTTGGAATCATCTTGACAAACATGTTGAATACGACATATTATAATTACAAAGAAGAAGGAGCATACTAATGTACGAGATCATTTTATATGATACAGAAGATGAAAGATGCCCTGTGCAGGAACTATTAGATTCCCTGGAGCCTAAGTTGCTGGCAAAAACATTGCGGACAATTGATTTACTGGAAATGAACGGACCATTGCTTCGTGAGCCATATTCAAAACCATTGGAGAATGGGATATTTGAGCTTCGTGCCAAGCAGGGATCAGATATTACAAGAGTACTGTATTTCTTTATTGTAGGCAAGAAGGCGGTACTGACCAATGGATTTATAAAAAAATCGCAGAAGACACCAAAGGCAGAAAAAGAACTGGCAAAGAAGTATAAAGCAGATTATGAACGGAGGTATGGCAATGAGTAGCTATAAAGATTATAAAAAAAGAGCATTGCAGAATCCGGAGGTAAAGGCAGAATATGATGCACTGCAACCGGAATATGATATTATCCAGGCGATGATTGATGCAAGAGTGCAGCAGAATATGACACAAAAAGATTTATCAGCTAAAACCGGAATTACGCAGGCAGATATAAGCCGGATCGAGAACGGAACAAGAAATCCCAGCCTGAGTATGGTAAAAAAACTTGCACATGGATTAGGGATGCAATTAAAACTGGAATTTGTTCCGATGCCAACAAAAAATAAAATGTGAAGAGTATGAGAAAATAGAAACAGCAGGATTCTTCAGAAGTGATACGTCAATTGGTGGTAAACGGTAAATTCCGAGTGCGGAGGAGTTACCATTTGATTAATAAATCGGTATATCTTTATCGGTAAAATAAGTCGTAAAAATACTGGAAGTTAACATATATACAGATTGGATTTGATGGAAATAAGTTGAAAGAAAAGTTGAGTTGAATGGTTACTAAAAATATGATAAAGTATAAATGAGAATACGAGTGGGCTAAGTGTTTAACAAAAGAATTTAGGGCGGATATTAAGTGGGGAATAAAGATGATACACGAGATGTTTTGCCTGAAGAATTAAGACTGGAAGATAATATGCCTGAAGAGTTATGTTATGATATTATAGAGTGGGCAAGAGGGAATGAACATTATAGCTGTGTATATCGCGTCGCAAAGTGGGGCAAGATTGAAGAGAGCGCATTTTTGAATACATATGGAGAGATTCAAGAAGGAATGGAGATTTTGTACTCATTTATAAGAACATATTTTTATGACACATTAAAAAAAGCAGGTATGGATCCAATCATATTACCACCTGTAAGGTTTAATTGAGATTGGTTGTCAGGAGAACTTCCGTTTAGCGTGGAATTGCTACAATATAAACCAGAAATAATAGAAGAGATTCGACGGGGAGAAGAGAGAAAAAGAATAATGAGACAGGAGATAAGACAGAAGATGGGAAGTTTTCTGTCTTATTTTGTCGAAGGACGTCAGTTTTTATTGGTTGAAGTGTATCATATAACAAGGGGGATTTGTAACCACATAGAGTATAATGGTTAAATTATTTTATAATAATACAGGAATTAAACGAAAGGAAAAGGCTATGAAAAACTATTTTATAAAAGATGAAGCATTAAAGTCAGTTGATCAGGATTCTTTTGGACATGTTGATATTGCTAATAATATAAAAAATATGATTGAGTATACGGATGCGCCATTTAATGTGGCAATTATAGGCAAGTGGGGTATGGGAAAATCTTCTTTAATAAATATGTTAAAAAAGGTTTTAGAACAAGACCAGACTGATGTATATATGATTCAGGAAATCAATGCCTGGAAATATCAGAAGGAAGAGTTTGGAAGAGCTTTTTTAAAACAATTGTTACAAGGTATAGAAGGAAGAAAATTTAATAGCAAAGAAGAGTTTGAGCATATCCTTCAGAAATATTTAAATCAAGACGTTAAAATCGAAAATGATCAAAGTCATGTCAAAGCGCCGGAACAGATAAAAAGCGGGTGGCACAGATGGAAGAAAACTATTCGGGGGATTTTGGGAATATCAGGATTTATTTTTTTGCTGGTGTTTATATATAAGTGTATTGCTTTGAATTTGTTTTTGGGACATTTTCCAGAGCTATTACGTGCGTCATTTATATGTTTTTGTAAAAATGTAGCTACTATTCTTATCGTGCCGATTATGGTCTGGTATGGAAAGATATACATGGATAAACTGGCAGAAAAGAAGAATGTACAGGTGGGATTGAATTTTCCATTGGAGACAAGAGATGATTATGAGAACTATTTGAAATCAGTACTAAGGGAAAAGAAATATGCAAATAAGAAAATAATCACAATTATTGACGATTTGGATCGTTTGGATTCATCGAAAATAGTAGAAGCTTTAGATGCATTAAAGGTGTTTATGGATTTGGATAAATGCATTTTTATTGTGCCATTTGATGATGCTATTTTGAAGAAAGCGTTGGAAGAAAAAAGAGTCAGCAATTTAACAAGTACAGAATCGGAAATTGATAGTGACCTTATCTTGGACAAATTATTCCAATATAAGGTATACATTCCTGAATTGGTAAAAATTAATATTAAGAAATATGCAGTCGAGCTGTTCCAGGAAAATTGTCAGGATTTTATAATGGAATATATGAATGGAAACATGGAAGAGGCTTGCAGAATTGTTCAAAATATTGTCATTCATAAACATGTTTCAACACCAAGACAAGTAAAGAAGCTAATTAACAATTTTATTAATAATATGATTATTGCATGCAAGAGAGAGAAGAAGCAGACTGTTCAGAAAGGATTTGCAACAGAATTGGATAGCATTCGCATGATTGCAAAAATTTCAGTATTGCAGGCAGATTTTAATGAATTTTATGATACCTTATTCCTTAATATGAATGCTATGGAAGAGATAGTGGAAGTGTACCGAGGGGAAAATGATTCACCGTCAGAAGAAGTGGGACGCTTTTTTGAAAATATAGATGAGAGATATGAGTTGAAACCTAAATATCAATCACTTATAAACTATTTGATTCATACAGAGAAGTATAATAAAGTTCCGTCACTTGCTTCATATATTTACATGGCACAGGATAAAATAAGTGCGTTAACTGGAGATAAAAAACAGCAAGAATTCATGGAAACAATGCTTAGTAAGAATATGCAGTCAGCGCAGAAAATGTTGGAAAATACACCTGTTTTTGCAGAAAAGACATGTCAATATTTGGATTTGGAAGATGATGCAGATGATGTACTCACAGTATGTAATATGGCAATTAATTTAATTGAGAGTATAAATCAGCAATATTGTGATGAAGTTATTCGAGCAATCTCAAGGCGTATAGAAGGCTGTGCAAAAACAGTAGAGTATACAGGAATAGAATGGTTGAATATCAATCAATATTACTGGGTTAGAAATCACGCAGAGGATAAAAGTGTATTTGATGTTTCAATGGAACAGTATTTGAACAAATTGGAACAAGAAAAAGATGTAGAACGTGTGATTATATCAATGTTGAAATATAAAAATGATTTTTCGGCAGGTGTGAAGCAAAGTGTTAAGAAAGTGATAGAGGAATATGCGGATGATGGAGCCTATGGCTTGATGAACTTGGCTGTTATGGGACAGGATTTATCGATAGAAGAGACTTTAGATTACATTCCGGAAAAAATGTTTGTACATATTACGGATGAATTAGTTGAAGATAGGGCTGATATCAGTGATGAAGAATGTGAGACATTAACACATTTCTTTACAATTTATGTTACAAAAGACAATTATGTGGAGTATCTGGCGTTGATTAAATATCTTGCAGGAGATGCGGAGTATCATGGACTATTATTAGATTTACTTGTTAAATCGCCATTTGGAGAAAAAATCCCGGAAAATATGAGACAAGTAATTATAAACACAGTTGCAGCAATGGATCCTGATGAAAGTAATTCTGAGACATATAATTTGCTGATAGAATATCCATGTGATTTAGAACCGGGAGAAGATGAAACTACAAAATATGTTTCATATCTAGGAAAAATCAAAGACGCTGATAAGGTCGTAGATATAATTTGCGCATTTGCAGACTATGGTAATGATATTGAAATATTTGATAGTATTATACAGAAAATATTCAGTGATGCACCTGAAAAAGAAGAACACAGATCTGCGGTGTGCAGGCTTGTGAAATATTGTGAAACTAAGCAAATTCAGACATTATTTACGACATTGGATACGAAAGCATCATATTCTTCAGGTAGAGAATATGATGAATTGACCATGTTGATGAAAGAACTGCATGAAACGAATAGTGTTAATGATGAGTTAGTTAAAATAAGTGAAGAAACCATATTCCCACATTTACGTTCATATGGAGAATATCAGAATTACTTTACATTTGCAGTACAGCAGTTGATAGAATTAAAAGAAGAAATATCAGATAAGAGGATGGAGGATTATGCAAAGGAGATTCTCAGACATTACAACACATTCCCTGTAGAAGTAGTAGAAGCATATAATTCGTTGAGTGAGTATATGAGTGAGGAAATATTAGTGGAGGCTGCGGGGATATTTATAGCGACACCAAAAAAAGAGGTTATTGATGACATTGCGAAATTTTTGTATGCGCATTACACTATTTTTGACGAGAAAAATGAAAATCTTAGTGAACTTCTAAATTTTGTTGAGGATAATTTTAAACAGTTACAAGATAAGAAGGCAGCAGTAAAAGTATTAAATAGAAAATATGGTACTTTGGGAGAACCTGGACTGGAAATTATCAGTAATCAAATTATGAATGCTGATGAAGAAATTACTGCATTATCAAAAGATATGGCGAAATTTTATAATAAGTTATCAATAACAAGATTTTCAAAACTTATCTTAAAACTGTATATCAATAATACGCCTGAGAATATTAGAAAATTATTATTTAATACAGACACGACAAGAACGATAGACGAAGTTTTGGAAGTCATTGGAAAAGATTCAGACGATTATACTACAGCACAGTTAGAAGAAGCGTTAGACATGTATGAACAATACGGACTGAAAAATGAGAAAATTTGGTATGCAATTGCAAAAGGTTATTTAACAGACAATCAGGAAACAGAACAAAATAAGAAAATTTTGAACTTATTGAATAAGAAGTTAAATGAGAAAAAGATTGAGAAAGGTAATGCTGCTAAGTTGTTAAATATGATTTATTATAATACTTCAAGTGACGAATTGCAGAAGCAAGTAGTAAAAGTGACTATAGAAAGAAAGGTGGTTGTGCAATTTAAAAAGTTGTTATCAGCGGATGAAAAGATAGAGTATGATAGAAAACGAAAAAGTATGTAATTACTATGATAAAAGCCACCATTGCAGGTGGCTTGAACGGATTAAGCAGGATGAGAAACATATGGAAAAAATAATAGGGAAGGTATACATTTCTTCAAAGGAATCGTTTGATAAGTGTTTGGTCAGATCAAGTATATGAGGAGAGTACATGAGAGTTTATTGGATAGATGAAATTATACAATATATTGAAGAAAAGGTAGTTGATTATTTATTAGAGAATTCTGTAAGGAGACAAATTAATAAAGTAGAAAGAAAATTTATCACAAAAAAATATCAAAAAGATTTAGAAGAAATGGTATTAAAAAAATATGGAAGAGAACCGTTTTATGATCAATTATGTCAAGTGTTGTTTAAAAATAACACTTTAGAGAGGATTATGAAGAAAGTCTATGACAGAAATCTAGATGAAAATGTGATAAAGGAAGAAAGATTAAATCTAGTTTGTTCCAAGATGTCAATATCTGCTTATAATCAAAGCATGGTATGTGATGCAGTGGAATACATTATGAATCAGACAGTTCTAATAGCAAGAAATAAAAATAATTGTCAAAAAAGAAGATTTGTTTATGTGGCATTTGGTGTTGTAATGATGGTAAGTATGACTCAGAATTTTTTACAAAATCGTGGGGGATTACAGGAAAATAATGAATATGAAGCATCACCGATGTTTGTAGTAAATTCTGATAATACTGAAGAAAAGAGTAGGTATAATATACGACTTGAGAATGGAATAGCAGCTTACGTAAAAATGCGGGGATATGAAAAATATACTTTTTTTCACGAAGGAAAAGAATATGATGTTAGATTTGTTTTTTTGAGCAAGGAAAAAAATGGACAAGTTAATATGTATGATAAAGGTGCAACATTAGATTATGAAGTATGCAATACGGGATTTGATCATGATGAAGTTTTTAAATATATGAATAAATATATAAAGGAAAAATTTGGAAATGAAACAGTTGTATCTAATACACGATACATTGATTTAAATTATTATGATTATACAAATCAAAATTATACATTGCGTTATAGTAGAACTAAGAATAGGATTGAAAATTATAGCGTTAGAGAAGGAGAGATAGATACATATCCGGAGCATAATTGTACAGTTGCTTTTCGAGAAAATGAAGATACATTTGATCAAGTACGAAAGTTAATAGATCAAGTGAGTAATTTATAATAGTATGATATTCCCAAAAAAAATAAATATTTTGCATGGAAATATTCCTAAAATGTTATGTTTAGTTATGATATTATAGAGCAGTCAAGAGGGAATGAATATTAAGGTACATATTACATGGTGGAGCTTACACTATGCAAAGATTTGATAAATTAAAGGTAGGATAATTATGAAAATGAAGTGTGTAGAAGTATATGAGGGATTATACCATCAGGAACCGTTTGATGTGGCATTTTGCCCTTATCGAATAAGCCCATTAGGAGCGCATATCGATCACCAGTACGGTAAAATCAATGGTCTTGCGATTGATAAAGGAATACATATGGCTTACCATCCGAAGCAGAATGGTATCATTGAATTACAGTCTTTGAATTTTCCGAAGCGTGCGCAGTTTTTTGTAAATGCAGTGCCGGAGGAGAAGCAGGGAGATTGGGCGGATCATCTTCGTGGTGCAGCTAAGATGTTAGGAGAAAAGTATCGGTTGAAGATAGGATTGTCTGGTGTGATTGAAGGGAGTCTTCCGATTGGTGGACTGTCTTCCTCAGCGTCAGTTATTATCTGCTTTTTGTCAGCATTATGTAAGGTGAATGATATTCATCTGGAGCCGATGGAACTTATATTAACTGCAAAGGCAGCGGAGAATCAGTATGTAGGAGTGTCTTGCGGTAAGCTGGATCAGAGCTGTGAAGTGCTTTCTAAAAAGAATCATCTTCTGTATCTGGATACGAAGGATGACAGCTATGAGTTGATCCCGACCAGTCAGAGTATGAAGCCGTATAAGATTGCGATTTTCTTTTCTGGTCTGGAGCGTTCGTTGAAGAATTCAAAATATAACCTGCGTCAGGATGAATGTAAGGCGGCAGCGTATGCGTTGATGGGATATGCTGGCATGGATTATGGAACATTTGCAGATACAAGATTACGTGATGTGCCGTATGAAGTATTCGAGGCTTATAAGGATCATCTGCCAGAGCTATGGCGCAAACGTGCGGAACATTACTACAGCGAATTTGCACGGGCAGAAAAAGGAGCCGAGTTGTGGCGAGAAGGTGATTTGGAAGGTTATGGACAGCTTGTATTTGAAAGTGGAAAGTCTTCTATATACAGTTATGAATGTGGCTGTGATGAACTGAAGAAATTATATGAAATCATGTGGAATACAGATGGCATTTACGGTGGACGTTTCTCAGGGGCAGGATTCAAAGGGTGTTGTATGGCTCTTGTTGATCCGGAAAAGGTAGAAGACATTAAAGTGAAAGTCGCAGAAGAATATTTGAAAGCATTTCCAGAGTTAGAAGGAAAATATTCTGCATATGTATGTGAGAGCGCGGATGGAGTGAGACTTTAGCAGATATATATACGCAATTAAAGAAGCGAAGGATAGAATATTGAGCGAGGCAGGAAGTTATATCACCTGCCTTATTATATGTGACAGAATCTGTCAAACAGTTAAGAAAAAGAGAAAAGAAACTTCTTGATATAGAAAAAATATCATATATGTACTATAATGGAACAGTGACAAAAAATGCACATAATGTATAGGAAAGGTAATATCATGAAAGTTAAAAATGTGTCATTAGAGAATAAAGTGATTTTAGTAACCGGTGCTGCTGGATTTATTGGATCGAATCTTGTTATGGAGCTTTTGCGGGAGGTACATCCGGTACATATTGTAGGAATCGACAATATGAATGAATACTACGATGTGTCTATTAAAGAGTATCGTCTGAACCAGATAGAAGAACTGGTAGGAAAGCAGGAAAGTTCTACTTGGAAATTTATCAAAGGATCTATTGCAGACAAAGCGCTGATCAATCGGATATTTGCAGAGGATAAGCCGGCAGTCGTTGTAAATCTTGCAGCTCAGGCAGGGGTACGCTACTCAATTACAAATCCAGATGTATATATTGAGTCCAATCTGATCGGATTTTATAACATTTTGGAGGCTTGCCGTCATTCTTATGATGACGGAGCTAATGGAGTGGAGCATTTGATTTATGCTTCATCCTCCTCTGTATATGGAAGCAACAAAAAGGTGCCATATGCGACAGAAGACAAAGTAGACAACCCGGTTTCTTTATATGCAGCTACAAAGAAATCCAATGAGTTGATGGCACATGCATATAGCAAGCTATATAACATCCCGTCGACAGGGCTTCGGTTCTTTACAGTTTATGGACCGGCAGGAAGACCGGATATGGCATATTTCGGATTTACAAATAAACTTCGCGCCGGAGATATGATTCAGATTTTTAACTATGGAAATTGCAAGCGCGATTTTACATATGTAGATGATATTGTAGAGGGAGTAAAGCGCGTAATGCAGGCAGCTCCGGAGAAGAAAAATGGCGAGGATGGGTTACCGATTCCACCTTATGCAGTTTACAATATCGGAAACAGTCATCCGGAAAACTTACTGGAATTCGTAGACATTTTACAACAGGAACTGATCAGCGCAGGCGTACTTCCGGAAGATTATGATTTTGACGCGCACAAAAAATTAGTACCAATGCAGCCGGGAGATGTGCCGGTAACATACGCAGATACCACAGCATTAGAAGAAGACTTTGGATTTAAACCACAGACAAGCCTGCGAGAAGGCTTAAGAAAATTTGCACAGTGGTATGCGGAATTTTATAAATAGGGGGTCAGACCCTCTTAAGATTTTCTTAAAAAGAGGTTGAGTATTATTATGATAGCAATTGTTTTAGCAGCTGGGTATGCTACGAGATTGTACCCGTTGACAGAGAATTTTCCGAAGCCGCTGCTTCCGGTGAATGAGAAGCCGATTTTGAACTGGCTTTTAGATGACTTAGAAGAGCAGGAAGAGATTACGGGATATGTGATTGTAAGTAATCACAAATTTATTGGATATTTTGAAGGTTGGAAAGAGACTTTAAATTATAAAAAGCCGGTAATTCTTGTGGATGATGGTTCTACGGATAATGAGCACAGACTTGGGGCAGTGAAGGATATCCAGGTTGCGCTGGAGGCTATAAAAGGGAGAAGTGGAGAGAGTTTTCTTGTAATTGCAGGAGATAATCTTTTAGATTTCTCGTTCCGTGAGTTCATTCAGTTTAGCCAGAAAAAGCAGGCGCCGTGTGTGATGTGTCATGAGGAAAATGATTTGAAGCGGCAGCAGAAGACGGCAATTATTGTAAAAGATGCAGAAGACAAAATTATTTCTTATGAAGAAAAACCAGAGGTGCCGAAGGGAAATTTGGCAGTGCCGCCATTTTATTGTTATCGAGAAGAAGATGTGGCACGGATCGACGAGGCAATTAAAGCTGGTTGCAGTACAGATGCACCGGGAAGTTTCGCAGCATGGCTCAGCCATCAGACAGATGTCTATGCATGGACGATGAGTGGAAAAAGACATGATATTGGAGACCGTGCCAGCTATGATGCGGTGCAGGAGATTATGAAGAACCAGGCATAGGTACATATTACCTGAGAAAAATATGAAAGGTATGTAAAAGGAGAAATAAAAGTCATGAAGATTGCAGTAGCAGGAACAGGATATGTAGGATTATCAATTGCGACATTATTGGCACAGCACAATGAGGTATGGGCAGTAGATATTATCCCGGAAAAGGTGGAATTGATCAATCAGAAGAAGTCACCAATTCAGGATGATTATATTGAAAAATATCTGGCAGAGAAAGATTTAAATCTGACAGCAACATTAGATGCGAAATCAGCATATAAAGATGCAGAATTTGTTGTAATCGCAGCACCGACAAATTACGATTCTAAAAAGAATTTCTTTGATACATCAGCGGTAGAAGCTGTTATTAAATTAGTTATTGAGTATAATCCGGATGCGATTATGGTGATCAAATCTACAATCCCGGTAGGCTATACGGCAAGCATTCGAGAAAAATTTCATTGCGATAATATCATTTTCAGCCCAGAGTTCTTAAGAGAGTCTAAGGCGCTCTATGATAATCTGTATCCATCACGTATCATTGTTGGAACAGATGTGGAGAATGCAAGACTTGTCAAAGCAGCGAATACATTTGCTGGATTATTACAGGAAGGTGCAATAAAAGAAGACATTGATACTCTGATTATGGGATTCACTGAGGCAGAGGCCGTGAAGTTGTTTGCCAATACATATCTGGCACTGCGTGTATCTTACTTTAATGAGCTGGATACTTATGCAGAGATGAAAGGGCTGGATACGAAGCAGATTATTGATGGTGTATGTCTGGATCCACGAATCGGAAGTCATTATAACAACCCGTCTTTCGGCTATGGTGGTTATTGTCTGCCGAAAGATACAAAGCAGCTTTTGGCAAATTATGAGGATGTTCCACAGAACATGATGACTGCAATCGTAGAATCTAACCGAACAAGAAAAGATTACATTGCCGAACATGTGTTAGAGATGACAGGTGCTTATGAGGCTAATGATGATTACGATGCAAGTAAAGAAAAAGAAGTAGTCGTAGGCGTTTACCGTCTTACAATGAAATCTAATTCCGATAACTTCCGTCAGTCATCTATTCAGGGAGTTATGAAGCGTATCAAAGCAAAAGGAGCAACGGTAATTATCTACGAGCCAACACTGGAAAATGGTACAACATTCTTCGGAAGTAAAGTAGTCAATGATCTGGAAGAATTTAAGAAACAAAGCCAGGCAATTGTCGCCAACAGATATGATAGTAGTCTGGACGATGTAAAAGAAAAAGTATACACACGAGATATCTTTAAGAGAGATTAGAGATTGAGTGCAGGAATAAAATAAGAGTAGAGCAAGAGAAAAGAGGCAGAAATTGAAAAAATTCGGTCTCTTTTTGTATATTGAAAAGACAATAGAAATAGAAGAAGCGGTTGATAGAATGGTACAATAAAATTGGTAGCCAGAAATGCAAAATGAAATAAATCTCATTCAGCAAGTAGTTATGGAATCGCATGTTATAAAAAGAAATGTAAGGTTAGGATGAAAAGCGAAGAATAAAATATGGAATATAATGAAAAGAATCTGCCGTTGGCAAAATGGTTGATCGATAAGACAAATACAAAGGACTATCGCATAGGAAATCTCTTAGGAATGAAGCACCCAAAGGTGGATGGAGATCTTTTGAAAATAGTGGGTGGCAGAGATGAACTGGTCAGACAGGCAAAAGTTTTAGAAAGAATTCCAGCATTAGGCGGAGAAGAATATCTGCATTTTGACTGGAGAGAAATGAATACAGATATCACGAAGATTGATTATCGGGTAGAAGTAATTCCTGGATTATGTGACTTAATTGGGGTCATTGATCCTAGAGAACGCCAGTTACAGGCAATAACAAGAGTGTGCAAACTGCAGGAGGATGTATCTGGAAGCTGTCTGTTCGTTTATTGTAATCATGTGCTGGAACAGTTGAATAAAGGGAATACGAAAGAGTTATCCAAAGCGGAGGATGAAGAATTTCTTAAGTGTCTGAAAGAGTTAGCTGATCTGAAAGAACCGGAATGGAAGCGCGTGTTCAGCTCCAAAGTATTTGAAAAGAAAAATGATATCACGCCATCTAAAGTTTTCGAACGCATTTATCAAGGTGCAGTTATCGAAGCTTTGAAATACTCTCCGCAATATGAAGAAGGCATGTCAGATGATGAGATACTGGCAGCACATGGAATATTAAGTTATTCCCAGACATTAGAATGGAAAGGTGCCGTGGAGTATTGCATGACAGATCGAAATGGCACAGCGATAGAGAAGAAAATCGACACTTCCTTGAACTATTATGGAACGGTACTTAATGCACAGACATTAGAGCATGCCGTACCAAACTTACAAAATAGTGTTGAAAAAATCATTGTGATTGAGAATAAAGCGAATTATGAAAGCATGGAATATGATCCAAAAGTTTTATATATCTTTTGTCATGGCTACTTTTCGCCAAAGGAAGTTCGCTTTTTGCAAATGTTAATGAAGACAGCACCGGAAGAAATCCAGTGTTATCATTGGGGCGATATGGATTACGGTGGAATACAGATTTTTTTGTATAATGAAAAGAATATTTTTCCAAATCTGATTCCATGGAAGATGGACGTTCCCTCTTATAAGGCAGCGTTGGAAAAGGAAAAAGGAATTAAGCTATGCAGCAAAAAGCAGAAAAAGTTAGAAGCATTGAATGCCGGTAAATTAGAAGTACTGAAACAGTGTATATTGGAAAATAAGATGGAAATCGAGCAGGAGATGTTAATATAAAAATGTCTCGATCTCATCGACAGTCATCATATTATATACACTCTGGCAAAGCAAATTCAATTACAAAGATAGCTTTGAATCAGCTTCATCTCTTGCGCCAGCGCAGCTTCTATGGTATACTTACACGGATTGTAGAATTGACTATATAATGACAAATAAGAGGAATCTGGTCGCAAAAAAGCTTTTTTAGATACCGGATTTCGTATCGGGGCTCACGAGGGAGTCTTGAAGTGTACATATACAAGAGACGCAGTGAAAGGAGTTATAGTATGTGTGGGATTGTAGGATTTACAGGTGATATGCAGGCAGCACCAATTCTGTTGGATGGTCTTTCTAAGTTGGAGTACCGAGGATATGATTCAGCAGGAATCGCAGTAAGAGATGGGGAGAAAGAGACAGAAGTCATAAAGGCAAAAGGTCGTCTGAAAGTTCTGGCTGAGAAGACGAATGGCGGAGAATCCGTACCTGGAACATGTGGTATCGGACATACAAGATGGGCGACTCATGGAGAGCCATCTGAGACAAATGCACATCCGCACGTCAGTGATGATGGCAATGTTGTAGCAGTTCACAATGGTATTATAGAGAACTATCAGGAACTGAAAGATAAGCTGATCCGTAAAGGTTATTCTTTTTACTCAGCAACAGATACAGAAGTTGCTGTAAAATTAGTTGACTATTATTATAAGAAATATCTTGGTACACCGGTTGATGCAATCAATCATGCATTGATCCGTATTCGTGGTTCTTATGCACTGGCAATGATGTTTAAGGATTATCCGGGAGAGATTTATGTGGCAAGAAAAGACAGCCCGATGATACTTGGTATAGATGGTGAGAATTCTTACATCGCATCTGATGTTCCGGCTATTCTGAAATATACAAGAAATGTGTATTACATCGGAAATCTTGAGATGGCCCGCGTAAGAAAAGGAGAGATTACATTTTATAATCTGGACGGAGACGAGATTCAGAAAGAGTTGAAGACGGTCGAGTGGGATGCAGAAGCAGCTGAAAAGGCTGGATTTGAGCATTTCATGATGAAAGAGATCCATGAGCAGCCAAAAGCAGTTTCTGACACTTTGAATTCTGTCCTGAAAAATGGAGCGATTGATTTATCGGAAGTAGGATTATCCGAAGAGGAGATGAAAGAGATCAGCCAGATTTATATCGTAGCATGCGGATCTGCTTATCATGTAGGTATGGCAGCACAGTATGTCATCGAAGACCTGGCAAGAATTCCGGTACGTGTGGAACTGGCAAGCGAATTCCGTTATCGTAATCCAATCTTAGATCCAAAAGGTCTGGTTATTATCATCAGCCAGTCCGGAGAGACGGCAGACAGCCTTGCAGCACTCCGCGAATCTAAGGAGATGGGAATTAAGACACTTGGTATTGTAAATGTGATCGGATCTTCTATCGCAAGAGAAGCAGACAACGTATTCTATACACTGGCAGGACCGGAGATTTCTGTAGCTACAACAAAAGCTTACAGCACACAGCTGATCGCAGCTTATGCACTTGCAATTCAGTTTGCAAAGGTTCGTGGACAGATTACGGAAGAACAGTATACAGGATATATTGAAGAGCTGCAGACAATTCCGGATAAGATCAGTAAGATTATTGCGGATAAAGAGAGAATCCAGTGGTTCGCAGCAAAGCAGGCTAATGCAAAAGACGCATTTTTCGTAGGAAGAGGAATTGATTATGCAATCAGTCTGGAAGGCAGTCTGAAGATGAAAGAAATCAGTTATATCCATTCTGAGGCATATGCAGCAGGAGAATTGAAGCACGGAACCATTTCTCTGATTGAAGATGAAACACTGGTAATCGGAGTGCTGACACAGCCAGATCTCTATGAGAAGACAGTCAGCAATATGGTAGAATGTAAGAGCCGTGGAGCGTACCTTATGGGATTGACTACATTTGGTCATTACAATATTGAGGATACAGCAGATTTCACTGTTTATATTCCAAAGACAGATCCACATTTTGCAACATCACTTGCAGTTATTCCATTACAGTTGATGGGATATTATGTGAGCGTGGCAAAGGGATTAGACGTAGATAAGCCGAGAAACCTTGCAAAGAGTGTAACAGTGGAATAAGAATAATAGAATAAGAATGTTAATTGAGGACATAGTGTTTATTTAAAATGCTATGTCCTCTTTATAAAAAATGAAGCCTCCCACTTAAGGAGCCTTCATTTTTTATGAGTGTCTGACAAATTTCAATTATGATATCTGTTCAGATACAAAATATTCAATTTGAAAATGATCCGATACTGGGATTACTCAGTCTCTTCACTGTCTTCGTCATCAGCAATTGCAATATGTGATTCAGTTACAGTAACAACAGTTGTCTCAGGATCTGTAACCAAGTGGACATCTTTATCCTGTGCAAGTGACAGATCTTTTACTTTAATCGTATCGCCGATACGGAGTTCTGCTACATCAATCTCAACTTTGTCAACAAGTGCAGATGGAAGTGCTTTATAAGAAACTTCCTCTAACTGTTGCTGCAATACACCAGATTCAAGTTTGTCATGGTTTACAAGAACAATCTCTGCAACAGAATGTACAACTTCATCTTTGACAAGAGCCTGGAAATCCATCTCATCTACTCTGCCTTTTAATGGGTTATAATCAACCTCTTTAATCAATACATTGTGGGATTCGCCGTCAATATCCAACATGATCTGGCTTCCTTTATTGCTCGTCTTAAGCAGGCGGTCAACTGCGGCAGCATCCATTTTTACTGGAATGGACTCTTTCATCTCTTTGCCGAATACGTTACCGGTAACATAGCCCTCTTTTCTTAATTTTTTTGCCTTTACGTCAAGTGTTCTTTTTTCAGCTTTTAAAGTATTCATTTATCTTTTCCTCCAAGTCTGAATAATTTTATGAGTTCTATCTGTTACACCTGTAGTATAGCACCTATGCAATATTATGATTAACCAAAAAAATTAAAAATCAGAGGAAAAGATTATGCAAAATAAACAAAGTGCTAAGGTCTAATGTTTCATGTATAACGGATGAAACAGATGAATAACGTTAACGGGTAAGAAAGCATATATTGACAAATATTCATTTTTTAGTATAATTAATACATTGCTCTCGAAAATGAGAGCGTTCTTTAATTATAGAAAAGGAGAGAGAACATGACAACAACAGTATCTATATTAATTGCATTTGGCGTCTATCTTTTGGGAATGATCGGAATTGGGATCTGGAGCATGAGACAGACGAAGGGGGCAGACGATTTCTTCCTCGGAGGACGAGGACTTTCCGCTCCGGTAGCTGCGATGTCTGCACAGGCATCTGACATGAGCGGCTGGTTGCTGATGGGACTTCCGGGCTCTGTATATGCACTTGGAACCGGGCAGGCATGGATCGCCGTAGGACTTGGACTTGGAACGATTGCTAACTGGCTTATTATCGCAAGACCACTTCGTGCATATACAATTGTAGCGGGAAATTCTATGACGCTTCCAGAATTTTTCGGAAACCGTTATCACGATGAAAAAAAGATTTTACTTGGTATTTCTTCAGTTATTATCGTCATTTTCTTTCTTGTATATACAGCTTCCGCGCTGGCAAGCGGAGGTAAGCTTTTTAACACTGTATTTGGATTGGATTACCATATAGCTTTATTTCTGGGTGCGGCAGTTATTCTGATCTACACATTTATGGGAGGATTTCTTGCAGTATGTTCTACAGATTTCTTCCAGGGATTACTGATGTTGATTGCAATTCTTGCAGTGCCGGTGCTGACATGGGGATTTGTAAGCGGGGATTTTCATAACATGCTTGCAAATACAGGAGTAAATCCGGACAATTACTTAAGCTTTACATATAATGGAGATCATCCGATCACAGCGGTAGAGATTATTTCCAATATGGCATGGGGACTTGGATATTGTGGTATGCCACATATCCTGATCCGTTTTATGGCAATCCGCAGTGAGAAAGAACTGAAGAAATCTTCTGCAATTGCAATTGTGTGGGTCGTGCTTTCTCTTGGATTTACGATTGCAATCGGGCTGCTCGGACGTGCTTTCCTTTATCCGGAGATTCTCGGAGTAACGGAGGGGGCACCGTCAGCAGAGTCAGTATTTATTGAGATGATTCAGAAGGTTTTCATTGAAAAGATTCCGATTCCATTGATTGCAGGATTGTTTATCTGTGGGATCCTGGCAGCTGTAATGTCAACTGCAGATTCACAGCTTCTGGTATGTTCTTCTTCCGTATCTAAAGACATTTACCAGAACATTCTGAATCCGGAAGCTTCTGATAAGAAGGTATTAAATGTAGCACGTATGACAACATTTGGCGTAGCTGTAGTAGCATTTTTCATCGCATGGGATCCGAACAGTTCTATCATGGATCTGGTATCTGATGCATGGGCAGGACTTGGAGCAGCATTTGGTCCGCTTGTCGTTATGAGCCTCTTCTGGCGCAGAACGAATCTTCCGGGAGCAGTGGCGGGATTGGTGTCCGGAGCAGCAACTGTGCTGATCTGGGATTATCTTCCAATTGTAAATGGACAGACGATTGGAAATGCAACAGGTATTTATTCTTTGTTAGTCGGATTTGTTATCAGCCTGTTCTTTATCGTAATCGTCAGCATGGTTACAAAAGCACCGGACGAGACAATTCTTGCGCAGTTTGATGAATATAAAAAATACGAAGAAAAAGACATGTAAGAATAGAAGTGTAATAAGAAATGTAAGTATAAGGTCGCTGTATGGCTAATGTTAACTTCATGACATTGGCTGTATGGCGCCTTTTTCGTTGCCAAGCATACGACAAAAAGGTCCGGTGGACCTTTTTTAGTTACATAGCAGGAAATGTTAAATTATCTATATTTGATATAATATTAACTCAATTTTATAAAAATAGTTTGTTTTTTAACTATCAATTGTATTATTTATAGAAAATTGTGAAAAATAGTAGAATAACATTGAATTGAGTGTAAAAATGTGATATGGTACGTTATACAAGAAAAGGCTTACTGAAAGGAGAAGAAAATATGGGATTTTTAACAGGTAAGACAGCGATCATCACAGGAGCGGGACGCGCGGTATTAAGTGATGGCAGATGTGGATCTATCGGATATGGAATCGCAACTGCATATGCAAAAGAGGGGGCAAATCTTGTTATTACAGGACGTAATGTGCAGAAACTGACAGATGCAAAAGAAGAATTAGAGAGACTGTACGGAATAAAAGTACTTCCGGTACAGGCAGATGTATCTGCAGGCGCAGACAATAAAGCAGTTGTTGACAATGTTGTGAAACAGGCGATCGATACATTTGGGCGAATCGATGTGCTGATTAACAATGCACAGGCTTCAGCATCCGGAGTTACACTGGCAGATCATACGCAGGAACAGTTCGATCTGGCAATGTATTCAGGATTGTATGCAGTATTTTATTATATGCAGGCATGCTATCCATACTTGAAAGAGACAAAAGGAAGCGTTATCAACTTTGCTTCCGGTGCAGGACTTTTCGGTAATTATGGTCAATGTGCATATGCGGCAGCAAAAGAAGGAATCCGTGGACTTACAAGAGTTGCAGCAACTGAGTGGGGACCGGACGGAATCAATGTCAACATCGTATGCCCACTTGCATGGACTGCACAGCTTGAGAAATTCGAGCAGGCTTATCCGGATGCATTTAAGGCAAATGTAAAGATGCCGCCGGCAGGTCACTATGCAGACGCAGAGAAAGAGATCGGAAGAGTGTGTGTACAGCTTGCATCTCCAGACTTCAAATATATGAGTGGTGAGACACTGACACTGGAAGGTGGAATGGGTCAGAGACCATAAATAAGAATTTATCAATAAAAAGATGCATGATCGCAGAAAAAGATTCTGCAGTCGTGCATCTTTTTTCTTTATAAGTATCCCCCATCAAATGTGATGATCTGTCCGGTGAGATATTCTGGTGCGCAGATCAGTTTCCACACCATTTCAGCAACTTCTTCAGGGGTGGCGAAGCGTCCGGCCGGGATATCTTCCGCAAGTTCAGCCCGTTCTTCTTCGTCTAATTGTTTATTCATTTCGGTATCGATGACACCACATGCAAGAGCATTGACTGGAATTTTGCTTCTTGCCAGTTCTTTGGCAAGTGCCTGGGTGAGCCCTCCGACACCGGCTTTGGAAGCAGAGTAAGCCGCTTCGCAGGATGCACCGTTTACGCCCCACATGGAGGAAATGTTGATGATCCTTCCGCTTCCGTGTGACAGCATAGGAGGAATGGCAGCGCGGCAGCAGTAGAAGACAGAGGAGAGGTTACTGGAAAGCACCTTGTCCCAGTCTTCATCAGTCATATCCATGAGAAGCCCGATGTGGGAAATCCCGGCATTGTTTACCAGTACATCCAGATGGTCACAGGTCTTGGCAATCGTATGGAAGATTTTCCGTACAGTATCAGGATTTCCAATGTCACCTGGCACCAGTGTACATGTGCCGATCGTTTCAATTTCTCGTCTGGTTTCTTCCAGTGCGTCAAAAGAGCGGGCGCAGTTCAGAAAGATATGATAGCCTTCAGCCGCGAGTCGAAGGGCAATCGCACGTCCGATGCCACGGGAAGAGCCGGTAACAAATGCATATTTTTGTGTATATTCAGACATAATGGCCTCCAGGAAAAATGTTTTATGCATTACAGTTGAGGCGAAAATCCACAACATCATCTTATAAATACATATTTATATTTATTATATACTGGAATTATTGATATTTGAAGAACGAGATGCTATTATTTAAATAATAGTTGATAAGCATGCTTGTAATATAGGATTTATCAATAAGACAGGTGACTGGCAGCGAATATGGGGATAAAAATTTGAACGAATTAGAAAAGAAAGGGCAGATGGTCGCTCGTGCGATTGCATTTGCTACAAAGGCACATGAGGGACAGTTCCGAAAAGGGACGAAAAGACCGTATATTGTTCATCCATTGGAGGTGGGCGAGATTGTCGCAACACTGACTTTTGATGAGGAGATTATCAGTGCAGCGCTTTTGCATGATACAATCGAGGATTGTCAGGGAATTACACGGGAAGTACTGGCGCAGGAATTTTCTGAGCACGTGGCAGAGCTGGTGGCTCAGGAGAGCGAAGACAAGTCAAAAACATGGCTTGAGCGCAAGAGCCATACGATTGAGCATTTAAAAAATGCACCGTATGAGGTGCGTATGATTGGTCTGGCAGACAAGCTTTCTAATATCCGTGATATCGACAGGGATTATCCGGTCATGGGAGAAGAGTTGTGGAATCGTTTCCGAATGAAAGAAAAGAACATGATTGGCTGGTATTACAGAGGATTACGGGAATCTCTGCGCGAAGGATTTGAGCAGGAAGAAGCATTTCGCGAGTACAGTTATCTGGTAGATAAGAATTTTGGGATAGATGAGTCATCTCACATCTGATATAGCTGTGTAAAAAGGAGACGCTTCAGATTTAAAATAGAATCTGAAGCGTCTCCTTTTTGTTGTTGCCAAGTTAATTGAGGAACCGGGCGACCACAATGTTTGATTAAGTGCTGTTCGTACTTAAAATTTGGGTTGGGTAAAATTAATAATACAATAAAAATTTGATTAAATTATATTGCAAAATTATGATAATATCAAGACATTTTTGCAAAATAAAAAATTTTTTATAAGAAAATTTATAACCGTAATTTTTCACCTAAAAATTTATAAGAAATTTTTTACATGCTCTTGGAAATTTCTTCACAAGTTTTCATGGCTTCGATCACGGAGCTGCGGAAGCCTTTTTCTTCCAGGACACGGACAGCTTCAATAGTTGTTCCTGCCGGGGAACATACCATATCTTTTAACTCACCTGGATGCTTTCCGGTTTCCAGAACCATTTTCGCACTTCCAAGAACTGCCTGGGCAGCGAACTGGTAAGCCTGAGCTCTTGGCATACCACCGGAAACGGCTGCATCAGCCATAGCTTCGATAAACATAAATACATAAGCCGGGGAGCTTCCGCTAACAGAAACGACGGTGTCCATCAGGCGCTCTGGAATGATCTCAACGCGTCCGAAACTCTCCAGAAGTGTGAGGACATAAGCAATCTCTTCTTTTGTCATATATTCATTCGGGCATGCGGCAGTCATACCTGCTCCCACAAGCGCCGGAGTATTTGGCATTGTACGGACAATTTTTACATTTTTACCAAACTGTTCCTTTAACCACGTCAAAGTTTTGCCTGGTGCGATTGTGATAATGATCTGATCTTCACGAACATCATCTTTGATTTCGGCAATTACCTCTGCATAGAACTGCGGCTTTACAGATAAAATGACAATATCAGAACTATTGATAACTTCATGGTTGTCAGCAGTTACCTGAATTTTGAACTGCTCTTTTACACGCTCGCGTCCAGCTTCCATGACATCTGCTCCGATAATATCATTTGCAGGGATGATCTGATTCTTTATAATACCGCCCATAATAGCAGACGCCATATTTCCAGTGCCGATAAAACCTAATTTCATAGTGATTCCTTCTTTCTTATTATTTGCCTTGCCCATGTTCGTTCATTTCCGGGTGGAAAATGTGTAGTTTAGCCGTATTGCTAAGATTCGTTTGGTAATCATTTTCCAGGCATCTTAGGAAAATAATAGCATTCTGGAAAAATGAAGTCAATCCGAAGTTAAAGGAATCGCTCTTGCGCGTTTTGGCAGGGATGACATTGTGAGACTCGCTCTTGTAGGAAGTAACAGAGTTGGATATAATATACAAGAAATATTTTTTGCATTTGCATTTTTGAAATTAAGTGAAAATATATAGAAATTTGGTTAGGAAGTGACTGAATATGAAAAAAGAACTGGATTATTTTACAATAGAAGGGTGCTACGGAGGCAATCAGGACTGGTTCACGAATCTGGTTATGCATATGGGTGGCTGTGCTGCAGCGACCGCATGCGACAGTTGCATTTATTTCGGACTTCAGAATGAAAAGATGAAGCCGCTTTATCCATTCGATATAGAATGCCTTACAAAAGAAGATTATAAGGCATTCAGCCAAATCATGAAACCTTACCTCAAACCACGTGCTGGCGGTGTACGGAAGCTTAGCTGGTTCGTGGAAGGTCTTGGACGATATATTCAAGATGTAAATGAAGCGAAACACACGGATATTTACATCAGAATGGAAGAATTCTGTGGTGATCATACATGGCAGGAAGCAGCTATATTTATTAAAGAACAACTAGATCAGGACATTCCTGTACCGTACCTGCTTTTGCGCCATCAGAACGAAGCCTACAAAGACTATATCTGGCATTGGTTCCTGCTCACCGGATACGAAGAAAAAGATGAAAAAATGTACATCAAAACAGCAACTTATGGGGAAAGCGACACCTTTGAACTTGAAGACTTCTGGAACACCGGCTGCGAAGAAAAAGGAGGCCTCATACGCCTTACACCACACTACAATTAATTAGGCAACGTGTTTGACCATCCAGATTTCAGATATAGAATATATATCAGTACCAGGAAATATTGACGATACACCTAACCTACGCTACAATATTACTCAGGATTTTCGAAAATTACCGGGAACAGAATGACTGCAAATTTAGATTCGCTTTTCGGGTAATTTCCAACAATCTGAGAAAAATTAAAATAAAAATATAGAAGAAAGAGGTATACAACATGGCAAACCCAATCGTAACATTTGAAATGGAAAACGGCGACATTATGAAAGCAGAATTATATCCGGAAATTGCTCCGAACACAGTGAACAACTTTATTTCACTGGTTCAGAACGGATTCTATGACGGACTCATCTTCCACAGAGTGATTCGTGGATTCATGATCCAGGGTGGATGCCCGGATGGAACAGGCATGGGCGGTCCGGGATACACGATCAAAGGCGAGTTCTCACAGAATGGTTTCGCAAATGATTTAAAACATACAGAGGGTGTTCTTTCTATGGCAAGAGCAATGCATCCGGATTCAGCAGGTTCCCAGTTCTTCATCATGCACAAGAATTCCCCGCATCTGGACGGAGCTTACGCTGCATTTGGTAAGATTACAGAAGGAATGGACATTGTAAATAAAATTGCTGAGACAGCAACCGATTACAGTGACAGACCACTGGAAGAGCAGAAGATGAAAAAAGTTACGGTAGACACAATGGGAGTAGAATACCCGGCTCCGGAGAGAGTTTAAGATAAAAGTAAACAGTTAAATTAGAGGAGGCACAAAAAGCCCATGGATATGATACAGACAGACAAGCTGGTATTTGAATATGACAAACGGGATGAAGATGGCAATATTATCGGCAAGTCCCGGGCAATCGATGAGGTGGATATCGATGTGAAAGAAGGGCAGTTTATTGCAATTCTTGGTCATAACGGTTCAGGAAAGTCCACATTTGCAAAACATATAAATGCGCTTCTTGTGCCAACGGATGGAACGATGTGGGTAGACGGACGTGACACAAAAGATCCGAACGAGCTGTGGAATGTAAGACAGAGTGCGGGCATGGTTTTTCAGAATCCAGACAATCAGATTATCGGAACGGTCGTGGAGGAAGATGTTGGATTTGGACCGGAGAATCTGGGCGTACCAACCGATGAAATCTGGAAACGTGTAGAAGACAGTTTGAAATCTGTTGGAATGATTTCTTATCGGCATCATTCACCAAATAAGCTTTCCGGTGGACAGAAGCAGCGTGTAGCAATTGCCGGGGTCATCGCTATGGAGCCGAAATGCATCGTTCTTGATGAGCCGACAGCTATGCTGGACCCGATGGGGAGAAAAGAAGTTTTAAAAACAGTGCAGAAGTTAAGAGAGCAGAAGAAAGTTACGGTTATACTGATCACACATTATATGGAAGAAGTGGTCGATGCAGACAAGATTTATGTTATGGATCACGGGCATGTAGTGATGGAAGGAACACCGAAAGAAATCTTCTCTCAGGTCGATACATTGAAGCACTACAGATTAGATGTTCCGCAAGTGACGATTCTTGCGGACGAGCTTAAGAAACGAGGACTTGACATTCCGGATGGAATTTTGACGAAGGAAGAACTGGTGGAGGCATTATGTCAATTAAAATAGAACATTTGAATTATGTATACAGTGAAGGCACAGCCTACGAAAAACATGCGTTAAAAGACATTTGCCTGGAGATTCCACATGGAGAATTTGTGGGGATCATCGGACATACAGGTTCCGGAAAGTCTACGCTGATCCAGCATCTGAATGGACTGATCAAAGGAACAAGCGGAGCCATCTATTATAATGGAGAGAACATTTACCAGGATGGGTACGATATGCGGGCACTCAGAAGCCAGGTGGGACTTGTGTTTCAATATCCGGAGCATCAGTTATTTGAAATAGATGTGTTGACGGATGTGTGTTTTGGACCGAAGAATCAGGGATTGTCACAGCAAGAGTGTGAGGCACGGGCGCTGGAGGCATTGAAGCTTGTAGGATTAAAAGAAAAATATTATAAATCATCACCATTTGAACTCTCAGGAGGGCAGAAGCGAAGAGTTGCAATTGCCGGGGTACTGGCCATGCGTCCGAAGGTGCTTGTACTGGACGAGCCGACTGCGGGATTAGATCCGAAGGGGCGCGACGAGATTCTGGATCAGATTGCATATCTGCACAAGGAATCGGATCTGACGGTTATTCTGGTTTCCCATAGTATGGAGGATATCGCCAGATATGCGGATCGGTTGATTGTGATGAACAGTGGTGAAGTGATGTATAACGATACCCCGAAAAATGTGTTCGCACATTATCAGGAACTGGAGAAGGTCGGACTTGCAGCACCGCAGGTGACATACATTATGCATGACCTGAAGATGAAAGGATTCCCGGTAGGTGTGACTGCTACAACTGTAGAAGAGGCAGCAGATGAGATTATGCATGCATTAGGAAGACAATAGCAAAAAAGATAAAAGGCTTGTAAATAGATATTGGAGATATAAAAAATGATTCGAGACATTACAATAGGACAATATTATCCGGCAAAAAGTATATTGCACAGACTGGATCCAAGAGTGAAGGTTGTATCCACACTTTTATTCTTGATTTCATTATTCCTGTTTCGGAGTATTCCAGGATACATCATTGCAACCGCATTTCTTGTAATGGTAGTACGTTTGTCAAAAGTACCGTTTGGTTATATTGTGAAAGGTCTGAAGCCGATTATCATGATTTTGATGTTGACGGTATTATTTCAGTTGTTCCTGACAAGAGGCGGTGACACATTAGTTCACTGGTGGATCTTTACGATCACAGAAGAAGGACTGGTAAATGCGGTGTATATGGCGATCCGATTGATTTATCTGATTATTGGATCATCATTAATGACATTTACAACGACGCCGAATGAGCTGACAGATGCTATTGAGAAGCTGCTTGGACCGTTGAACAAAATTCATATTCCGGTTCACGAGATCGCTATGACAATGTCTATAGCACTTCGCTTTATCCCGATTCTTCTGGAGGAGACGGACAAGATTATGAAGGCACAGATTGCCAGAGGTGCAGATTTTGAAAGTGGAAATATGCTTCAAAGAGCAAAAGCTATGATTCCAATCCTTGTACCGCTTTTTGTATCTGCGTTCCGCCATGCAAATGACCTTGCCATGGCGATGGAGGCAAGATGCTACCACGGAGGAGAAGGACGTACGAAGATGAAACCACTTCGTTATGTGAGCCGTGACCGTGTGGCTTATGCAATTGTGATTCTTTATGTGGCAGCAGTATTCGTGATTGGAAGATATGTACCGTTTCATATCTGGATTTTTTAACAGGAGGTTTTGAAGAGTGAGAAGAATTCGGATAGTAGTTGCCTATGACGGTACCAATTACTGTGGCTGGCAGATTCAGCCGAACGGTATTACAATAGAAGAAATCCTAAATAGACAGATCAGTAAACTGACCGGAGAAGATATCCGGATCATTGGTGCAAGCCGGACAGATTCCGGAGTTCATGCACTTGGAAATGTAGCCGTTTTTGATACAGAATCCCGGATTCCGGGAGACCGGTTCGCATATGCACTGAATCAGAAGATGCCGGAAGATATTGTGATCGTAAGATCTGACGAAGTGCAGATAGATTGGCATCCGAGATATCAGAACGAGATATCCAAAACATATGAATATCACATTTATAACGCGAAGGTGAGAAATCCGCTGAAAAACCGGTACAGCACCTTCGTTTCTTTCGATTTAGATGTGGAAAAGATGAGACAAGGTGCGAAATACATTTTAGGGGAGCATGATTTTGCAAGCTTCTGCAATGTACGGACTAATGCGAAAGATACCGTGCGTACAGTGCATGAAATAACAATTACAGAGATTCCAATGGATAAGTTCCAGGCTTCGAATTGGGGACAGGAAAATTCAAATTTAGAAAATGAAAAAGAAATCGTTATTCGTGTAACGGGAAACGGCTTCCTATATAATATGGTTCGTATCATTGCCGGAACGTTGATCCGTGTGGGGCGTGGATTCTATGAACCAGAGAAAATCAGAGATATTCTGGAGGCGAAGGAACATACTTCCGAGGGAATAACAGCACCGCCGAATGGACTGGTGCTTGTATCAATAGATTATCCACTGTAAACGCTTTCAACAGAAGAATATAAGAAAAATGTAAGAAAAAAATAAGAAATTTGTATTTTTTCTTTGAATTATTAAGAACTCTGTGATAAACTATCTAGGATATATAATTCTATGGAGGGATTGGACAATGGACAATTACATGTATCTGGTTCCGGTTGCGGCTGTAGTAGCTTTGTTATTTGCTGCATACCTTGCAAATAAAGTAAGCAAAATGGACGCTGGAACTGACAGAATGAAAGAGATTGCAGATGCAATCGCTGAAGGTGCTCGTGCATTCTTAGGCGCAGAGTACAAGATTCTTGTTATCTTCGTTGCAGTACTTTTCGTACTGATCGGAGTAGGAATTCAAAACTGGATTGAAGCTATTTGTTTCGTAGTTGGAGCGCTGTTCTCAACAATCGCAGGATACTGCGGAATGACAGTTGCTACAAAAGCTAACGTTAGAACAGCTAACGCTGCAAAAGAGCACGGAATGAACAAAGCTCTTTCAATTGCATTCTCAGGCGGAGCAGTTATGGGAATGTGTGTAGCAGGACTTGGTGCACTTGGTGTCAGCCTTGTTTACATTTTTACTAAGAACACAGACGTATTATTTGGATTCAGTCTTGGTGCTTCATCTATCGCGCTTTTCGCACGTGTAGGTGGAGGAATCTATACAAAGGCAGCTGACGTTGGAGCTGACCTTGTAGGTAAAGTTGAGGCTGGTATTCCAGAGGATGACCCGCGTAACCCGGCAGTTATCGCTGACAACGTTGGAGATAACGTAGGTGACGTAGCAGGAATGGGTGCTGACCTGTTCGAGTCATATGTTGGATCATTAGTATCTGCTCTGACACTTGGTGTTGCTGTGGCAGCTGTAGAAGGAGTATTATTCCCACTGGCTATTTCCGGATGCGGACTGATCGCTTCTATCATTGCTACATTCTTTGTAAAAGGTGATGAGAACTCTAACCCGCAGAAAGCTCTTACAAGAGGAAGTTATGTATCTGCAGCATTAGTTATCATCGTATCTCTGGCACTTAGCTGGACATTATTTGGAAACATGAACGCAGCAATCGCAGTCATCGCTGGTCTGATTGTCGGCGTTATCATTGGTAATATTACAGAGTACTACACATCTGCAGATTACAAACCGGTTCAGGGAATCGGAGAGCAGTCTGAGACAGGTGCAGCTACAACAATCATCAGTGGACTTGCAGTTGGTATGAAATCAACAGCTATCCCGCTTCTTCTGATCTGTGTAGCTATCTTTATTTCATATCAGACATTTGGACTTTACGGAATTGCTCTTGCAGCCGTAGGTATGCTTTCAACAACAGGTATCACTGTTGCAGTTGATGCTTATGGACCAATCGCTGACAATGCCGGTGGTATTGCAGAGATGTCTGGTCTTGAGGAGTCAGTTCGTGATATCACAGACAAACTTGACTCTGTTGGTAACACAACAGCAGCTATGGGTAAAGGATTCGCTATCGGATCTGCAGCTCTTACAGCACTTGCACTGTTTGTATCATACGCACAGGCAGTTAAACTTGATTCCATCAGTATCCTTGATTACAAAGTAATCATCGGTATTTTCATCGGTGGTATGCTTACATTCCTGTTCTCTGCATTTACAATGGAGTCAGTATCTAAAGCAGCTTACAAGATGATCGAGGAAGTTAGACGTCAGTTCCGTGAGAAACCGGGCATCATGAAAGGTGAGGAGAAACCGGACTACAAGTCATGTGTAGGAATTTCTACAACAGCAGCTCTTCACGAGATGCTTCTCCCAGGAGTTATGGCAGTAGCAGCTCCATTGGTTGTAGGTATCGTTCTTGGCGTTGAGGCTCTTGGCGGACTTCTTGCAGGAGCTCTTGTAACAGGAGTTCTTATGGCAATCTTCATGTCCAACGCAGGTGGAGCATGGGATAACGCTAAGAAGTACATCGAGACAGGACATCACGGTGGAAAAGGAAGCGAGGCTCACAAAGCAGCCGTTGTTGGTGATACAGTAGGAGATCCGTTCAAGGATACTTCAGGACCGTCAATCAACATCCTGATCAAACTTATGACAGTAGTATCTCTCGTATTCGCACCATTATTCTTATCAATTGGTGGATTACTGTAATATATATTATGAGATTAAAGAAACGAGGCATTGAAAAATGTCTCGTTTTTTTGCTTTATAGGAAAGTTCTCAAATCTGAAAATATAGGGTATAATGAATGATGAATAA